>ERZ1643251.1370-NODE-1370-length-27912-cov-9.222206_pt1 | contig 27912 bp, 33 predicted proteins | sample MGYA00579261_ERZ1643251 | MGnify/ENA primary metagenome ERZ1643251 (study PRJEB29033, sample SAMEA4952267) | chicken gut metagenome | biome: Broiler Chicken; feature: Gastrointestinal Tract; material: Caecum | place: Ireland | collected 2018 | study: Broiler... | reverse complement strand
TTAGTGGTAAACTTTTTCAGTGTCACTGTGGTCAAGTATTAGAGTAGCATTTACATATTGTTCCATGCCGGCCAATTTACTGCAAGCCGTCGTAAGTTTTGACGCTTGTACAACAGATACCCAGGCAGTGCAAAATCTGTTGCCCCGGAATGTGGTGGTTGAATGTGTGTGAAATGAATAGCAACGCCGACTCTGAGTTTGATATCAGAGTCGGCGTTTTCCATACGCTATTAGTTGTGAAACTTACCTGAACCACACTGACATTGCCATTTCAAAGAGCGTGTGTTGGGATAACACTACGGTACTACCTAACTGTACTTGTTTATTTGGAAAGCTGATCCAGGAATACATGCCATTGGGATGCTGACCAGGCACCCTCTACGATTGGGAGAACAATCATACTATTACCATCTGCGTATTGCATGATATCTGGTGATTCAAGAATGATTTCACCCAAACGCGCATCTCCCGCAAAAAATTGTAATCTTAAGAAAGAACCTGCACTTCCCCCTGCTCTCTCTTCACCATATTTCATATTCTGGAACAATTCACAGATGGTAGCAACGTCATGCTTACTTGTTAGTTCCCATGAAATTTGGGTCTCTCGATCCTCAATGATAACTATTTTGGTTATCTTCGACCAATCCATTTTAATTTTCGATTCATTTGTATTTGGGGAAGACAGTGCACATCCACCGAATCCGCAAAACAAGAAAAATGCAAGTAGCAGAAGAACAACAGTTCTTTTCATTGATATCACTCCCAGATCAAATAGAACCACGCATTACTTTGAAGTCCAGTACTGGTACACGGAAAGTAAACCTGGCCATCTCGTGTGTTTGTTGTATAGCAAATGATATAATCACCAGCACTTGTAAAGGAATAACCAATACCCGACATCATATGCGGACCGATTCCGTCAGGATAGCCTGGCGTTGTAACAGTACTACTGTTAATATATACACCGACAGGATGTCCGCTGTCAATGCTTTCCTTAAAGGCTTGCTTTGTATTATATGTGAAGCCTACAAATGGAACGCCGTTGGGATCCGCTAACGCCCATCCAAATACATCTGGCCGTGTCATATTGTTTTGGCTATCTATATATTGCATTGTACCAATTGCAATATTCCGGAAACCAGTCGCCCCAGATTGATTTGTTTGCATATAGTTTGCAAGACTGTCAATCATTTTAGTTTCTTCCCATATGATGTATCGGGTCTTCAGTAGCATAGCAATTGCAGTAGGTGCGCAACCCCTTCTCCACTGCAAACTTACAGCACGGCTCACAATGTTTGATCCAGTTGTGGTGTTCGGAGTAGGTTTTACTACATTTGTAGCAAGAGCATTCTTTATGCTGCTGAACTCTTCGGCATCCATTTCGGAAGAAGAAAGCGCAGTCTTGTAAGATTGATCAACAGCACAAAGCGAATCATAACTCACCGACACACCCTTCTCAAGATCGTAATATTTTGCGCCAGTGGCTCCGTAATACTGCATTGTACCCAAATAATAAGCTTTATCATATGGGTTGTTGAAATACGGCGAAACGCCATAAACACCAAACATTAAGATTGGATCACCGGTATCTGTACAATTGACAACAACATATGAAGTCTCAGGGATGATTCCTTCAAGATCGGCTTCTATAAGTTCTGTATCTGTGTTTGCGAAATCATAGCAATATGCAATGATATTATCATCAATGTCGAATAGTGGGGTTTTCTGAGTCAGTTTCCAGCTGTAGTCATAGCCAAAGATTATGGGAGCATTGGCTGCAATTTTATCAGTGATCAATTCTGCGTTGATACTTTCCTCAGAAGGAGTAGTCGCAAACACAGTGATGCCTGAAGTTGCTACCAGAACAATGGCAAGAAGTAAAGACAGTAGTTTCTTCATGTTGTTTTCCTCCTAAACAAATAAATAGTTTATTATCGATTTGAATTCTGATAAAATTGGCTATTTATTCGCAGCACTTTATGGCAAATTTCACCCGACCTGAACCCCATCGACTAGTTTTAGAATGATGATTACAACTTGATACACTGTAAAGTTCCGTTTTGGTGTCATAGACATTGCCCCGGTAGTGGAGGGGGCATGAGTACCCAGGGGGGGTGCAAAGGAGTCAGTCACGGTGATGGTGTTGCCGTCAGGGGCGGTATCCTATGATTGGAAAGTAACCGGTATGATATAGCTGGTTATTCCCAATCTAACACAAAAATAATAGTTCCTTTAGATGGACATTTAGGAAATTTACTTTCCCTGGCGGTGTTTTGAACGCTTTAAACCATCCATTTGCAATCTAATGGGATGTATAGTTGAGCAATTGAAACTTCTAAAACATATGATTCCGTACTATTTTGAAGGCATGCGAGGTTACGTATCGATGAACTTGTTTCGACTGGGAGGGCGGGAGTATGAACCAATTAATACATCGCCATAACCTTTACGTTCAACAAGTTCCGAGAATACATTAAATTCGTTACGTATATGACCGAAAACCACTTAAAATGATGAGAATGCAAAAATGCCAATCATGAATGGATAATTGAGTATGTGCTGTAGGAGGTCTTTGGTAGACATCTGAAGGATTTCGTCCTCAGGTATTTGACATGCGGTAACTCTGGGCGGACGTGGCATTTCCTCTCATTCGTTGGTAGTCATAATATGGTATAATTGAGCAGATTTTAAAACAGTTGTTTCAGCTACCTCAGTGGGCAAGTGCAGGTAGCACACCGAGTGTGAGAAATTCTCCCACCAAGATGAAACCAGTAACGACTCTTAACGCTTTCATAAGATGTTCCTCCTTTTTAATATTTGGAAAGTTTTTGCTACTAAACCACAGTCGTTTTACACAAAAACGGTTATGGCAATTTTACGACAGACTGGCAAATCCGTAGTGAAACGATGTTTTCTATGGGGATTGGAATGTCAAACAAAGCTCCAAAATCGGCGGTTAGGGTGTCACTATTTAAATCTCCATATGTTCCTATATTCCAGTTTTCTACTCTAACCTCTGTGCTATCATCTAAGATAATTGAAAGAGTGAAATCCTGATATATCGGTTTATTGTCGAAACCATTTTGATTGGGATTGGGCACTGTCATATCAAAATGAACGCCTACAGGCGAAAGTTCAATGTTTTGTATGCAATACGCTATCCCGCTGTCATCTTTTACTGTAATCGTCTCAAGTGGAATTACTTTTCCGCTGCGTTCATACCTGACAATAAACTTTAACCGCCATGTTCCCTCTGCAACAGTGATTTTATTATCATTACCATTCTCTTGCATCAGATTTGAAAACTCAATTGTTGCATTTCGGTTAAAGGGTAATTTAGTCGAGGATGTCCACTTTTGCACAATCTTGAGGCTGGTACAATCTTCACTTAATATGTATTCGCAGATGCCACCGCCAAAATCTCCGTTCAGGGAATTGTAATCATTTTCGAAATATAATCCCTCCGGCAGAGGATTACCATCTGCTCTTTTCAAAGTATAGACAATGGCGAAACTATACCGGTCTCCAATGATTGCATCAGCAGATAATGTGTAATTTCCAACGGTTACAACGGCCTCGATTGGGATGCCGACTTTGTCCACTATGTCTGTTTGGGCACTGCCATATAGAGGGGCCAGAAGATTGCTGACATACCCGTTTTTAAACTCTGCACTAACGGGTATAGTCAAAATAGCAATCAAAAAACAGGCAGCAATAAAACCTTTCCAACGGTATTTTCGAATCTTGGGTTGTACAGTCTCGGCTTCCTGTATGAATTCATCGATGATTTCGCCGATGGCATCATACAGTGTAATTACATTCATGAGAAATATCCCTCCCTAACTAAGTGCTTTTTAAGTTTAATTCTGATTCGGTGCAACATAGACTCAACTTTGGCTTTGCTATAGCCAAATTGTTCGCAGATTTCTTTTATTGACATGGCATGCCAATATCTTTGTACGAAAATACGCCGCTCATCAGTTGGCAGTAAAGAAAGAAAATTGTTTATCGAAGCCACAAGATCTTGAAATTCTACGGATTCTCCAACATATGTTCTTCCTGGGATGCACTCACTTAACTCATCCAAAGAAAGAGCTACCACGCCACTTCCCCTTTTTTGAGCACTTCTACTACGCATCATTTTCAAGCTTATTCTCCTGGTGATCTTACCTAGATATGTAGAAAGAATTGTTGGTCGATGTGGAGGCATGCTGTCCCACGCTCCTCTAAAGGTATCATTAACACATTCCTCTGCATCCATATAATCTCCGAGTATGTGAAATGCAATACTATAGCAATAATTGCCATACTTTTTTGATGTTTCTTCTATTGCTCGTTCGTTCCTTTCCCAGTACATGTCAACGATACGAAAGTCGTCCACCCATACATCCCCTCTCTCTATGATGTAGATGCCTTCACCATTCTTCTTCCCGAAAAACAATATTGCTTGCAGTTAACTATTATTTTATATACGAAAATCAAGAATAAGCAGCGAGCTGTGGAGCTCGCTGCAAAAGATATTAGTTCCAAATCGTAGTTCCAACGCTAACAGTAATACGTGTAGTGCTTCCGTCAATAGTCGCTTGTGCCTCCGCAGAGAATGAATACCCCGTAGTACCTATTTTATAGGAGTATGTATTCGAAGTTGGTCTGGCACTGATACTGTGTCCAGACAACCCAGTAAAATCAGACACGGTATATTTAACATACCGGTTCGAAATCGTATGTCCATTGGGAGTCCAGCCGCCGCTAATTGATACCAACTCATTATTCATTCCAAAGTGATCAATCCACACCAAGGAAATCCATGCGTATACTCCATTTTGGGTTGTAGAGTCAGAAATTGTTTTTCCAGAAGCCGTTAACGCATAGATTGTTCCGATTGATTCACCATTTTCATATGCGTTACCAAACGTGCGGACAGAGTACGTGCATGTGTCTGTTTCTTCAACTAATTTAATAAGTGAACCTGTCTCGGCACTGTTTGAGTCTACGTGAATTGAAATAGATTCAAGCAATTCCTCATCTACCTCTGCATCGACAACTCCCCTAAAAGCATCACTCAGTCTTTCTTCAATCGTGTACTGAGAAAGAATTGCTTCTACAGAATCGTCATAAGAGTTCTCCGCTGCTGCTACAGAAAGAATTGTTGATATCATCAGAATAACGGACAAAATAAGTGCAAAAAATTTCTTCATAACTTTCCTCCTTTGGTAAATTCGGGGATTGGTTTACTTCAAAATGTACGGGTTTGAATTCACTCACTTTGTGTCTTCCTGATTGACGAATTGCACCTCCTTTTTCTCTCATAATTATCTACTCCCCCAAATTACCCACAGCTTGCATCTTGGTCCATTAAAAAAACAAAAAAATAGTACCATTCAATATTTTTCCCGGGCAAGCTTGCTTTTGGACCCTACTGTAGAAATCTGGAAGAACCAACTAACCACTATTGCCTTTCTTCATGGAAATTTCATCAACTATGGTACTAACTTGGGGATTGAATACCACTTCTTGTAATTTGATATTATGTTTTTCTGGACAAACAGTTCTCCGATTGCGTACAACTTAAATTCATAAATAGAATTGTCATCATGAGAAACAAACACGCTTTTTCAATAAAATTTTGCCATGGTTATACGCATTGTCAGTATTTTCCTTATTCAATAACGAGAATTGTCAAATATGCCACAAGCAAAAACAAACTCCAACACTCTGGAATGAGAATGCAAACAAAAACCCACATGTTATTTCCGCTATTCTCTGTAGCTATCAGGTGTGTCTTCCACACCGTTATTGTTGAGGCACTGAGTCGCGCTGTCCAGTACGCCTTACCAGATTCTTTGTTGGCAATAATTGTTCCCGCCTGAGGTGGATTCATCTATCCTTCTGGCCTAATTATAAACGGTTATATGTCCAATAAAATGGTCTTTATCATTATGGTACCAGAAAGGCAATACTGCATCAAGAGAGATTTGTTTCGCTGATTAAATGAGACGCGAAACTACGACATGTATAAGAGGGAAATAGACAACCAAGCGGTCGTAAAGAATTCAAGCCAATATCTGAAATTGATTGCTATTAGATTTTTAACCACACAGGATACGTTTTTTGGCTTGTTCCTGGTGAGCTTATACTGCGGTTCAGCTTTGGTTGTGAGGCGAAATACATTAACACAATGAAATATAGGTCTATATTGCTTAGATGTAAGCAATATAGATTCTGTGAGTGCAAAAGTAAGTCCGTTATACTTAAACCAGAATAAAATTAGTTCTGAAGGGATGACTGTATGATGGATGCGAAGAAAATTGGCCGGCGAATCAAAGCGGCACGGGAAGCTAAGAAACTAACCCAAGAGCAACTTGCCGAGTTAGTGAATCTCAGCCCAATGCATATGAGCGTTCTGGAGCGAGGCCACAAGCCGCCCAAACTGGAAACACTGGTTACGATTGCCAACGCTCTGGATGTTTCTGCAGACAATCTTCTGCAAGATGTGGTGAATCGATCCGGTGAAACAACGCCCTCGGAAATTGCAGAGCTTATTGCTACACTTCCGAGGGCTGAGCAGGTACGGATTCTCTGCGGGCTCAAAGCATACTGCACTGCAGAACTATAACCCCTTAAAGCTGACAGTTTTCAATTGTCAGCTTTTTGCACCTTCGACACAGCATATCATCTATTCTAAATCTAATAGAATTATGTTATAATTATTATAGGTTTATTATAGACATATGCTCGGAGGTACAATATGGAAAACAGAATGAATGAAATCGCTGGCGAATACCCATTCAATCTCTTACTTGCGGCAAAAGGTGATGCCACTCTGGATTTGCCGCTGAAGTTGACGGCGGATATTTTGGCAGGTGTACAGTATTCTTTGTCCACCCTATCTGAACAGGAGCAAACAGTTCTTCATAGGCGGTATATTGCGTGCGACTCCATATCTGATATAGCTTCCCGGTTTTCGGTGACAGAGGAATGTATCAGGCGAATCGAACGCAAAGCACTGTTCAAGCTCAGAGAACCTTCCAGATGGAATTACATCTTACTGGGTGTTGCGGGATACTGTAAGGACAGGGCAACTGCGGAATACAACAAGGGGTACAGTAAAGGCTATAGGGACGGATACAGACATGGGCGAACCGATGCCGAGAACAATGTTGCATTTTCCTATGGCCCGGAGGATTTGCTGTCACAACCTATCCAATATCTGAATTTATCAACACGCGCACAGCAATGTATGTTTGGCCTTGGTTGTAAAACCGTGGGGGATATTGTCCGGCTGACGGAGGAACAAATTATGAGAACCAGAAATCTTGGCAAAAAGTCTGCGGATGAAATTGCCAGGAAACTGAATGCTGCCGGTGCGAAGGGATCCCCGTGGGATCAATTTATGTTGTAAGAGCGAAAAGTCCATCAGACTGTAGAAATCAAAATCAAACCGGCTTGAGACCGGAAGCGTAATGATGGGCCTGAACCAAGCTGAAACCTTCCCAATAGTTTGAAATCTGAAAATAAGGAGGTGTATTGACAATATGAGTTCGACCGAAATTAAATGCCCTTGCTGTGGTGAGGCATCCGTAGAAGAGTATGAAATCTGCCCGGTGTGCAACTGGCAGAATGATCCAATCCAGACCCTCCATCCATCCATGGCAGGAGGCGCCAACAAAATGACTCTGGAGGAGGCGAAAGCCGCATTTTTCGCCGGAAGGACGGTGGAGTAAAAGATATCTCTGGAAAAAACTGCTCCATAAAACGGGCACAATTAAAGCGCAAAGGACGCAGAAATCAACCAATGAGATTGATTCTGCGTCCTTTTGGGATGTGGCAATCATTCAGATTTCTCTGTGGCACCTGATCCACTGCAGCAGCTGCTCGTAGTCCATGGTACCGGATGCAACGCCTAATCCTGCTTCCACTACATCCTCGTTTGAGCAATTCAAACGGATGCCGTTGACCAGCAGGAAGGTCAACATAACATGCATGCCAATCCGCTTGTTTCCATCCACAAAGGCGTGGTTGGAGATCAAATTGAAACCTATACGGGCCCCTTTTTCTTCTTTTGTGGGGTATAGCTCCTGACCACCAAAGGTGGAGAAGGCTGCTTCCAGAGCGGATTCCAGCAGTCCCTCATCCCGCACACCGATGCTGCCGCCGGTTTCCTCAGCAATCAGCTGGTGGAAATGGAGCACCTTATCTTTTGATAACTGAATCATTTTGCAAGTTCCTCAAAAGCAGGCTTAAACTCTTTCATAATTCGCCTGGATGCAATTTCCACCTTTTCGTCATCTGTCAGATCATAGAGCAGGGCTTCCTGCTCCAGATCAATTAACAGGTATTTGGGTTTGTTATTTTTGAATATCACGGCCCGGCCATTGCTTTCTACAACGCGTGCTACACGAGAGAAATTTTTGTTTGCTTCTGAAACAGATACAATCATTTTGGTATCCAGCTGCATACCCAACCCCCTCCTTCCTAAGTCTATTATATGCAAACGCTCCCATATATCAACCTATAAATTTATAGGTTATATTTTGCTGCATAATATTCCGTATTAAATTAAAAAGCAAGGAATGTCCAAATGGAAAACTGTTTATAAAAGCCATGAACCGCTTTGGATTCCTCTGGATGAGTTCGATGAGCCAGACTACGAGGTAATTGAAGCAGATTAGCCATCTGCCTTACACAGTTTCGACAAAGCACAGACTCTAGCTGTCAAAACAGATCAAGTGATATCGTAATTATATCTTAAACATTTGGAACAACGGTTGCGGTATCCACTGGCATTCGACGGGTTCCTGGAAGCGGTTGATCCCGGGATGCATGCCTTCTATACCGGGATTCAAAAGGAACAGCAAATCGAAGAAATCTTCCACAAGAATTTACTGGATGCTTACAGCAATTACCTGATTATTGGCAGTATAACTGAGTGCGTTGCATCTTGGGTAAAGTATAAGGCTCCCCAGATGGTCAGCCAGATTCAGCGGGAATTGGTGACAGTCTACGAGAACGACTTCTCCAAGTACAACTGTAGGGTAAATAGTGGTCATATTCTCATGATGTTCCGGAGTATTGTGGCACAACTGGCTAAGCCGGGCGAGAAGTTTATGTATGGTGCAGTCCGGGAAGGAGGACGGGGCGTAACTATGTACCGTTGCGGGTGCTGCCTGTCCCAGTAGACAGGAGCTTGCACTGCGGACAAAAGGTGGTATTCCTCTACACCAAGCATGCATTCTGTTGTCGATACAAGAATTTCTGTTATAAAAAAACTTAAATATTTCTAAAACAGAAAAATCTGATTGACTTTTGGCAGATGGGCGGTTATACTAAAAAGGGAGCACGGAAGAGCGGCGTCTCAGTTCCACAGAATGACAACAAAAAGCAAAGGAGCCATAATATTATGTTTACTTTAACGCCAGCAGAGTTCAACGATTTTATCCAGCACATCTTTCCTGCCATCTACAATGCAACGCCTGGGAGTCTCCTCTTTTTCAGGGATTTCTTTGGGTCCCAGAGAAGCGCTTCCCCGCGCATCGCAAGGTTTCTATATGAGCAAATCACAGCTCCTCAGGGCTCCCTAAAGGGGATTGCGCGCCTTAACAAAAGCAGGATATCCGAGGGTATTATCCGAGTTTAACGGACGCAGCGGTACGGCCGTTCTTTCGTTGGGGTGTGGCTAAACGTTCGCACAGATGTGGCTTTGCCTCCAGAATTAACACCGGATATGAGAACAAATCGTTCGGTATCAGGACAAAGCCAGGTGCCGCATTGCTTATTCTGTTTCCGGATGGTGCTCTTATACGCTTTCTCTGTGCCGCTGGGGCCGTACACCAAATTCAGCTCTCTAGGCCTTAACGCCGCCTCCATGCGCTGGAGGAGCAGTATCCGGCACATAAAGCGGTCATAGGTGACAGGATTGCCTCTAGCCCCGAGGGCAGAGATGCCCTTACCCAAATACGCGATTTGAAACACGGAGCGGTACTCTTCCAGCAGATGCTGGGCGACTTTGGCGTAGACTTCCAGCTTCTCCCTAAAGGTGGGTAGAAAATCTGTTTCAATATCTTGCCCATGCATGGTATTATGAGATAAAACGATGAGAGGGGAGACCACGATATAATGAAATATAAGTTGGGACTAACTTTGGTTAATCCATCCTCCACGGAGATTGATTTGACAAGATACAAGGAAGAAATAGACCGGGCTGTTGCCAGCTATAATTTGAAGCAGAAGAAAGCGGCAAATCACAAAACCCTCGCCTTGCTCAAGATAACTCCTAAAGAACTGATTGTTACATTAGACAGCCAAATTGCACTTACGGCTCCAGCAAAAGCGTTGAGAACTTTTTCACAGATCATCGTTGAAGAGTTCCCTGATATGGCATCACAGATGCTCTACCATAATCATATTTTTCGTAGTTTCCCAATTGTAGATGATCCACAAATCGAACAGTCGAGAATCGAGGATGTTGCTGCAACGGTATCTGACCAAAAGTTGCTAGAGGCTATGGTAAGGCTATGTATGAAAGCTTCAGATAATCGCAGCATACAGGAAAAATATATACTTTCAAAAGTGAAATATTTGATTCATCAGGCAGGGTTATTGTGAGAAAATTGTGTTGAGAGGAATGAAAAATGAAAAATCTAGAGGCCCAACACCATATCGAGAATTATTTGAAAGCTTATAACATCCGTTATATAAAGGATGTTGACAGCGGCATGCCCTGCATGAATATCCTTTACACAAACTGTGCACTCTGCGCGGGTGGAATGCTGGAGGGTTGTATTTGGTTTTTCAAAGACCTAATGGAAGTGAGGACTTACTTCAATCAAAATGCAGCAGAATGGTGCCGCACAAGCAGTCATATCCCCGAACTCATGCGACTGCTGAACTTTATCAATGCAAGCGTTTGGCCAAGTATCACAGACGGAATGGGGAACGCCCTCTACACACCATCCTGCCTTTACACCCCCAGAATCTATATGACGGAAGATGACTGCTATGATATCACCCTTACCTCCGTAATTCCTTACGATTTTTATGAATTGGCCCCATTGGAGACTGAAGATTATATTACGGTTTGTTGTCCTGAGTTGCTGAATATTTTTAGTCCAGCGATTTTCGGAGTATTACATGGTAGACTTGATGTGGAACAAGCAATTCGATATATAAGAAAAAATATTCTTTAGGATAATGTTGATACAGAGGATGGATTGGACTTGATTCGTTTGGCTCCAATAATTCCTTAATAGACTTGCGCAGTGCTTTCTGTGCCTTCGTGAAATCCCTGTTTTCACGCATCAGAATACAGCAAAAATCTTCGTAGGCCATTTCAAAGTACTGTTCCATAAAAATTCTGTCCACAGTATCACTCCCATGTGTTATTCCAATCATGGCAATATGTATCAGGGATAGGGACGATGATCCCTATCCCTGTGCTGTTATCAGTGCTTTCGTTTCTGCAGTTTAATAATCAATTCGTCCACTGCGTCAGAATATCTGCATTGGGATAGCAGCTTGTTTCTCCATTGAAGTAATCCGTGGATCATCAGTCGATGCTCGGCGGAGGTCAATGTGAGAACTCTTTTTGGTGCTTTCATAATGAATCCCTCCCGTGTTAATCTACCTGGATTATACACAGGAGGGATTATTTCTGCAAATGTGCGAATCAGTAGGCGGGAATGCCGTAGCCCAGAATTTGGAAATATCCGATGGGATAATCGCGCTCCACGCAGGAGTTGCCGATGTTACCCTCGATGGTATAAACACGGCCATCTTCAACTCTGGAGACAATGCCCACATGGTCAGAACGACCATCCTGGGGCCCGGATTCGCCGTTGGGGGAGTGCCAGTCGAAGAAGATCAGCATTCCGGGAACCGGGGTTGCGGTGCCGTCGGCCCATTGGCCGCGCTCCCGGAACCAATCCACGCCCCAGACACAGCCGGCAAATTTGGGGATGATGCCCGTGTCAATATACCCACATTCGTTGGCACACCAGGAAACAAAGCAAGCGCACCATTCCACTCTCTCGCTGAATCCATACCAACTCCAATAAGGCTGTCCACCCACATTGCCAATCTGGGAGGCCGCTACCGCAACGATCTGCTCGTCCGGAGAATGGATGCCATACAGAACTGCAGACCACATGGTTGCGTTTTCATCCTGAAGGAGCTCCCTTAGCATCTGCTTCTGCTCTTCGGAGAAGCCATATTCCTCGGCCATGGTTTCGGCAGTCTTATGGGCGACCGAGATATAAAGGGTCGTTATCGTTTCTGTTGTTTCCACCGGGACGATGTTCCCCTCCTCGTCCACCTCTTCCACAATGACAGTTTCCTCTGCTGTTTCTACCGAGGAGGAGATCGTATTCATTGCCCAGAAGATTTCCTCCAGTATGGTCTTCTTGGAGTCGTCCATAGATGCCACATCTTGTGGATTATTGGGATCTGTATTGACCTTTACCGCATAGACAGCCAATACCTCAGGCCATACCGCACGGGATCCGGACATTTCCAGTTTGTTGTGGCCTGTGTTGTTTCGGAGCGTATCCAGGGAGGCTTGGTAATCCATGTTGATCCCCTGTACCACACTCTGCATGGTCATGGGCGAACCTGTGTCCTCGCTGGCAAAGAAGATGCCAAAGCAAGAGCCTACGATTAAGGCGATAAGCATAATGACGACGATTACCAGTGCAGCAATCCCACCACCGGCAGCAATGGCCATGACCAAACCTTTCACACCCGCAATGATCGCTTTGACGGTCGCAGCAACTGCCTTTGCTGCCGCCTTGGAAGCTTCCGAGGCGGCCTTGGCAGCGGCCCGTGCAATCTGTTCTGCTTTCTGCGCTGCTTTAGCCGCAGCTTGGGCGGACTTCTGGACGGCATAGCCGGTCTCCTGGGCGGTTTTGATCGCCACCCTGGAAGATTGCTCAGCGGTTTTCACCGCCCGCTGCGTGCCCTTTACGGAGCGTTTCATTGTCTTGGCAGATCGTTCCGCAGTTCTTTGGGTCTGCTTGATCGTCCTTTTGGTTTTCTGTACCGCCTTAATCGAAGGGTTCTTTCGTCCGGAGGGGCTTTTGCTTCGCTGTTGTGCCCAACTCCTTCCCGGCTCGCCTGTGGAGGTCGAATCCCTTCCTTTCTCAAAGGGAGATTTGGGTGCTGCCTTTCGCTTTTCCCGGAACTTCTGTACGGCGGATTTACCGGTATGATATGCGCCCTTTCCCATATCCACCACCACATGACCGGCCTCAGTCCCTATGTCCTCCATGCCATACTGGAGCTTATCACCGGCATACTCGGAGGGCGTTACCTGCCCGTCGTCAGTCAGGTTCTGCACCTGATCTGCAGTGCGGATAATCGCCTTTTTCGTATGCTCTGCCAGGTCTGCGGCCCGGTCAACGGTTTTTACTGTCTTGGCATCAGTGTCCTTCAACTTAATGTCTTTCGTAACGGATACCTCCTTTCATAGAATGGGGGCAGGTTAAGAAACCTGCCCTTTTGCAAATACGCCCTCGCCGGGTTTGGTGGTCATCAGCTCGTACAGCTTCGTGTTTTTGGGGAACCGGTTTACAAAGGGAACCAATGCAGAACCGTACTTGATGAGGCCGCAGCCTGCCTCGGCATTGGTAATGAAGCTCATCTGCTCGCTGGAAATGTTCAGAAGCTTGCCCAGTTTCTCCCGGTCGGATGCCGCCTGGTTCAGCATGACCACAAACTCAGAGTTGCTGAGCATGGTGCTTGCCTGGACAGAATCCAGCAGGTACTCCACATTCTGGGTGATGGCAGTGGGGTAGGCATTGCGCTTACGGAACTGCCGCCAGGCAGAGTTGAAGAAGGCAGCGGAGAACTCATTTTCAAAGACCACGTGGAACTCGTCAATGAACACATGGGTGCGCTTCCCGCGCTTCCAGTTCAGAGTGACGCGGTTCAGCATTGTATCCGTGATAACCAGCAGGCCGGTAGGCTTCAGCTGCGTACCCAGGCCTCGGATATCAAAGACAGTTACCCGCTTTTCCAGATCCACATTGCTGCCATGACCGAAGATGTCCAGAGAACCGGTGGTAAACAATTCCAAAGCAAGGGCAATTTCCTTTGCCTGGGCTTCCGGCTGTTCCAACAGCTTCAAACGCAGCGTGGAAAGGGTAGGCATATACCCTATATCCTTGGCTTCCTTGTAGATGGATGCCACGCAGCGGTCGATAATGGACTTATGCTGGGGCCCAACCCCCTTCTTGTCAATCTGCTCGATCAGGGACATAATGAACTGGGACTTGACCACGATGGGGTCGCTCTCGCCATAGCCGTCAACCATGTACATAGCATTCAGCCTGTCCTTGCCTCCGGCTTCCAGAGAGATGATAGCAGCATCTGGGCACAGAGCTTTGACCAATGCGCCGTACTCATTTTCAGGGTCACAAATAAGGATCTCATCATCGGTGGACAGCAGCAGGTTGGTGATCTGCTGTTTTGTGAGGAAGGACTTGCCGGCACCGGGTACGCCCAGCAGGATGGAGGACTGGTTCAGCAGATTTGCCTTGTTACACAGAATAAGGTTGTTGGAGATCGCATTCTGCCCATAGTACATACCGCCTTTGTCCTGGATCTCCTGCACCTTAAAGGGCATGAATACCGCCAAAGATTCGGTGGTGAGGGTACGGAATGCATGGATCTTCCGGGGGCCGATGGGAAGAACGGTTTTCAAAGCATCCATTTGTTGGTAGTTCAGCGTGGCGATCTGGCACATCCGGTTCTGTGCGATGTTCTTCAAAGCCTCAGTCTCGTTGTCCAGTTCTTCCTTGTTCTTCGCAGTGATCACCACGGTGATGACCGCAAGCATCATGCGCTGGTCACGGGTCGTCAGGTCGTCCAGGAACTCCTTGGCTTCCTTGCGCTGCAGTTCCATGTCATAGGGGATGACAGCGGAGAAGTTGTTGTTCTTGTTCTGTCTGCGCTGCCAGTTGGTGATATTGGTCTCCACGCCCAGTAAGCGGTTTTCCACTTCACGAACGGCTTCGTCCGTGGGGATGGGGATGATATCGATGGAGAGCATCATATCTTTATTCAGACTGGTCAGCTCGTCGATCATATCGTCCTTAACAAAAGATGCCAGATCCTTCAGGTAGAGGACTCTGGCGTAGCGATCTCCAATCTTCAAATGATCGCCGTGCTTCTCCATATAGTCGGGGCAAATATAGTCCCGGAAGTCGTGACCACGGCGCATGGCGTCGGACATATCGAATTGGAAAATATCGCTTTCACCGGGGCGAAAGAAGTTGTGCAGGGTACGAAGCCTTTCATCCGTATCCACTTCCGTGCATCGGGAACCCAGGGCAGCAAACCGGGTGCTAAGCTCCGGGCCGACTCTGGAGAAGTACAGTCTTGCCTCCTGGATGTTTTTCTTGACCACGGAGATGGTGACATATTTCTCCTGCATGATGCCGTTACTGCCAACGGTTTTATCCAGAAGCATATCGTTGTGCTCCTGACGGTATTCATCCTGTGCGTCGCCCTTCATAGGCATCAGCACGGATTCCTCAAAATCCCAGCGGTTCATACGGTGGTTGTTGATGGTGATTTTTGTACTGCCGCTGGCATCCAGACCATTGAGGATCGCAGAGTAGTCAAAGAACATCCGCTTTTTATCGTCCGGAGATGCCACCTGATAGTTGATATCCGTAAAACGATAGGATTTGGAATACTTGTTTCCGGAACGAAAAATGCCGTCCTTCCAGATGCAGTCGATGGGGATCAGATCCTGCACCTTTCTGGGGATGCGGTACGCTTCCTTTTCCTGTACCAGCAGCTTCTTGATAGATTTCAGCATATATGGGTTTATTCCTCCTTCTTCGTGGATTCTATCCTCACGCAAAGAAACCGGCACCCTTTTCACGGATGCCGGATACTTCTTTATGATTTTCAGCCGGTAGCAGTAGTAGAAATAAAGTGCCCGAAGTCCGGTCGCTTTCCTGGACTTCCTGAAATTCCCCCGGTAGCGATATCTGCCAACACGATGCTTTTCCGCTTCCGGGAATGGAATGCGCTTGCGCATATTGCGGAGTATGCGTTCCGTGATGCCATCAAAGGTGTACGCTTCTCCCAGGCGATCCATACGAACACCTTTCTTTGCACCGGGAGGCATAGCCACAGGGTGCACCAAAGGCTGGCCGTTTTCCCTGTAGCGCTTGAAGGTATAACCCATCTGCTCCATGACCCGGTTGAAGTCACGCATGGTTGTGGAAGCAAGGATCGCTCTGTCGATGTCTGCCTTGACAAGATCCCGATAGGTTGGTTTGCCGTTTCCTTTTGCTGACCACTCCCCATAGCTCATGCCTTTTCCACCGGGATTTTTTATAACAGAGAGCTGGTGCTCCTTACAAAGACGGTCAGAAACATCACGCATTCTTTGATAGGACTTCTTGTTATCGTAGTAACGATATCCGTCAACAAGAGAAACGGAGTTTATCACAAAATGGTTATGATAGTGATCTGTGTTCAAGTGGGTAGCGACTACGACTTCGAACCGATCTCCCCATAACTCTTTTGCCAATGCGACGCCGATTTGATGGGCGGTATCCGCATCCACCTCACCGGCACGGAAGGATTGATACCCATGAAAAGCAACGATCCCACCTTCTTTATCCCAGTGCTTTTTGGTCATGGTAAATTGGTGGGCTGCCTCCGTTGGGGCACAGTTGATTCCGGTCACATAACAGCAGCGCTCTGTTTTCATTTCATCTGCAGAATACTCCACGACCGATTTGATGGCATGGAAGTCTGCAGCATACTGCAAATCCCCAGCTGTTGTTTTGCTTGGGTTTGTGGCATAGGAAACAAGTTTATCTACCCGACCTTTCACATCCCAGATTGCAGTAACGGCCATTATCCGGAACCATCGCTCTGAAAAGCCTCCCAGAGCATACCTTCTGTTTCATGGATTTCTGCCAACACTTTTTGCAAAGCAGGGATATCTATAAAGTCAAGGGACTGCGCCCGTTTTACCAACTGATTCAGGTTGCTTCCAACTTTCCGCACCTCCACAATCAGTTTGTAATAATCCGCAGGCGGTTTTGCGATAATTTTAGCCCCATTCAACACTCGTCGAATGAAGGCTTCCCGGGGCATTTTTGCTTCTTTGGCTTTGCGGGTAAGCACTTCCATTTCTGCCTGTGTAAGCCGAAGCAAAATGCTTTTGTTTCTTTTCCTCATTGCAACATCCTTTCTCACGGCGGGGTTTCAGGGGCGCAAAGCCCCGGACAAGCGATTTCGGATATCCGAAATCAGTGCTTGCCAAGACGAAGCCATGGGCATACTGCCCCTTGGCTTCAGGTTCTTCTGTGGACAGGATTCCTACTCTCTGAAAGGGGAAACGTCGGTCTCACCCCATCATCTGGCTGAAGATGTTTTCGCCGGTGAGTTCTTTCAAGGCATCTGCCACTTTCAGGACACTGTCCATTGCGTCAGTGGCATCTTTCACGGCTTCCAACAGCTTGTGCAGCAGTTCGTCGATTCGTTCCTCTTCGTCCTCGTCTTCGTCACAGAGGGCGCAAAGGGTACAATCGCCGCAGCAGAAAACTTCCGCTTCATCATCCTCCGCATCAGTGACGACCGTCCCGGAGTCAGCCGGGTTGCCCTGCTCCGTGGCGGTGGCGGTCAGGTCGATCATATCTTCGTTCGTCAGGGGTAGCGCGTCTGTGCACAGCACCATGGCTTCCGCCAGATGGATAGCGGCATCCTCGTCAGGGGCCTGGACATGGACAGTCTTGGTAAAGTGCAGATCCATTTCAACTTCAAACTTCTTCATAGCAGTGATCTCCTTTGTCATTTATAGTAATTTGTGTTTTGAGCGCACATCCCTCTGCGTTCCCACAGCCATTTCTCGCGCTCACGGTTCATTCGTTCATCCCATAGGGAGGTTTTGATATAGTCAGCAAGCAGGCGCTGATTTTTGACATATTCAGAATAATCCATCCTTGCGCCTTCTTTTGCATGGGTCTTGTTGGTCATAGGCCTAAACACATAGGCGGTGAACGGGCGTCCAACAACAAAAGGACCTCATAGTTCATCGCTCCTTCCCTTTGGGCGTAGGATTGTATGGGATGGATGCAATCTCGCCGTTGATTTTCATAACACGCTCCGGGTATTTGAACAGCTTTAGATATCTGCGCTGCTGTTCTGCAGAAAGGCTGCCAAAGTTCTCGCCCCTGCAATCGCAGATGAAGAAGGGGCCGGCAATAACATCCAAAATCTGGCCGTCCATCCGAATCGCTCGGTTTAATGGCATCCCATTGATTTTGCCTTCCTCATTACAAATGACGCATACCTGCTCCTCAAAAGGATACATTGCCTCAATGTACCCGCCCACGGCCCCTTGCAGACCTTCCAGGGATGCGTCGATCTGTTCAATGCGAGCCAGCTTGCCCGGCTCCAAAAACACAACCGTGATTTTGTCTTCCCTCACAGAGGCAAGACTGGCATCAAAGTCTACCTTCTTGAATCCAATGCTCTCACAGAAATAGAAACCGGGCTCAACTTCAGCACCTTCGCCAATTTCTAGCATTGAACAGACTCATTTCAACACCAGACAGTTCGATGTTTGCCGGGAGAAGGTCCGGTCCTTCTTTGTGCGGTATGATCGCGGATCCTGTGGGCAATTCCATATCGTGAATTTCTGCCAGCATTGCCGTTGCCAGGGTGTGCGAAAGACTGTCTGGATCCTGGATGCCCATGCTGATGGTCAAACTTCCCTGTGGATCGCTATCGACCAGAAGAACCTTATGCCCCTGCCTTGCCAGGCCGACACCGAGGTTCATTGTGGAGGTGGTTTTTCCAACGCCGCCCTTCTGATTCACCATTGCAATGATCTTTGTGTCCATGTTTTCTCCTTTCCGATAAAAATTAACAGCCATCTTCAGGCAGACGAAGATGGCTGTTTTTGGATAACAGGAAAACTTGCTAAATTGTTTGCAAATTCTCGTGTTATGTAATTAAATTGGAAGAAACACTGTGAAAAAATAGATTTTTGTTGTTTTTTGATTTTTGCTGAAGTTGGTGTTTAATATGTAGCTGTGACATCAAGGTCAGAGGCGGCCTGCATCTTGAACTTGTTCATGGCTTCCTTAGCCTGGGGCACGTTGATGCTGTTGTTGCTCTTCATAGTACTTCTCTCCTGTTTCATAAATTCGGGAAGCAAAGCCGCTTCCCGAAAGAAGCACCTTTGTTCCGCAGACATAGCTTATCCCGAATCCAAAAACCTATCAGAGAAAAAACAGCCAGCTTATGAAAAATGTGGAAGCCCGAAGGCAACACAGGAAAAACCATTTGGAAATCAGATTGTGTCCTGACCCCATGAAAGAAAAAACCTCGCAACCTATCTATTTTTTCAAAAATATGCTACGATAGATGTAACATTCATACCCCGGAATTCTATTACATAGGTGAGGAGGGATGTATATGGATGATCCGACAATCGTAGGGCTTCTCTGGCAAAGGGCGGAAAGTGCTCTTGAGGCGCTTTCCAAAAGGTTCGGAAAAAGGCTGATGGGGATTGCGGTGAACATTCTTGGGGTTCGCCAGGATGCGGAAGAATCCGTCAACGATACTTACCTGGCGGTCTGGAATACAGTCCCGCCCAAAAAGCCGGACCCTTTGGCCGGGTATGTGTATGCCACCGGCCGGAATATATCCCTGGACCGGCTGAAATACAACACCGCCGGGAAACGGTACAGCAAATATGATTTGTCTCTGGACGAGCTGGAAAAGGCCATTCCCGGCCCGGCCCTGGAGGAGACCGTGGAGGCCCGAGAACTGGGCCTTGCCATCAACCGCTTCCTTGCGGCCCTGAACGAGGACAACCGGGCCCTGTTTCTTCGCAGATACTGGTTCGGGGATTCCATTCAGGAGATTGCCGACGATTTTGACCTGCGGGAAAACACCGTATGTGTCCGCCTGGGCAGAATCCGAATGCGGCTGCGGGAGCACCTGATCAAGGAGGGGTATGTGGATGAATGAGAAACTTGCAGAGGCTTTGGGCTATGTGGACGAAAAGTATGTGTCCGCTGCGGCAAAGCGGAAAAAAAGAAAACACTATTGGATTGTGGCGGTGGCGGCGGTGCTTGCCCTGGTGCTGGTGCTGAATACCCCCCGGATTCCCCTGATTATCAGCGCCAAGGCAGTGAGTGCCGCCTCCCACTCCCGGAAACCGGAGCGACCCCGGTCCGGTTCCGATTCCTTCCGGCAGTGGTATGAGGATTCCCAGAAGCGGGATGCCTTGGTGCAGGCTTCCATGGCTCCGGTGGTCTCCTTCTCCACAGACTGTGCCCGGGAAATCCTTACCGGTGTGGACACCACCAACCGGGTGTGGTCGCCTGTCAATGCCTACATTGCCCTGGCAATCACCGCCGAGCTTACCGGGGGAGAAACCCGGCAGCAGGTGATGGAGGTGCTGGGGGTCAACAGCCTGGAGGAGCTTCGCACAAGAATCAGCACCATCTGGGAGCAGGTATACCGGGACGACGGGAAGGAAATCAGCGTTCTGGCAAACTCTTTGTGGCTGGACAAGGACGTGGACTACCATCAGGATACCATGGATGCCCTGGCGTACCACTACTATACCTCCGTCTACCAGGGAGACCTGGGCTCTGAGCGGACGAACAAGGACATTGCCAACTGGCTGCGGAACCAGACCGGCGGCCTGTTCAGCAATCGTACCGGCAAGGTCGATATTGGGGAGGATGCCATGCTGGCCCTGGCCTCTACTGTGTATTTCCAGTCCCAGTGGAGCGATAAGTTCAGCAAAGACCAAAATACCCAGCAGCCCTTCCACACCGTGGAGGGGGATGTGACCTGCACCTTCCTGAACAAGGAGGGGGCCACCATGAATTACTACTGGGGAGAGACTTTCGGTGCTGTGGAGATGGAACTGGAAAACGAATCTTCCATGTGGCTCATTTTGCCGGATGCGGGAAAAACCGTGGACGATGTGCTGGGCAGTGAGGACTACATGGCCATGATTACAGGCTGTGATTCCTTCCCGGAGGAAAACCACAAGGCCATGAAGGTCAACCTGTCGGTTCCCAAATTCGATATTTCCTCCAGCGTGGATCTGGAGCCTGCCCTGGAGGAAATGGGTCTGACCGGTATTTTCCACCCTCTGGGAAATGATTTTTCTTCTTCTGTTGACAGCCAGACACCGGTGTACCTGGACAGCGTCAACCAGGACACCCGGGTAACCATTGACGAGGATGGGGTGGTGGCCGCCAGCTACATGATTCTGGACTTCGGCGCCGGCGCAGCCCTGCCCCCGGATGAGATCATCGACTTTATTTTGGACAGACCCTTTGTATTTGCCATCACCACCGGCTCCGTGCCCATATTTGTGGGAACGGTCAATAACCCCTGAAACACAGCGCCGGATACCCGGCGCTTCAGTCTGTCAAAGAACCCCCGGTTTTTGCATGGCAAAAACCGGGGGTTCTTTGACAGACTGAGGCGTACCCCTTATGGGGTACGCCTTTTTTCAGGATTTTTTGGTGCCGGTCAGCTCCGTAACGGAGACGGCGGCGGTGTGGTCGATGGGGGTCCACTGGAACTTGTAGAAGCCAGCCAGCACCGCAATGGGGGCCCAGGTAATCATAAAAATGGGGAAGCACAGGATGCTCAGCAGCTTCCACCGGGTGGGAGCGGCAATCCGCTTCCACTCCGTGGCCACCGTCAGGGCAGCCATGCCGGCGGTGGTGAGATAGGTGGTCAGCAGGGCAATGCCGATGGCGTTCAGCAGAGCCACAAAGCCCATCTCCAGAAATACCAGCAGCAAGCCCAGCACACCGGCGGTGACACCCACCGCCATGCCCCAGAAGGACAGGGTGAACATCTCGAAGGAGGAGTAAAGGGTCCGCAGATGGGACATGCCCTTGAAAAACTCCTTGAAGTGCTTGAAAGACACCTGAATACCACCCTGGCTCCAGCGAATCCGCTGGCGGTAGGACTGCTTCCAACGGGTGGGCTGCTCGTCGAACAAGATGGCATCGTGGCAGTAGCCAATCCGGTAGCCCCGGGCGGCGCTGACGGCGCTGAACTCGATGTCCTCTGTCAATGTGAAGAACTTCCAGCCGCCCATCCGCTCCAGAAGCTCCCGGGTAAAGCCGAAGCCGGTGCCGTTGACGGCGCAGTTGGCGCCGATGATGCTCCGGGACTGATTCAGGTGGGTGGAGTCGTGGAGATACCAGATGCCGTACCCGGCGGAAATCCAGTTGGTGCCGAAGTTCTTGGTGTTCCGGTAGCCGCAGAAGGCGTCGTACCTCTGGGCACAGGTTTTGTTCATCTCCGTGAAGTAGTTGGGCAGCAGCAGGTTGTCCGCATCGAAAATCATAAAAGCGTCGTGATTCTCCAGCAGCCCCTGCTCCTTCAGCTGGGTCAGCAGGTAGTCCAGGGCGTAGCCCTTGCCCACCTGCACCTTGTTGAACCGCTCAAAGACCACGGCCCCGTGCTCCCGGGCAAGCTTTGCGGTCTTATCGGTGCAGTTGTCCGCCACCACATAGGTGGTAATGAGCGCTTCCGGATAGTCCTGAGCTTTGATGCTGTCCAGAAGGTGAGGAAGTACCGCTTCCTCATTCCGGGCGGCGATGAGAATGGCGAACCGCCGCTTTGGCGCCTCCCCCTGGGGCTTCTTCCTGTGAAACAGCAGGGGGATGACAAGATACAGGGGTTGATACAGGAACATGACCGTAACCACAACCGCCAGAACGGATACGGCAATCTCCAGAAAATGGATAAAAGCGTCCATAGGTTTCTCCTTGTTGTTAACCTTCTGCCACGACGATTTCCTTCAGAACCAGACCGGGATTCCGGCGGCAGGTGAAATCGATGGCCCAGAAGCTGGAAAATACCAGAAGATTTCTGCCCCGGTAGTCCTCCAGAAGCTCTGCATCGGAGCCCAGGTTCAGATTCTGCAAATCTCCGCTATAGCTTTCAATCAGCCGGATTTCCTCATAGGGAAGGCTCTCCATCCGCAGATCCACCCCGTATTCCGACTTCATCCGGAACTGGAACACATCCAGCTGCAAGGTGCCCACCACGCCTACGATGACTTCCTCCATACCGGAGTTGGGGACCTTGAAAATCTGAATGGCACCCTCCTGGGCAATCTGCTCCGTGCCCTTCACAAACTGCTTGCGCTTCATGGAGTCCTTGGCGGACACCCGGCAGAAATGCTCCGGGGCGAAGGTGGGGATGCCGGAGTAGAGGAACTTCTTTCCCGGCACGGTGATGGTGTCTCCGATGGAGAAAATGCCCGGGTCAAAGACGCCGATCACGTCTCCGGCGTAGGCCTCCTCCACGATTTCCCGCTCTGCAGCCATCAGCTGCTGGGGCTGGGACAGGCGCATCTTCCGGCCGCTTTGCATATGGTAGTATTCTGCGTCCCGCTGGAACTTGCCGGAGCAAATCCGCATAAAGGCCAGCCGGTCCCGGTGGGCCTTGTTCATGTTGGCCTGAATCTTGAAAACAAAGGCGGAGAAGTCCGGGGAGAAGGCATCCACCACGCCGCAGTCTGCCGTCCGGGACAGGGGAGGCGGGGTGAGCTTCAGGAAGGACTCCAGGAAAGGCTCAATGCCGAAGTTGGTAAGGGCGGAGCCAAAGAACACGGGGCTGAGCTGTCCGCACCGGACGGCCTCCATATCCATCTCCCGTCCGGCGGAGAGAAGCTCCACATCATCAATGAGCTGCTGGTGCTTGCTCTCGCTGTCCAGAAGCTGAGCCACCTGGGGGTCGTACAGATCAACCTCCTGCTTGCCAGCCCGGTTCTTGCCGGAGACGCCGGAGAAGAACAGCAGCTGCCCGTTCTCCCGGTCGTAAACACCCTGGAAGTCCTTGCCGCAGCCGATGGGCCAGTTCATGGCGTAGGTCTCGATGCCCAGCTCCCGCTCCACCTCGTCCAGCAGGTCGAAGGGGTCCCGGGTCTCCCGGTCCATCTTGTTGATGAAGGTGAAAATGGGGATGTGGCGCATGGCGCAGACCTTGAACAGCTTCCGGGTCTGGGGCTCCACGCCCTTGGCGCCGTCAATCACCATGACGGCGGAGTCCGCAGCCATGAGGGTACGGTAGGTATCCTCGGAGAAGTCCTGGTGACCGGGGGTGTCCAGAATGTTGATGCAGTAGCCCTCGTACTGAAACTGCATGACAGAGCTGGTGACGGAGATACCACGCTGCTTTTCAATCTCCATCCAGTCGGAGGTGGCGGCCCGGGAATTTTTCTTGCCCTTGACCACACCGGCCTGGGCAATGGCGCCGCCGTACAGCAGGAATTTTTCTGTTAAGGTGGTTTTACCGGCGTCGGGGTGGGAGATGATGGCAAAGGTCCGGCGGCGGCTGATTTCTTCTTGTAAAGTAGACATAATATACCTCCATAAATCAAATCTAAAGGATTATCTGGTTGCCGGAGGCTTCTAAATGGGTACACTCAGAAACATAGCACCCTCCTGAAGTGGTAAAATTACTTAAAAGCAATTCATTTTACCACATTTTTCTCAGGTTTACAAGGGGTAAAAAAAGGCTCCCGCCGAAGCGGGAGCCAAAAATGGATTGACTGGATTTCTGATTAGGCCTTGCCGGCGCAGCCCAGAACGTCCACCAGCTTGTGGCGAACCAGTTCCTTGATGTTGGCACGGGCGGGCTTCAGGTACTCGCGGGGGTCGAACTTGTCGGGATGCTCGGCGAAGAACTTACGGATGGTGCCGGTCATAGCCAGACGCAGGTCGGAGTCGATGTTGATCTTGCACACGGCCAGCTCAGCAGCGTGACGCAGCTGATCCTCGGGCACGCCGATGGCGCCGGGCATCTTGCCGCCGTAGGTGTTCACCATCTCCACATACTCCTGAGGCACGGAAGAAGAGCCATGGAGCACGATGGGGAAGCCGGGCAGCTTCTTGATGACTTCCTCCAGGATGTCGAAGCGCAGCTGGGGGTTGGTGCCGGGCTTGAACTTGTAAGCGCCGTGGCTGGTGCCGATGGCGATAGCCAGGGAGTCACAGCCGGTCTTGGAAACGAACTCCTCAACCTCTTCGGGACGGGTGTAGTGGGAATCCTCAGCGGAAACATTCACTTCATCCTCAACGCCGGCCAGAGCGCCCAGCTCAGCCTCAACCACAACACCGTGGTCGTGAGCGTACTCAACCACCTTGCGGGTGATCTCGATGTTCTCAGCGAAGGGCTTGGAGGAAGCGTCGATCATAACGGAGGTAAAGCCGCCGTCGATGCAGGACTTGCAGGTCTCGAAGCTGTCGCCGTGGTCCAGGTGCAGAGCGATGGGGATCTCGGGGCACTCGATTACAGCAGCCTCAACCAGCTTCACCAGGTAGGTGTGGTTGGCGTAGGCGCGGGCACCCTTGGACACCTGCAGGATTACAGGAGCCTTCTCCTCCCGGCAGGCCTCGGTGATAGCCTGAACGATTTCCATGTTGTTCACGTTGAAAGCGCCGATGGCGTAGCCGCCGTCGTAAGCCTTCTTGAACATTTCGGTTGTAGTTACAAGAGCCATTGGAATCAATCCTTTCTTAAATAGCGGGCGTACCCGCATTCTTATGAACCCATTATACCACATATTTTTCGCTTTTCAATAAAAATATTTGCTATTGGGGAGAAGGCGTGCTATAATGGAGAAAACCGGGCTCAAAGAGCCTTGTATTTACCAAAATGGATAATATATTTATGGAGGTACCAATTTATGTCCGAAAAAACTCTGGTTGGCTCTGTAATCATTGGTCAGTCCGGCGGCCCTTCTTCCGTCATCAACTGCTCTGCTTACGGCGTCATCAAGACCGCTCTGGAAAATGAGAACATCACCAAGGTGTACGGCGCATACCATGGCATCAAGGGTGTGCTGAACGATGAGCTGATGATCATGGACGAGGAAGATCCCGCTGAGCTGGCCAACATGCTCCACACTCCCTCTTCCGCCCTGGGCTCCTGCCGCTACAAGATCGCCGATCCCGATGTGGACGACACCGACTACAAGCGGATTCTGGAGATCTTCAAGAAGTACAATGTGCGTTACTTCTTCTACAACGGCGGCAACGACTCCATGGACACCTGCAACAAGATTTCCAAGTATATGAACAAGGTTGGCTATGAGTGCCGTGTAATGGGCGTGCCCAAGACCATCGACAATGACCTGGCCGGCACCGACCACTGCCCCGGCTTCGCCTCCGCTGCCAAGTATATCGCCACTTCCTTCATGGAAGTCTCCCGGGACTGCCAGGTGTACGACACCGGCATGGTCACCGTTATCGAGTGCATGGGCCGTCACGCCGGCTGGCTGACCGCCGCTGCAGCTCTTGCCAACGTGAAGGGCGACGGCCCCGATCTGGTTTACCTGCCCGAGGTGGACTTCAGCATGGAGCAGTTCATCGCTGACGTAAAGCGGGTGTACGAGGCCAAGAAGAACTGCCTGGTGGCTGTTTCCGAGGGCATCCACTACGCTGACGGCACCTTCGTGTCCGAGGCCAAGACCTCCGGCACCGACGGCTTCGGCCATGCCCAGCTGGGCGGTCTGGCTGCCCGCCTGACCGACATCATCAAGAAGGAGCTGAACGGCGTCAAGGTTCGTCCCATCGAGCTGAGCCTGCTGCAGCGCTGCGCCGCTCACTGCGCTTCCGGCACCGACATCGCCGAGTCCTTCATGTCCGGTAAGGTGGCTGTGGAAGCCGCTGTGGCTGGCCAGACTGACAAGATGGTTGGTTTCAAGTGCACCCGTGACGGCAGCGGCTACCACTGCGAGCCCGAGCTGTTCGACCTGAGCCTGGTGGCCAACACCGAGAAGAAGGTTCCTCTGGAGTGGATCAACGAGGAAGGCAACGGCGTGAAGCAGGGCTTCATCGACTACTGCCTGCCCCTCATCCAGGGCGAGACCGGCATGGTCAAGGAAGACGGCCTGCCCCGCTTCGTGAAGCTGAAGAAGGTTTTCGCCAAGTAAGCAAACCAAACAAACAAAACCTGCCCCTTTCCGGCAGCGTCCCATAAGGAAGAAAAAGAATTTTGGTAGGAACCGGCGTGTCAGGTCACGCCGGTTCCGATTCGTTTAGGGACTCCCTTCCAATCTTCAAAGGGATGCGGATTTGCCCCACATAGGTGAAATACAGGTCAATTTGCACCTGCTTCCTTCCGTTCTCCCTTAGCTTTTCAGATATTCAGATGATTTCTCGGATGGTATGGATGATACCGAGCAGCAGCCCGACGATCAGGGCGAGTCCTCCGATAAGACCGCCGATGATGATGTTGAGTGCGAAGATTCCTACTGTGCCGGATATGCCGTAACCGAAGGGGACGAGCCAGAGACACATCCTGCGGATGCCGAATGGGAAGCCGACACAGAGCCACATCAGGAAGTAGTCACATACGCCGTCCGCCATATAGACCGGCTTGAAGAATGCGGCAAGACAAAGGGCAATCAGCAGAGGAAGCAGCACTTCCTTGAGAAAAGTCTTCACATCCTCACCCTCAATCCCTGCAAATCGTCCGTGCGGATGCCGACCAGATACCAGTCCGCAGCCATCTCGATCCGGGTGGGCTTCCACTTGCCGCCGACCATGACATCGAAGCATTCCCCGCAATGCAGACCGCCGTAGTAGCGGTCAAGGTCAAAGCGAATATCGTACCGATCCGTTGCGCGGTCATAGACCAAAGTTCCCTGTTTCATGATGGACTCCTTTCGTTGTGGGCAGCGCAACAGGAAGAGCTTAGGAACCTCTGAATAAATCGTCTGCGGCTGAACAGCGGATCTTTTTCCCCATCCATGCAGAATGAAAAACAGGAAATACATACAGTATTCCGCTGTTTTCCATTCTTTTGTCTGAGGAAAAATCTCTCGCTGACAGCTCTTGCCGATTTAATCAGAGTTTCCCTTATGCAGTGTACCTCCATAGCCAC
>ERZ1643251.1369-NODE-1369-length-27914-cov-30.993252_pt1 | contig 27914 bp, 26 predicted proteins | sample MGYA00579261_ERZ1643251 | MGnify/ENA primary metagenome ERZ1643251 (study PRJEB29033, sample SAMEA4952267) | chicken gut metagenome | biome: Broiler Chicken; feature: Gastrointestinal Tract; material: Caecum | place: Ireland | collected 2018 | study: Broiler... | reverse complement strand
AATAAAAAGTGAGAAAAAACTCACTTATTTTCTAGTGTCTTGACTGAACTGTAACACTCTTTTTTACTGGTTAGTAATAAATTGATTGAAAAACAAAAAAAATAGTGCTATAATGTAATAGATAAAGTAGGTGATATTATAAAAAAGAAAAATAATGTTAAAGTTAAAAAAAAATCTAAGGCTAAAAGACGTTTATTTATTGCTTTTATTATTTTTGGACTAGTATTGTCTACTCTTGGGTATAATTTAATAATTAATATTAGTAATATATTGAGTATGAAACAACAAAAGAAGGATTTAGAAAGCAAAATAGAGTCATTAAAAGAAGAAGAGAAGGTATTAGAGTCTGATATTCAAAAGTTAGAAGACCCTACATATGTAGCAAGATATGCAAGAGAAAAATATTTGTATTCTAAAGATGGAGAATTGATTATTAGAATACCTGATGAATAAAAAAAGATACAATTTATTTTGTATCTTTTTTAGTTTTATTATTTGTATTTGTATCTTCATTTTCTTCTTCTTTAGGTAAATGTCCATGTTCAACTAAATAATCAATTTGTTCTTTTGTTATAGTTTCTTCTTCAAGTAATGTATTTGCTATTAAGTCTAGTAAGTTTCTATTTTCTATTAAAATGTTTTTAGTAATTTCATATCTTTCATTTATTATTTTTCTCATTTCTTCGTCTATTTCATGAGCTACAGTATCAGAAATATTTCTGTTTTTTGTATAATCTCTTCCTAGGAAAGTGTTTTCAGAAGGTTCTTCAAGCATCATTGGTCCTAAGTCGCTCATTCCATATTCTGTAACCATGCTTCGTGCAATTTTTGTTGCTTTTTTGAAGTCATCGTGTGCTCCAGTAGAAATTTCATTAAATACTACTTCTTCTGCTACACGACCTGCAAGTAATCCTGAAATAGATTCAAGTAATTGATTTTTTGTATAATTGAAACTTTCTTCTTTAGGTGTCATCATAGTATAACCACCAGCATGACCTCTTGGTATAATTGTTATTTTTTGAACATCATTGGCTCCATCTAATTTTAAACCTAACACTGCATGACCGGCTTCGTGGTATGCTACTAATTTTTTCTCTTTGTCTGTATATTTTTTTGTTACTTTTGCTGGCCCCATTAAAACTCTATCAGTTGCTTCATCAATTTCAGCCATAGAAATTGATTTTTTATTTCTTCTAACCGCTAGTAAAGCAGCTTCATTAAGAAGATTTTCTAAGTCTGCTCCAGAGAATCCTGGAGTTCTTTTTGCTAAATACTCAAGTGTAATACTTTTATCTAATATTTTATTTTTAGCATGTACTTTTAAAATTTCTTCTCTAGCATTTTTGTCAGGAAGAGCGACTGTAACTTGTCTATCAAATCTTCCCGGTCTAAGAAGTGCAGGATCTAAAACGTCAGGTCTGTTAGTAGCTGCTATAATTATAATTCCTTCATTTGCGCCAAATCCATCCATTTCAGTAAGTAATTGGTTTAATGTTTGTTCTCTTTCATCGTGCCCTCCACCAAGTCCTGTTCCTCTTTGACGACCAACAGCATCTATTTCATCAATAAATATTAAACAAGGAGCATTCATTTTGGCTTGTTTAAACATATCTCTAACGCGAGAAGCACCAATTCCAACAAATAGTTCAACAAAATCAGAACCACTTATATAATAAAATGGAACTTTAGCTTCTCCAGCAACAGCTCTAGCAAGTAAAGTTTTACCAGTTCCCGGAGGACCTACAAGTAATACTCCTTTAGGAATTCTAGCACCCATGCTTTGAAATTTCTTAGGATTCTTTAAAAAGTCAATAAGTTCTTGTACTTCTTCTTTTTCTTCTGTTAATCCAGCAACATCTTTAAAAGTAGTTTTTGTTCCTTCTTCCATTAATTTTGCTCTACTTCTTCCAAAGTCCATAGATTTATTGTTTCCACCTAATTGTCTAGTAAATAACCAAATAGTACCACCTATTAATATAACATATGGAAGAACATTAACAACTATAAGTAGCCAAGAAGAAGATTCAGGATCTTGTTTAACGTCTATTGAAAATCCATAATCAGATTCACCAGTTACAATTTTTGAAATAAATTCATCAGATTGTGGTAAATATAAGGTAAATTTTTCATTTTCTTTATAATCTTTTAACTTTCCTTCTACATAATATAAATTACTTCTCGTTTTCGGAGTAATAGTAAGCTCTTTTATTTCGTTATTATTCATGTTTTTTATAAATTCGTCATAAGTTATTTCGTTAACTTTAATACCGTTTCCATTAACTAAAAACAAACAAACAACTATAAATATAAATAAGAATACGTAAGGAAATAAACTCTTTTTCATATTTTTATTCATTCATATCATCCTTTCTTTCGTAGTACCTAAGTATTATATCATATTTTTCATATTTTTTTTTATTAAATTTTGACTTTTTTAAATTAGGAACCCATAATATTTTGTCGTTACTATCTACTAATATAGGGTAGTCGATTCTTTTGTTTGTTGGTATCTTATTTTCAATAAAAATATTTTTAATTTTTTTCTTTCCGTTTAATCCCAAAACCTCTATAGTGTCACCATCATTTTTATTTCTAATATATAAAGGTAGTGATAACTCTGAACTATCTAATCTACATATATCATTACCATCTTCTTCGGTATTGGCTATAATATCAATAATGTGATTGTTAATATTATTATGCTTTTTTAATTTAAAATTAAACTGTTTTTGGTTGTTTAAAACATCAGATTTAAAAATTAGTTTTGTGTATTCTTTTTTAATTACTATATTTTGAGGTAAGTTCAAGGTTACATTAGTATTATTGGAATCTATTAATTTTAAAATATTATTAATATGTGTTTCTTTAATTATGTTTGTAGTATTGTCATATACATTGTTTAATATATAATACAATATATTTTTTTGCATAAAGTTATCTATTTTATTAAATTCATTTAAATTTAAATAATTATTTTTATAAATTTTATTAGTTATATCTTTAGTTTCTTTTTTTATATAGTCATCATATTCTTTTAGTACTTTTGAAAATTTTAAAAACTTTTTATGTATATTAGCGTCTTCTTTTTTTAAAAAAGGTAAAACGTATTTTCTATATCTATTTCTTGTATATTTAGTGTTTTTGTTACTTTTATCGATAAAATATTTAACTTTATTTAATTTTAAATATTTTATAATATCTTTTTTTGTGTATTTTAAAAGAGGTCTTATAATAAAATATTTATCTTTAAATATAGATATTTCTTTAATACCTGCATAACCTTCTAAATTAGAACCTCTTGCTATCTTCATTAAAACAGTCTCTATAAGATCGTCTCCATGATGAGCTAAAAATAAATATTTACTATTATATTTTTTTAGTAGGTCTAGGTAAAATCTATATCTTTTTTTTCTTGCTTCATTTTCAAAATTATTTTCTGTATAAGTTGTAATTTTCATACTTTCAAAAGTAATATTATTAATTTGACAATATTTTTGTAAAAAATTTTCTTCTTTTTTACTTTGTTTTCTAACGTTATGGTTAATATGTGCACATACAATTTTACATTTTTCGTGAGTATGTAAATAATGCAATAAAGCCATAGAGTCAGGCCCAGATGACACCCCAACAATAATATTATCATTTTCGTTTAAGTTTAATTTATTTAAATCTAATTTCATAATTTCTCCTTTGGCTTATATTATAACATTATTTCCTTTATATTTAAAGTTTATTTGTTCTGTTAGTATTGTTTAATCTATGTAAACTTTATTGTTTAAAATAAAAATATATGTTAAAATAAATTTGTAGAATTAGTCACAAGAATATATTATTATATTAAGCAATTGTAATTATTTTAATGTGTATAATTGTGGTGATTGTTAAATAAGAGGTGATAATTTATATTATGAATTTTGATGTAATTAACGAACATGGGGATAAAATACATTGCGATGTAATTGGAATGTTTTCTCATGATGATAAAAATTTTATTATATATACAGATAATGAAATTATTGAAAATGAAAAAGAGGTTTTGGCTTCTTTATATAGATTAGAAGGTAATAATGTTATTTTATTGCCAATAACAGATGATAGAGATTGGGATTTAGTAGATAATTATTTGGAAGGTATGTAATGGGTTGGATAGACTTTCAATTAATCAATAATCAAATTGTGTGTATATATAATTATAAAAATGAAAAATATATTTTTTCCGAAAATGATGCTAAGAAACTTTTCAGATATTTAATAAAAGAAAAAAGTAATTATGAAGAGATAATGGTAGAAGATGTCAAAACTATTAGATTTTATAATATTAAAGAAGAAATTATCTCTGCTTTAAAGAACAATCAAAAAAATTGCGCTAAAAAAGTGAAAAGAACAAACAAGTATGTAGGACCAATTATAGCGACGGGAACTTTATTATTAATTTTATTTACTTTATATTTAACGACATCATCAAATTCAAAATATCAGTCTAATGTAGTAAAAAAAGATGTATATAGTACTGTAAAAAGTTCTCCTAATATAGAAAGTGAGTTAGAACAAAATATAATTGTTCCTGATAAAATTTTTGAGTTTTCTTATGAAGATAGATCAAATAGTGATAAGGCGAATTTGGCAAGAAACTTATATACTGATGTGGTAGATAAATATTCTGAGATGTATGGATTACCTAGTCAGTTAATGTTAGCTATAGGAACTCAAGAAAGAGGCACTCATAGTACCGAAGTTTCGCCGGGAGGCGGATTTGGATTATTTCAAATTCAAGTTGAAAATGGATGGAATTGGGTTGGCAAAGAAGTTAGAGCATATAATTTTGAAACTAATAGTTATGAAACTATAACTGTTTGTCAACAAGATAATGGTTCTATTGATATAAACATGTTGGCAGATTTAGAATATAATACTAAAGTAGCATGTATGATTATGTCTTATGATTTAATGTATTGTAATTACGACTTAATAGCTGCTATTCAAACTTATAATTCGGGTACTGACGTTATGTCTTTAAAAAATGAATATGGAGATGATTGGGTAAATCATCGTGATAATCTTCTTGGAGATCAAGAATATTTAGAACATGTATTATCATATATACCAGAAGATGATAGTTTATTAGAATACAGTGATTCAAGTGGCAAAGAATACACAGTTGATATAGACAATGTTTATGTCAATTATGCAAATAAAACAAGATAATAAAAAGAAAATATTTTCTTTCTTTTTTTGTTAAAATTTGATACAATAGTTTATGTAGGAATAGGGTGAATTTATGGGAAAGATAATAGCAATAGTTAATCAAAAAGGTGGTGTAGGTAAAACTACTACTAGTATTAATTTATCTGCTTCTCTAGGTATATTAAAAAAGAAAGTATTATTAGTAGATTTAGATCCTCAAGGAAATGCTACTACCGGGGTAGGACTAGAAAGAGGAGATATAAAAAATAGTATATATGAGGTATTAGTAGAAAAATGTGAAATAAAAAATGCTATTACGAAAACAAAAAGTAAAAATTTAAGTTTAATACCGGCATATTTAAATTTAGCTGGAGTTGATATGGAACTTGTTGAATTAGAAAGAGAACACAAAGAAAAAAATGAGCATTTTAGTAGGATAACAAGATTAAAAGAAGAACTTGCAAAAGTAAAGGATAACTATGATTTTATTATAATAGATTGTCCTCCTTCTTTAGGCATTTTAACTACTAATGCTTTAGCAGCAGCTGATTCTGTATTAATACCAGTACAATGTGAATATTTTGCATTAGAAGGAATTATGCAACTTATAAATACAATTATGTTAGCTCAAAAGAAAGTTAACCCTAATTTAGATATTGAAGGAGTTTTATTAACTATGTTAACTGCTAATACTAATTTGGGATTAGAAGTTATAGAAAGCATAAGAAATTTCTTTAAAGAAAGAGTATATGATACTATTATACCTAGGTTAATAAGATTAGCTGAAGCTCCATCTCATGGTAAACCTATATTAGAGTATGAACCTAGAAGTAGAGGAACTTTGGCATACTTAAATTTAGCAAAGGAGGTTATTGAAAGAAATGGAACAAAAGAAGAAAGCGCTAGGTAGAGGATTAGAGCAATTATTTTCTAGTGAAATATTGGATTTTGATTCTTTTGAAAATAATATTATGGAAAATGCAACAGAATCGGATATAAAAGAGTTACCAGTTAATGAAATTAGACCTAATCCATATCAGCCAAGAAAAACATTTAATCAAGAAGCGTTAGATGAATTAGCAGAATCAATAAAAAATTATGGTGTATTTCAACCAATTATAGTAAAGAAATCAATAAAAGGATATGATTTAGTAGCTGGTGAAAGAAGACTTAGAGCATCTAAACTAGCAGGACTTGAAACAATTCCAGCAATTATAAAAGATTTTTCTGATAGTCAAATGAGAGAAATAGCACTATTAGAAAACTTGCAAAGAGAAAATTTAACAGCTATAGAACTTGCGTGGGCATATAAAGGAATTATTGATAGTTTGCATATAAAACAAGAAGAATTAGCAGAAAAAATAGGTAAAAGTAGAAGCCATGTTACTAATACTTTGGGATTGTTAAGATTACCTACTGATGTACAAGATATGATTCTTGATAATAAAATATCTATGGGACATGCAAGGGTTTTAAGTAAAATGGATGATGAAAATCAAATTGAAGAATACGCACATAAAATAATTGATGATAATATGAGCGTTAGGGATTTAGAAAATATAACTTCATCAAATACAGAAATAAAGAAAAAAATGCCAATTAACAGAAAAAGAACTGTAAATACAAATTATAAATATATTGAAAATGAGTTACAAGAAGTTTTAGGAACAAAAATAAAAATTAATGAAAAAAAGATTGAAATCTATTTTGAATCATCTACAGATTTAGATAGAATTTTGGAAATTATGAATATAAAAATAAAATAAATAGTATAACGCTATTTATTTTTTCATTTAAGATAAATTCTTGTACATATAAAGAATAAAAAATAATATTAATAATAATTATGTTATTCTAAAAAGGTAGTAAATAGTAGGTCTCTTATATAATTTTGTCGTTTTTTGTCGTTCTAAATATATTGAAATTTAGCATCAATAAAAGGTATAATTATTATATAAGAGTAGTACAAGAAGGTGAGGTGTGTAATGAATGGACGCGTAAAATGGTTCAACAATGAAAAAGGATATGGCTTCATTGATCATCAAACTGGTGAAGATATCTTTGTTCATTATTCCGCTATTAAACAAGATGGCTACAAAACTTTAACTGAAGGTCAATTAGTAGAGTTTGATTTAATCGAAACTCCTAAAGGTTTACAAGCAATCAATGTTATGGCAACAAGTGAAGCAAAAGTTGAGCAATAATTACTGAGTTAAACTGTTATGTGTGACAGTTTTTCTTTTTTTTTATGACAAAATAAATTTCTTTTGCTATAATATAATTATATAAAATGGTAAGAAGGTTATTATAGATGAAAAAGTTTAATGTATACGTAATAGTAGCTGCTACAGAACTTAAAACTGGAAAAATAATTAGATTTTTTACAAGATATAAATATAATCATGTTTCTATTACATTAGATAAAGGCTTAAGATACTTGTATTCTTTTTCAAGATATTATAAAAAGCCTTCATTATATGCAGGTTTTGTTAAAGAGTCAATGTTAAGATACAAAGATAGTAAGATTAAAGTTTACAAAATTCCTATTGATAAATATACATATAGAAAGATGAAGAGATATTTTAAACTATTGGAAAAAACAAAAAACAAATATTTATATAATCTTTTTTCAGCATTATTCTTTGTATTTCACAAAAAAATAAAGATAGATAGATCTTTTACGTGCATAGAATTTACTTTATATACGTTATGTAAATATGTACCTAAGTTGGGAATTAAAGACTATAAATTTTATTCAATTAAAGATTTAGATAATTTATTAAAAGAATATTTAATATATGAAGGTAATTTTATTATGAGTGATAGACTATCTTGGAATAATGATAGTTATCTTGATAATAATAATACAATTAGTGGTTATGTTGGAATTATAAGGAATGTATTTATATTAATATATCGTTTTGTAAGATATTAAGGAGGAAGTATGTTAAAAATAGAAAATTTAACTAAATATTATGGAAATATAAGAGGAGTAGAAGATTTATCTTTAGAATTAATGGATGGTGAAATATTTGGATTTATTGGCCCAAATGGAGCAGGTAAATCCACTACTATTAAATGTATAATGAATTTTATTAACAAAACAAGTGGTAATATTTATATTAATGATATTTTAGTGGAAGATAAAAATTTTGAATATAAAAATTTAATCGGATATTTACCAAGTGAAATACATTTATATGATGATTATACAGTATTAGAGATGTTTAAGTATTCTTCATTATTTTATTCAAATAAAGCATTAAAAAGAGCTTTAGAATTAAGTAAAAGATTAGAGTTAGAAACTAATAAAAAAATAGAAGATCTTTCACTTGGTAATTTAAAAAAAGTAGGAATAGTATTAGCGTTAATGCATAATCCAAAATTACTTATATTAGATGAACCAACAAGTGGATTAGATCCAATTATACAAGAAGAGTTTTTTAATATATTAAAGGAAGAAAAAAAGAAAGGAACTACAGTATTTTTCTCTTCACATGTACTTAGTGAAATAAAAAAAGTGTGTGATAGAGTGGGAATTATTAAAGAAGGACATTTAATAAAGGTAGATACTATTTCTAATTTTAATAAAAATAATTATTTGAATATTCATATAGAAAGTAAAGATATAGAAAAGATATCTAAAGAGTTAAATATCGATATTATAAATAATAATTTTATATATCAAGGGGATATAAATATACTTATAAATAAATTAAGTAAATATAAAATAGATAAACTTTTAATTAATGAACCAGAAATAGAAGAATTATTTATAGATTATTATAAGGAGGAAGTATGTTAAAAAGAGAATTAAAAATAACTAGGAAAAGTTTATTTATATGGTTATTTGTACTTATTTCTATATTTACTTTAGTTTTTGCAATGTATCCATATATTATGAATGAAACAAGTGGTGTATCTATGGATGAATTACTATCAATGTTTCCAGAAGAAGTTTTAAAAGCATTTAATATGGATATAGCAGATATTTCTACAGCATTAGGATGGTTAAAAACAGAAGGTATTACATTTTTATTATTAATATATGGACTATATGCTTCAATACTTGGATCAAATATTATTTTAAAAGAAGAAAGTGATAAAACAATAGAATTTTTATATTCAAAACCAATATCTAGAAATAAAATATTAAGTACTAAAATAATGGCAGGAATAATTAATATTATTGTATTAGTTTTATTAAATACAATATTTATAAATATAGGTTTACTTATATGTAATTGTTATAATTTTAAAGAAATTAATTTATTGTGTTTAGTACCATTATTACCTACATTAGTTATATTTTTTATAAGTTTATGTATTTCTACTTTCTTTAAAAAAACAAAACAAACAATAGGAATATCTATTGCTTTAGTGTTTATAAATTATTTTATTTATACATTTGCTAGTATATCAAGTAAGATAGAAAACTTAAAATATATTACTGTATATACACTTGCAGATATTAGAAATGTAATAAACAAAATAAACTTTAATATAATTAATATACCTATATCAATCATACTAATAATAATATTGTTATTTATTTCATATAAAAAATATAATCAAAAAGAATTTTTATAAAAAAGTATCTTTGATACTTTTTTTAATATCCTTTTAAAATAGTATTAGCCATAGTTTTAATAAATGATTTTGTTTCATCTAAAGTTATACTAATTTCATTTCTAAAATATTTAATAATTAAGTTTATACTTCCATCACAAAAGAATGATATTGCTAATAATAATTCTTTGTTATTAGTATTTTTTAGTATATTTGATATTTCTTTAGTCATATATTTATTTAGGCGACTTGCAAACATTAATGGATCATTACTAGATAATATCATATGGTATATGTTTTCATTATCCTTTAAATAATCAAATATAATATCAATATAATTTTCGATATCTTCAATAGTTTTAATAGAAGTTATATGGTTCATAAGTATATTTAAAGTTTCATCTTGTAATTCTTGTGCCACTTCATAAATACTATCATAATGTGTGTAGAAAGTGGCTCTAGTAATGTCTGCTCTTTTAGATAAATCAGTAGCAGTTATATGTGATAAATCTCCTTTTTCTTTAAGTAGTTCTGCAAAAGCTTCTCTTATTGCTTTATTTGTTTTTTTACTAGAAGCATTCATTCTTTTAACTTTCATTTTAACACCTCATTTAAATTTATTATAGCATAATTTATACTGTGTACAAACTTATACTCTGTAAAAATATACATATTTTTTTATAATGTCAAAATTTTGACACAAATAAAAAAGTGTACTATATTTTTGGCAAAAAAAAGTATATAATCCTTATTGCGCTTAAGAAAGGAGTATAGATAATATGCGAAAAATAACGGATTTTATTGTAGAAAAAAGAAATTATATATTAATTATTTTTATAATTTTATCTTTTGTATCTCTTTATATTGGTACTAAAGTTAATATTAATAATGATATTTCTAAATATTTACCAAAAAATAGTGAAACAAAAATTGGTATGAATATAATGAATGATAAATTTGATGAAATAAAACAAAGTCAATTATATATAATGTTTAAAGACTTAAGTAAAGATGAAAAAATAAAAATGAAAGAAGAATTATCTAACATTAAAAATGTTAGTAGTGTAGATTATGATGACACTGATAAATATAATAATGAAGAATATTCTTTGTATATTATAAATGTCGATGATTATAGTAATTCTAAAACTTCAAAGGAATTATATGAATATGTAAAAGAAACATATAAAGATAAGAATGTTTCTTTAGGTGGCTCAATTGATGAAGAAAATAAACCAATCGTTCAAAATTGGATTTTAATTTCTGCAGTAGTATTTGCTATGATTATATTAATAATTATGTGTGATTCATATGTAGAACCATTTTTATTCTTATTTGTAATAGGTCTTGCAATATTCTTAAATAGTGGAACTAATATAATATTTGATAGTGTATCAAATATAACTAGTGCAATATCCGCAATATTACAACTTGCTTTATCTATGGACTATTCTATAATTTTAATGAATAGGTATTCTCAAGAAAAAGAAAAATATAAAGATAATAAGAAGGCTATGAAAGAAGCTTTATATAATGCTAGTAAATCTATTGCTAGTAGTTCGGTTACTACAATAGTAGGACTTTTAGCACTTGTATTTATGAGTTTTACAATAGGAAAAGATTTAGGATTTGTACTTGCAAAAGGGGTATTATTTAGTTTGATTTCGATATTCTTATGTTTGCCAGGACTAATTTTGTTATTCGATAAAAAAATAGAACAAACAAAGAAAAAATCAGTTAAGTTAAATTTAACTAAATTAGGAAAGTTAAGTTATAAATATAGATATGCTTCTTTAATAATATTTGTTTTATTATTAGAATTTAGTTTTTATTCTAAAGGTAATTTAGGATATCTATATACTGGAGCAGAACAAGATGAGATAGCTAAACACTTTAAAACCAATAATGAAATGGCTATTATTTATAATAATGAATATGAGGATATAGTAGGTAATTATTGTAAAAATTTAGAAAATGATAAAGTAGATAATATATTATGTTATGGTAATACAATAGGGGAAAATTTAAAATATAATGAAATAAATAACAAATTAGAAACTTTAAATACAAATACTAATGTAGATGAGTATTTAAGTAAAATTATTTATTATTATTACTATAATCCTGAAATAAATAATAAAATGACATTTAATGAGTTTATATCATTTATAGAAAATTATATTTACACTAATGATAAATTGTCTTCTAATATAAGTGATGATATGAAAGATAGTATTGCTAAGTTAAGTTATTTTACTGATGATATACAAATTAATAGTTTTAGAAATATTGAAGACACAGCTAATATATTAGATATTCCTAAAGAACAAGTTCAGATGTTGTATATTTTATATCATTCACAAGATGTAGATATAAAAATAAATATAAATGACTTTATTAAATTTTTAAATAATGATGTTATTTATAGTGAAGAATATGGAAATAGGATAGATAAGGATACTGTAGAAAGTATAAAAACATTAAGTAATTTTACAAATACTAATACAATAAAAGAAAATGTAAATGCTAAAGAGTTAGCAAGTTTACTTGGAATAGATGAAAATAGTGTTAAAAGTTTATTAATGCTATATTATTCTAATGTCGACAGTGGTTATAAAGTTAGTTTAAGTGATTTTATTATAGGTATAGATTTATCAAGAGATTATTTAAAAGATATAGACTTATCTAGTTTGGAACCTTTAATTAAAATTGCTAAGAATGAAAATAATATAAATGGTACTAAACTTTCTTCTGAATACTTAAAAATGTATTTTGAAGGATATGAGTTTTTAGTAGACTTAGTTTATAAGTATGAAAATTTGCCTAGAGATTATTTAATGACTCCACAGGAGTTAGTTAATACAGTAATTAGAGATTTTTCTAGTTTAATTCCTAGTTCGGAACTTAATAAATTAAATCTTGTGTCTATGGTAATAGATGATACTTTAACTTCAAATAAAATACTTTATTCTTATAACGAAATGGCTGAAATAGTAGGGTTAGACGAAAATTCAATGTTGGCGTTATATGGGGTTGTAGGTAATACTTATGGCTATGAATATAAATTAAGTCCATATGAATTAGTAAGCTTTATTTTAAGTAATAAAGATAATCCATTATTATCATCAAGTATAGATGAAAATACATTTAATAAATTAAATATTTTAAAGACAGTTATGGATGCTGTATTAAATAATATTAGTTATAGTTATAAAGAGTTAAGTAATATATTTAAAATGGATTATAACAGTATGTCTTTGTTGTATTCCTTATATGATATTACTTATGTAAATAAAGATTATACTATTAGTTTAAATAATTTTGTTAAATATATTTTAAGTGATGTAATAACTAATCCAGAATATAAAGATAGTTTTGATGAAGAGTCTATTAATAAATTACAAACTGTAAATGAAATAATAGATGCTACTATAAATAATACTAAATATTTAAGTAATGATTTATATAATATATTAAGTAATTTGGATAATAATTTAGATAAAAATTTAGTAGATTTAGTATATATTTATTATGGAAGTGTTAATAATTATGATAATAGTTATGAAATGACTTTAGAAAAATTTATTTATTATTTAAATGATAATATTATTAACAATGATTTATTTATAGATTTTATTGATAGTGATATGAAAGATGAAATAATTAATGCTAAAGATAAAATAATGGATGCTAAAGAAATGTTAGTAGGAGATGGTTATTCTAGGGCTATTATTAATACAATATTTGACAAAGAATCAGATGAAACATTTAAATTTATTCAAAGTGTAAAAGATAATTTAAATAGTAAAGATAAAGAAATATATTTAATAGGGGATTCTCCAATGGCTTATGATATGGATGGATCATTTGGAAGTGAATTAGATTTTATAACAGTTCTTACAATGATTGCTATTTTTGTAGTAGTAGCGTTTACTTTTAAGTCAATAATAATTCCGCTTATATTAGTATTAATAATTCAATGTTCTGTATTTATAATAATGAGTATATTATCATTTTCTGGTTCAGGAATATATTTCATTGCAATATTAATAGTACAAAGTATATTAATGGGGGCTACTATTGATTATGCTATAGTATTTACATCTTATTATAAAGAATATAGACTTAAAAATATGACTATTACTGATGCATTAATAAATTCTTATAACAGTTCTATTCATACTATTTTAACTAGTGCTTCTATTTTAATAATAGTAACATTTATAGTAGGATGTTTTGCAGAAGCTATAGCTGCTAAAATATGTATGACAGTTTCTAAGGGTACGTTCTGTTCTGTGGTATTAATACTATTCTTATTACCAGGAATGCTTGCTTGTATGGATAAATATATAATAAAAAATAAAACTATTAATAATTAAATATTAGTAGTTTTTTTATTACAAAAAAAGTTGAACTTTTTTAAGTTCAACTAAATTTCTTAATGGTCGAATGATGTGGATATCTACAATTTTTTTCGCTTTTTAACGATTTAATACATAAAATATCAATATCTAATAGTATCTTATTATATGTTTAATGCTTTTTGAATATTTATTTATAAATACTTGGTAATTTTGCTAAATTATGGTAAAATTAATATATCGAATATCATTTAGATATTCTTTTTTATTTATAAATTTATAAGGAGTTGTGTTATGGTTTTAAAAGAAGTAAAAATTAAAAATTTTAAATCAATACAAGAATGTAATATTAGTGTAGACAAAGGATGTAAGGTATTTGTTGGCTTAAGTGAAAGTGGAAAAAGCAATTTGTTATATGCTTTATCAACGATAGATAGCAGTTTTAATTTATCCAAGGAATTCGTTAAGGAAGGTACAAGAAGTTGTCAAGAAGCTAGCATTAGATATGTTTTATCAATGACAAAAGAAGAAGCTAATAATTTTTATAATATTATTAAACAAAAAATTTATTCTAATAAACAAGATAGATTTATACAATTAGAAGAAAAAAATATAAAACTATCAAATTTTTTAAAATTTGAATATGTTTATTTTATTGATATAAGAAAAAATGAAAGAACAATGAGATATTATATTTTAAGTGACAAGGATAATTACACTATTAATGAAAATCACAAATTTTTAATAGGAACAAAAGAAAATCCTTTAACTATCATTAATAAAAAAACTGAGGAACAATATGAGATAAAAGAAAAAGTTATTGTAAACACGGATGAGTACGATGTAGGAGAAAATGAAATTCAAGAAATTACTGCTGAAAAATTAAATATGTTCTTTTGTAATATTGGAATTGAAATAGCAAAAAATGATATTCCAAATGTTTTGTTTTGGGAATATAAAGAAGAATTTCTATTGCCAGCTTCAATATCTATTAAAGATTTTATAGAAAATCCTGATGTTAATATACCTTTAAAATATATTTTTGAATTAAATGATATTAAGGATATAAAAACGGAATATAATGAATGTAAAGAAATGGGAGAAGCATCATTTCAAAATCTTTTAGACGAAGTTAGTAAAAAGACCAATACATATTTGAGACAAGTTTGGAAAAGTATGCCACAAAATTGTAAATTAGAATTAAGAGAAAATGCTGATAATATTAATATCAGAATAAAAGACACAAACAATTCCTATTTATTGGATAAAAGAAGTGACGGCTTTAAAAGACTTATTACTTATATGATTATGTTATCTGTTAAGAATAAAAATAATTTATTAAATAACACTTTAATATTGATTGATGAACCTGAAACAAAAATTGATATACCAGGACAAGAATATTTAAAATTGGAGTTAATAAATATTGGAAAAAACAATTATGTTTATTATTCTACCCATTCAACATCAATGGTTGATACTTCAAATATAGGACGTCACTATATTGTTAAAAAAGATAACGAATGTACTAATATAGAAGAAGCAAATGAAGATAATTATGATAGTGCGATGACATTATATAAAGCATTAGGTATGCAAGTATATGCTATTATTAATGATAAAAATTTAGTTTTTGAAGGTTGGACGGATATGCACGTTTTTCAAATAGCATTAAACAAATTACCTATTGCAAAAAGAAATAAATTTAAAAATATAGGAACAACACATGTACCAGGAGCAACAAAATTTAGAGATTTTGCTTCACTATGGGGATTATTGTCAAAAGATTATTATATTCTTTCTGATTCTGATGAAACATCAACTAATCAGAAAGAAGTGTTTGAAAAAGATCATTATGCTGGAACTTGGTATAAATATGATGATTTTGGAATCGATAGACAAATTCTGACTTGCGAAGATTTTTATGATTCTAAATATATAAAGACTCTTAGCGATAAATTTGGTAACAAATATAATTTTTTAGTAAAAATTAACGAGGAGAAATTAAATAATGACTTAGTGCCAAATATTTCAGTTATAGAAGAATGGATAAAATATAATGAAACTGAAAGTAAAAAAATAAAAGAATTTATAAAAGAATTTAAGGCTTTTTTAGCTGAAAATGTAAAAAAAGAAAATATATCAGATGATTATTTGAAATTACTTGAGAATTTAATTATATATTTATCATTATAAAAACTAGTCTTAAATTACAAGACTAGTTTCTATTATCTATTAAAAAATCATCTAATTTTTTATCTAATATTATAGATATTTTATAAAGAAGTGTTAATGAGCAGTTCTTTTTTGTATCATTAGGAGATTCAATTCTTTTTAAATATTCAGGAGAAACATCTAAGATTTCAGCAAGTTCCATTAATCTGACGCCTTTTTCTTTGCGATACATTTTTATATTATTGCAAATAATTGCTTTGAATTCAGGATTAAAACGTTTATATTTTTCGATCATTTGAATCACCTAATAGTATTGTGGCACAAAAGCAAAAATAAATAAGTAAACTTTTTGTCCTAAACTATGTTCAAATTAAAATGATTTTGATATAATTATAGTTAAAGAGGTGGTTATGTTAGGAGGTATAAGTTAGTTTAAAACAATTTTAGGAATGCTAAAAATATTTATATTTAAAAGGAGGTAAAAATTATGGCAAATAAATTTTGCAGTAATTGTGGTACAAAAATTAGCGAAAAAGAAAAATATTGTTCAAAATGTGGAACTGAAATTAATCAAAAAGAAAAAATTAATTCAAAAAATAATGAAGTATCAAATATAATAAGATACATATTTGGTGGTATATTTGTATTTGGAAGTGTGAGTAATTTACTAAATGGTAATTGGTATGGAATAGTTGAGTTATTATTTGCAATTTCATTATTTCCAATTTTATATCAAAAATTTATATTAAAAATAATTAGCAATCCAAAAACTTTAAAAATATTACAAGTAGTAATTCCTATTGTATTATTTATTGCATTTTTTATCTGTGTTTCAATAGATAATACATTATCTGAAGGTGACTCTTCATATTCAAATAATGATAATGAAACGAATGAAAATGTTTCTAATAATTCTAAAACTGAATTGACAGAAGCTGAAAAAATGATTATTAAATTATCTTCCTTAATGAATGAAGGATTAGTATATGATACTGGTAGTTATATTAAGGGTGATATAATTCCTGGTGAATATATTTTTGTTAAATTTAGCGGAAGTGGTTCTTATTATTGTGAAAAAGATGCTGCTGGAAACATTGTTGACAATGAAAATTTTGACAGTTTTGGATATGTACAAGTTCATGGAGTTGGAAATCTTGAAACAAGAGGTGTTTTAGTTAATATTTCTGCTTTAGAACAATTAGGTATATCAAGTGCAAAACAATTATATGAAACATTAAATAATCAAACTAATTATAATCAAGGTGGATATTATAAAGTAGGAACGGATATTGAAGCAGGAAGTTATATAATTGAAAGTATTGGAGGAAGAGGATATTATTCAATAAATTCTGGCCCAGTAAGTAATAGTAATATTATTGATAATGATAATTTCAATGGCAGAGTTTCTGTAAACTTAGAGGTCGGTCAATATATAGAAATAAGTACATCAACAATAACTAAACAAAATTAAAAGGGTGACTAAATTTATCATCCTTTTAATTTTGTTTTGAAATAATTTTTTTAATTTCATTAATTAATTATTTTTTATTTATTTGCTAATATTTTATAAGTTTTGACAGAGTTAATCATCTTCTATTGTTTTGTGATTTCTTCAATAGTCTTTTGATTCAGAAAAATCTATTAAATTATTATAATTTTTTTTATTAATTACTTTATGATTATATAAATCTTCTGTTAAATTTATATAAAATAATTTGTCTTTAATTCTTAAAATTTTATTTGCAACTAATTGAATTAAATTAAAAATCTTATCTTCTAATTGTTTTAATAATGATTTTAAATTAATGTTTTCTATTTTTAATTTAAATCTTTATTATAATATTTTAAGAAATTAATCGTTTGACTACTATTTAAAAGAGTAAAATCTATCTCTTGTAAATCAGCAGACTTAACTTTTTTTCTTAAATAATCTTCAACTTCAATTTATTGTTTAATAATATTAATTGTAAACACCATCTTTTCCTTAGCATGATTTTTTTGTATGACTTCCACATTTAACTCGGAAGTCATACAAAAAAATCAATCTTTCGATTGATTTCTATATACTAATGTCCGAATAGTTCGAACAGCTTTCTTAATGGAGCGTTTACTAAAGGGGTTACGCACACTTTAGTAAAAAGTTCGTTTGTATTTGATGTATTAATTATAACGTTTTATTTTAAATAAATCAAACAATTATTACTTGTAATCTCAATAATTATTCAATATCCAATTTTGATTGCCTAGGTTCTTTTAAAACTTTACTAACTATATCATCAGTTTCCATATTATCATATCTTTCTTTTAAATGATTTCTCAACGAAAGCATTCTTCTATTTGCTGTAGAGACTAGTTGATTGTATGTACAGGCATATATATCAATATTAGATGAACCAAAATGATGTTCCATTTTAGATTCTACAGTATTACCTACAACGTAGGCAACAATTTTATATGCACCTATAAATGATTCAGAGTATTTTAATGCATTTGCATATGATTGCGCTTGATTCATTTCTTTTTCGCCTATTTTATGGCCACCTTTTTTTAACTCAATTATAAGTATTTTTTGTACTTCTTGAAGATTAGTGTTTTCATTAAAATCTTCAAAATAAAATGGTGCAATAGAAGAAATGTCAAAAAAGATTAGGTCAGGTCTTCTTTTTTCTTCTAACAATTCGTTGTATCCTTTTCCTTTTAATGTATCTCTAACAATTGTCTTTAGTGTTTTATTAGAGACATACATTTCTGATTCATATTCTGGCCCAAATAACCATCTCGATTGAGCAACAAGTGGGTGTAAGGTATGTAGTTCATCTGTATCACTCTTTCCGCAAAGTCTACTTATAGCTTCAATTATTAATAACCTATTATCTATTTCGTCTATTGTTTTTAAAATATCTTTTATATCCCAATTATCTAAAAGTTTATTTAGTGATTCAATATCTTCTTCAGAATAATTAGACAATTTTTCCAATAAATTTCTACCACTTTTAGACTTTTCAATATTAATTAGTGTATCAACCGCAATATTTAAATTATCATTAGAGATTTCAGGTTGGGTTTCCACCAAGCTGTCAACAAAATTTGCAATTTCATATTGAGAATATGGTGAAAGTCTCTCTATTTCACTTATTTTTGATTTTACCACTGTGGTTTTAGTTTCTTCGATTTTGGAACGGAAAATTTCTCTAATAACTTTATTAACATATTCAGCTACGGCATCGTATATTTTTTCCATTAAATCACTTTCATAAAAGCCCGTCCAATCTGGTTTTACCTCACTAATTAAATCATCGCTCTTAACTATAACTGTATGTGTTTTTGCTAATCTAGTACGACCATCTCTAATCATTCTATCGCCTAATTCCCAAGACGGTTTTCCTACTAATCTATTTCCAACCCAAAAGGCTATTCCGTGGTAGGTTGATTTAGAGCCACTTACACTTGAATCAATCATATATATTTCTAAATTAATAGTATCTACTTTTAATGTTTCCTTATTGATTAAGCCTTTGTGATTATCTAATTGGACTGTTTCTCCATTTATGTTTATTTCAAATTCTGGATCATATAAATATCTAGCAGACAAAATATGCTTACAAGCTTCTATATCTGGTAAATTTTGAGTAACAAAAACACTTAGTTTTGTGCCATGCCCGATTTTGTTACTGTTTTCCACATTTTCAAGTTTGAATGCACTATCACCATCAGACATAATAACATCACATTTTGTATATTGATTATCTTTCCATGTTTCTAATTGATAAATATTGTTGAAACAAAACATACTATGTCTACCAATTCCATTATGACCATAAGCGATTCGTTTCTTATCTTTTATGTCATCAGGAAACACAACATCTATTCCTTGATGTTTAATTCTATTATATCCTAAAGTCAACCAGCGTTGTTTTAATTCCTCTAGCGTCATTCCTGTACCATTATCTTCAATTATTAGTGATTCATGATAATTGTGTGGAATGGTTATGCTAACTTTTGTAGCGCCAGCATCCCATGCATTTGCTATTAATTCTGTTAAAGCGATATCATAACGTGTAGTTATATTTCTATTATTCCTATATAAAAAATTTTCCTCAAATTGTATTTCCATTTGTTCAGTCATAGATTCACCTCTTGCTTTTTATTATACTATATTTTTATATAATTGTATTTATATTAATTAAATATAGCAAAAATTTATTAGGAAATTTATTAGGAAATTTATTAGGAAATTTGCTAGGAAAAATTTTAAATGTATAGTATAATTAATTTAAGAAGATTGGAGGTGCTACAATGCTTGGTGTAATTGAAGATAGTAGAAATGAATTTAAAATTAAATTACCCGATGATTTAGAAGAAACAGTTATAGGTTTTCTTAATAGTAAAGATGGCGGTAATATTTATATTGGTGTTGATGATAATGGAAAAGTTATTGGGCTAAAAAATAATTTGGATTTATTGCAAAGAAAAATAAAAGATTTGATAATTTCTAATATTGAACCATCTGTATTAGGATTGTTTGATATTGAGGTTTCAGAAGAAGATAATAAAAAATACATTCATATTACAGTTGCTAGAGGAACGGAAAGACCATATCACATTAAAGGTATGGGTATGACACCTGATAGTTGTTTTATTAGAGTTGGTAGCTCAAACGAAAAAATGACCACAACTTTAATAAATAAAATGTTTAGATCAAGAACTAAAGAATCTTTAAAAAATATTGTATCTCCAATACAAGATTTAACTTTTAGACAATTAAAAATGTATTATATGGAAAAAGGATTTGATGTTGGAGAAAATTTTGAAAGACAATTAGAGTTTTATACTAACAATAATGAATTTAACTATATTGCTTATCTTTTAGCTGATAATAATAGAGTTTCTATAAAGGTTGCTAAATACGTTGGTGATGATGTTGATGAAATAGAAGAATATTATGAATTTGGAGATTGCTCTTTAATAACAGCTACTTACAGAGTATTAGAAAAATTCAAAACAGAAAATAAGGTATTTGCAAAAATTACTTATCCTGAACGTATTCAAAAATCGATGTATGATTATAATGCTGTTAGAGAAGCCATTATAAATGCTATTGTTCATAACGATTGGTCTAATGAATATCCACCAAAATTTGAATTTTTTAGTGATAGACTAGAAATATCTTCATTTGGTGGTATTCAAGATGAATTTACAGAAGAAGAATTTTTAAAAGGATATTCTGCTCCTAAAAATCCAGAGCTTATGAGGGTATTTAAAGATCTAGAGTTAGTAGAACATTTGGGAACAGGAATAAGAAAAATACTTAAAAAATACAATAAAAGTATTTATCAATTTTATCCCCATTTTATAATAGTAAGTATTAAATATAATGAAAATGATTTTGAATATAGCATCCAAAATCAAAAAGTTAAATTTGACTATTCAAAATTTAATTTAAGTAAAATGGAAGAAAGTATAATTAAATTAATTTTAGATAGACCTAATATTACTCAAGCAGAAATGGCTGCATTCTTGAATTTAACGCCTAGAATGGTTAGGTATCATTTAAGTGAATTAGTCAATAATGGTTATATTAAAAGAATTGGAGCAAAGAAAAATGGTAAATGGATTGTTATTGGTAAGGGGATGAAATAAATTGAAGAATATAATAAATATTGAAGAAATTGATATTAAGTTGTGTACAACTCGCGATGTAAAAGATATTTTTAATTTACAGAACATTGTAATAGAAAATTTCAAAGAAAATGAAAAAGGTTATTTTCTTCCTTTTAAAGAATCAAGTTATTTAAGAATTGTTAATGATCCAATTAATGATGGTGAAATATATGGAGCATTTTTAGACAACAAAATGATAGCTTGGATATTTTTATCCGTATCTAATAGAATGAAAGAGCTTAGAAGTTACATACCTGATATAAAAGGAAAATGTGCTGATATTGATGGGGTAATAGTATTACCTGAATACAGAGGCAATCATCTTCAAAATATATTAGTAGAACATATAGAAAGAAGAGCCAAAGAATTAGGTATTAACAATATTGTTGCAGAGGTTACTTTCGATAATAATTACAGCCTTAAAAATCTTCAAAATATGGGATATGAAATTAAAACTTGGTATCAAAAAGATGGAAATATAAAGCGACACATTTTATTAAAGAGATTGGAGGGTTAAATGTTAGTAAAAGAAATTAAAGCAAATGATTATTTAACCAAATCAAATCTCCCAGCAAGCGACTATGTTATTAATCCTTATATTGGATGCACACATGGTTGCAAATATTGTTATGCTTCTTTTATGAAAAGATTTACAGGACATAAAGAAGATTGGGGAGATTTTGTTGATATTAAATTATGTAATAAAAAAATCAATTTAAATAAAATAAGTAAAAAATCAGTGTTTTTATCTTCAGTAACAGATTGTTATAATCAACTTGAAGAAAAATATAAATTAACAAGACACATTTTAGAACAATTAGTAAATTCAGATTGTTATTTATCAATTTCTACGAAATCAAAGTTAATATTACGGGATATAGATATATTAAAACAAATAAAAAATTTATCTGTTAGTATATCGATAAATACCCTTGATGAAAAATTTAGATGTGATATGGATAATGCAAGTACAATAGCAGAAAGATTAGATACTTTAAAAAAACTACATGATAATGGTATTCGTACAGTTTTATTTATGTCACCAATATTCCCTTATATAACTGAATGGAAAGAAATTATAGAAAAATCTAAGAATTATGTAGATGAATATTGGTTTGAAAATTTAAATTTAAGAGGTCAATATAAAACATATATAATGAGTTATATTAAAAATAGCTATCCTGATTTTTATGATGGTTATATTGATATCTATATGAAAAATAATAAGGAATACTGGATTAATTTAGCTAGTAAAATAGAAAACTATTGTCAAAAAAATAGAATAAATTATACTAATTATTTCTACCATGAAGAACTAATAAAAAATAAATAATATATTTTTTAAGGTATGAAAGGATTGGAGAGTAAAAAATGAATAATAATTTAAAGAGTTTTTTAATTGAAGCAAAGAAGCAAACTTATGCAAACAGTAACATAAAAAAAGGAATTCCTAGTAGATTAGGCTCTAACGACTATCATTATGAAAAGAAAATAGATGGTCAAAATTTTGCTTACCATGATACATATTTTGGTGGGACAAAATTTATGGGAGAAGAAGTTGTTTACTGTGATGATTCTATGCCCGAATGGGGAATGAATTATTATGGTGTAACACTCGATGAAGCTTTAAATGAAGATGCGATGGATAAAGCTTTAAGACCTGCTCTTATGAAAGTAGGAGAAGATGACTCTATTCTGCCTGTTAGAGGCCCTAGAAAATTTGAAAATGATGGATACATTTATACTTTTGAAGTAGTAGGCACCTTAGCTTGTTTTGAAGGTAGTGAAAAAATTTATAAAGAAGATAAACTTATTTATCAACTTACATGTCATGGCGGTGTAATTAGAAAATAAAAGAGATTAAAATAGAAACAACTTATTATTAAAGGAGTTGTTTTTATTTCATAAAGAAATCAAAACTTTTGCACCAATGTAGTTTTCGATTACTCGTGATTTTTTGTTCAAAATCTAACATTTACCTCTTTTAAAAATACAACAGGATATGGGGATTGCACCAAAAAAAACGAAAATCCTTATTTTATAAGGATTTTTTGCCGTTTTTTTGGCGCAAAAATTTTTCGGCACTTGCCGAAATAACCACAATTTGACACATTTGGTAATACACACCTTTGATTTTCCTTTATTTTATAAGGCTTTAGAGGTATTACCTTTTTATGAAAAAGTGCTTAAATTTCCATTTCTTGCTCATTTTCCAAATTTTCAAAAAAGTCTATATTTTTGGTGCAACTATTGTATTTAAAGTACCCAGTTTCTAGGTTTTTATCAATGACTTTTATTGTATCTTTGTCATATAGATATATTTCAAATTCAGTAATGTTAAGTTGCTTTTTTAGATAATCTAATACATAATATTGATGGATAGTGTCCACATGATTTTTGTTAATATCTTCATTCGTCAATTTCATCATCTTTATTCTCCATATTTTCTTTATTATCTGGCTCATACGGAAGCAATAGATTTCCGTAATGATTTTCTATTACTTTAGGTATAAAGTCCTCTAAAACTAGTTTTTCACTACCAAAATAACTTAATAACTGTGGTAGTAGATATTTAAAAAATTCATTCAATATATAACCCCCTTTTAAAGTAAATATCCACCCGTAAAACTGGTGGCTTTTGGTTAAGGCCTATAAGGCCAATTACTGGCGACCTCCATTTGGAGGCTTTTTTGGTTTGCTAATTGCCTTTGTCTCTCTTACTTACCCGTAAACGGGTCTTTATACTCTTTTAAACTTCTTTTATCTAATATTTTATCTTCTATCTCTTGTTCTTGAATATATTTTTTTATTGTATTTTTGTTCAGTCCAACTGTACTTACAAAATATTCTTCTGCCCAAAAATGTCTATTTCCATAATTATATTTTAAATTTGCGTGTTCTTCAAATATCATTAATGCACTCTTTCCTTTTAAATATCCCATAAATTTAGAAACACTTAGTTTAGGTGGTATTTTCACTAACATATGTATATGATCACAACACGCATTTGCTTCTATGATTTCTACATTTTGATATTCGCAAAGTCTTCTTAAATATCTACCTATATCTCTACGCAGTTTATTATAGATTGCTTTTCTTCTATATTTAGGTGTAAATACAATATGATATTGACAATTCCATTTAGTATGCGATAAACTGCTTATGTCATCATTATTTTTTAATCTTTTCATAAATTTAACTCTCCTTCTGATTTTGTAGACTTTGGTTGGCAAACCGTCTATATTATATCAGAAGGAGAGTTAAATTTTTTTTACAACGCCATCGCTCTTCATGTCTCACGTGCATAGCACGTGGTTTTATAAGTAGCTGCCTACCCCGGCGGCTACATAATAAAAAATTGAGATAGTTTTATACCTCAATTTGTAAAATTGTAAATTTATTTTTATCAAACTTTGAACTTTTTTCATGTGGTATGATTTGCACAATATCGTTTGTATTAAATTCACTCATATCAAGTATTTCTCCTGTGATATTTGTTTCTTTGATATTATAGAAATTTCTCAAATTAGTAATATAGTCTTTTCTATTTTGCTCATTTTGAAAATTAGATAGAATCAGGTCTTGTTCATTAACATTAATTATCATATCAAAACAATCATTACGAAACATATAACCAATGTTTTCGATTTCATTCTTATTAAACACAATATTTACAATAGAAACTTTTTTATCTTTATCAATAGTCATTTCTATTTCATCAATATATTTGTTAATAATATATTGTTTTTGTTCTCTTGATAATTTAGACCATAAATTGTGTTTTTTTACATATTCGCCTTTTAACTTTACTTTTTCAATTTCTTTTAGATTAAAGAATAACTTGGCATCTTCTTTAAAATCATTATTTTCTTTTATTTGCTTTAGTTCTTTGATTTTATTATTAGCAAATTCTAATTCTTGTTTTAATGAAGATAGCTCTTTACTAAAATCTTCCGCTTCGACAATTTCGTCAATAAATGCCTTTTTAATTTTTTCGATTTTTTTGTTTAAATCTTCACTTAATTTTTCATATTTTTTAATTTCTATATCAGTATCTTTCGTTAGTGATGATTTAAAAGTATTATCAACGATTAGGAAAAAGTCTAACATATCATTTAAAAATTTCATTAATTCTTTTTCAATTTTCTTTTCACTAATTCTTTTATTACAAGCATGACATTTATAATAGGTGTGTTTAGTACCATTTCTACTAGTACTAGATTCGCCACCCATTATTTTATGACAATGTGGACATAATATTTTTTGCATAAAAATATAAGTTATTTTTCTCTTAAAGTTCTTAAGGTTTTTCTCTTTTCTCTTTTGTACCATATCAAAAGATGTTTTATCAATAATTGTGGGTACAGCATTTTCAAAAAGTTGTATTTCTTCTTTTCCACGTTTTCCATATTCAACGGTTCCAATATAAAGTTTATTAGATAGTATTTTATCTACTGTGGTAGTAGGCCAACGTCTATTTAAAACATTTTCCTCTGTAAACTTTTTACATATAAAACAAACAGAAGAACCATCTAAATACATTCTAAATATTCTTCTAACAACATCAGCTTCCATTTCGTTAATATAAAGTTTTTTACTTTTTTCTTTCTTCATATAACCAAGTGGTGGTTTACCTGGTAAATGTCCTTTCTTTAAAGCCCCTGTTAAACCGAATTTTGTTCTTTCAGATGTTCTTTCAATTTCTAGTTGAGCGAGAATAGTAAGCATTCTTATAAAGAATTTACCATTAGCATTACTAGTATTAATTTCTTCGGCAACACTTTCTAAATCACAATTATATTCTTCGAGAGTATTACAAATTACCTCTAAATCTTTGATAGAACGAGTAAGTCTATCTAGTTTATAGACAATAATTTTATTGATTTTTCCATCTTTCATATCTTCCATCATTTCTTGGAACTTTGGTCTATTGGTATTTTTGGCAGATACTCCTTTTTCACGATAAACCTTATAAATTTCATAACCTTTAAATGCACATAATTGTTTTAGTTTTTCTTCTTGTTCATCTAGGCTATGCCCAAACCTAGATTGATCTTCTGTACTTACTCTTGGATATAGTCCAGCAATTACTTTAGTTTCTTGTATTCCGTTCATTTTTACCAACTCCTTTGCATACGAAAAAACACAAGGGAGTAATTTTCCTTGTGCTATAAACAATAACTAAAAATTATATAAAGACTAAGTCCTAATCATTATTAGGTAGAAATTTATCTACCTTACTTAATTATAAAGTTTCTAACTTGAAAAGTCAGTAGGGAATTTTATGGGGAGTTTAGTCTTAAATATAGTTGAACTAAAAATCATAAAATATCATAATTCATAAGGCAAAACATCAAAAATAAACTAACAAATTAACTTTTATTTATAGAATTTAGAATAGAAATATATTTAGTTAAAGTAAGGATTATATTATTATTTGGTAAGTATATTTTATCCTCATTACTATAAAGCATAGCAAGTAATACCATATTATCTTTCTTTACAATAATTCGATGTGGTTCTTCTATACTGATATTGGTATTATCGATTTTGATAAGATGTCCCGATAAAAAATTAATTTCCAAGTTTCCTGTACTAACTTTCATTTTAATTTTGTTTTTAATTTCACAAGGAAAAGGTAATTCTGTTATGACTGTTTTCATAAATATTCATCCCTCCTTTGAGCATGAAAAAAGTCCATAGCATCAAATACTATGAACTTTTCTTTATATAGAAATCGCCAAATGTGCGACTTTCAACCTCAATGGAGCGGGTGATGGGAATCGAACCCACGTGGTCAGCTTGGAAGGCTGAAGTTCTACCATTAAACTACACCCGCAAAATCGATAGGCAAATTAATTGTATTATAAATTTACCTATCTGTCAACCCTTTTTTAATATTTTTTATAAATTTTGTGATTTTTCAGAGAAAATTTTACATTAAAAAAAATTGATTTTCAATAA
>ERZ1643251.1367-NODE-1367-length-27921-cov-6.797710_pt1 | contig 27921 bp, 27 predicted proteins | sample MGYA00579261_ERZ1643251 | MGnify/ENA primary metagenome ERZ1643251 (study PRJEB29033, sample SAMEA4952267) | chicken gut metagenome | biome: Broiler Chicken; feature: Gastrointestinal Tract; material: Caecum | place: Ireland | collected 2018 | study: Broiler... | reverse complement strand
GATGAAAACCTCGCATAAATTACTGCTTTCATGATTCCCCAAAAATTAATTTATATTAGTCCTGCGTATTCTAGTATCTTTTGAACAAAATCATGCAATGTCGTATCGGGATTTGCTTGAATATACTTAAAACCATATAATTCCCGTTTTAATTCTGGATTATCGCAGTAACATTTTTTTACAAATCTTTTGCATTCTGGAATGGCGTTATGTATTACATCATCCAGAGTTAATTGCCCGAGTAAATTTTTAAAATTATATTCATGCTTATAGTCATCATTATTTACAAAAGTCGTATTATATGCCGAATTTATTTGTTGATAATAATGAGCTCTATCACATATTTCCTTAACTTTAGCCTTATGTGCTAAAATCCAAACTTCAAAAGTAAAATTTGAATAGCCTATGGTAAATGAAATTTTTTTGTACCTTTGTCTTGCCTCCTTTGTCGACTTAAGCAACAAATGAAATTTCTTAATATGCTCATCGTTATAGTCTTCGATATCTTGAATCCTACAGAATATCGAACCATTTAACATGTCCTTAAGAAAGGTCCCGGCATTAGATTTTGCAAAGGCCGATGGCATAAGTTTCCTAAATCTAAAGTCAACCTTATTTTTTGTCCTAGGATCATTATTAATTTGCTTTTTCAACCATTCAAAATACCAGCGCTCAGTTTCACCTTCGCATGAGAGAAAATAAATCATTCTTCATCCTCTCTTTTACAATCATTGAGAACTAATGCCTCAGCAATAGCATCACTGAAATCAATATAATTTATTGCTCCATATTTTCCGCTAAGATAATTCTTCATAATATCAGTGGAGTTTTTCACCCCATCTGCACCAGAAGTCCCAAAATCAGATAAGGAATGAATGCTGCTTGTTCTATCGTCTCTCTCTATGAATTTAATTTCGTCGCGCCTAAAAATCTTAGCTTTTTGATAAATAGGATTGTGTGTTGTAAATATCAGTTGTGCTTGCTTTACGTTAAGCTCGTTATTATGAAACGCATTAATAATACTGAATACTGCGGACGGGTGTAATGAAGAATCCATTTCGTCTATAACTAATGTTGCACCTTTAGCCATCACAGCGATAACTAGTGGAACAAAATTAATTATTTTCATCGTTCCTTCTGACTCTATGAATCTGGCAACAACCGCCTTATTGTCAATTATTGAAAAAGGTTGAAGGTTATGCTCTTCATCTTTTTTCAGATATTGAATGGTCGTTGTATTAATTCCCGCTTCTTTGGCAATCTTATCAATAATATCACTAGATAATTTAAATTTATCTTCAGTAGCATCTCCCATCTTTTCATAATCATATCTGGTGGGCGTTGCTGAAATAAAATCAATCTTTCTTACAACGACAAGACACTCCTTAAACCAATGTAAGATGATTGAATACATATCAGTATCTATAAGTGTCTTAAATCCATTAGATAAAAACAATTCGTTTGATAACAAACTAGATTCTGCTTGATTAAGAATAAGACTTTCCTGATTGTGTTTAATAATTTGGCTTGGAATATTCAAAGCCTTATCTATTCTTTTAAAGACTAGTTTGTCATCGATTTGTAAAATCTCTTTTTTAACAAATGGATTAGAGTTTTCCGATAAAAATTTTGCATTTCCTATTTCAATTTGATAGTCAAAACAATGTTTTTTATGAATAAATAAAATCGATAACTCAATCGAATCGCTTTCATCATTGCAAAATCCAGGGATGAGCTGAATGGGAATGCTACGCTGATTTTCAATATTACCACTGATTACTATTTCGCGCAAAAAATCTAATGCAAGTATAATATTGCTTTTCCCGCTTGCATTAGCTCCATATAATATAGATGAAGAGAGTGCCTTATAAGATCGATGAGAAATTTTCTCCGCCAAGACACTGTAAGGAATGTCTCTAATATTTACAGGAATCATAGATAATGTACTTTTATCTCGAAATGATCGAAAATTCTTCAAAGAAAAACTTAATAGCATAACATTCTCCTTTGCCTTTTATTTATACTACGCTACTTATTATACCTTTTATTCCTTTAAAAATCAAGAGGAATTAATGAAAATACTGCCGTCATTTGCCACTTTTTGGCAAATGACGCTTTCTTAAGGTTTGCTTTTGTCAACGTTAAAGCCATCTAAACATTCCATACACCTTATTATTAGCAATATTAACACCATTATATTTAACAAAATACCTTTGCTTGCAAAAATGCAACAAGAAGTTGGCATAGTCTATACACTCGCTGAGCTGACCTTCAATACTCGCCTCATTCTGTTTTCAGATGAAAACCTTGCGTAAATGACTGCTTTCATAACTTTTACCTCTATGGCGGCATTATAACATAGTATATATGACAGATATAGTCATATATCAAAAATTATTTGCTGTTTTCCTGCAATAATTTTATTACGGCCTCTTTGAGCTTTGCGTTGGCGGGAGATTTAGGATCAAAACACATCTCCTCGAACTGTTACATCTTCTCGTCATCAAAGGCTTTGGGGTTGTAGTCGTATAGTTTGCCCTGCGGCTTGTCCGTGCGTCCGAAAATGTAGTCGAGCGACACGTCAAAATAGTCGGCGTACCATAGCAAAATGGCATTTGGCACATCGCTCTGCCAGCTTTCATATCTGAAAATGGCAGACTGCGCAACATGAAGGGCATTAGCGATAAATGTTTACGATTTGCCAATACTTTCTCGAAGCTCTTTTATGCGCTTGCCAATTATACTATCTTCCATATCGATAACCTTATACTCATTGTATCTTATTTCAATATAAAAATCAATACGATTAATGCATAAATAAAGATTAAAATGAAATAGGTCGGATTTCTCCGACCAATACTATGATTTGAATTTTGTTTTACTTATGCCAATTTTCTATAATCTCCGCAAGCTCATATATTATAACTCCGCCTGTAATAAAGCCGAGAAGAATTAATGGTTCTGTTTCAATTATTGATAGCACAAGCCCTGCGCAAGCAATTACGCCCGCCAGAATTTTAAAAATGATAGTTTTCATTCAGTCAAGCTCCTTAGTAGCTATAGCGTACTTGTATATCATTCCAACTCGATTTATGATCATACGCAAAATTAACATATGAAGAAATGTTAATAGTCGCATAACGTCCAGCAGAAGCCCAAGATGCGCCAAATGGATAAAGCTTATTATTTAATGAAGCCCCAAAAAACCAATGCCGGTCTACCTTCCACAAAATAGTTCTGTCTGTAGAATTAAATGACGTTTTTATATCTGGTTTGCTGCCTGGAGCAAATGTAAACCCCACACTTCCTGAAACCCCAGAAGCGCCGAATCCCAATTGCACGTTTATATTGTTTGCTTTATTAGTAGAGTAAGGACCATATTCATAAATGTGGTCATTTGTTTTTGGTAAAGATAGTTTCACTTGAAAATCTTCGCATACCCATCTTAAAGCTGTATTTTCGCAAATCGGGTTAACGTTTACACGAATTGCAAAGTAATCGTAATTTGCAATAGCCTCTTCTTCAATTTTATATAAGTAATAATCAATGTTTAAGTAAGCAAAATCTAACGGGCTGACCGGATCAGAATAGAAGTTTGCATACGTCCTATAATTAAATCCATTTTTCACGATAGTTGCATATGTCATTGGATTTACAAACGTATCTGCATAATGGCTAACAATGATAGTCTCTAATATTTCAGATGTTGCATTTGGAACAGAAGCTATTAAACTTTGGTATTGTGCATTTTGTGATAAGCTTATAATTTGCTCTACCTTATTATCTTCTTGTTCTTTACTGAAAGACATCTTTGCCGTTTCACCAATCACACCATTCTCGTCATAAATGTCGGTAAGCACACTATAGGTATCAATATCCATAATATTTTTAAATTCAGATATTGTAAGATTGCCGTAAATGTAAATCCTTGCATCATTTTCCATATAGGCATATTTTAATATGGGATTTACATATTCATTTTGAGCAATCTCTTTAGTAACAGCATAGGCTATATGTGTATTATCAGACATAGAAACATCAGAAAGATATACATATTCAACAATATCGTTGTACTCGTCAGGGAACGAAGGTTTTTGCTTTGAATCATCTAAAATAATTAATAGCTTTGTATTAATATTTGATGTCATTGCTGATGCTGATGCTGTTGAAAATGAAAAAAACAAACTAAAGCATATAGCAAGAAGTGTTATACTTATAAATAAGTATGAAAAGTGCTTTTGATTTAGGAAATTTAATCGTTTCATAAAAACTCCTTGAAAAGATACTAATTAAATTTCCTTAAGAAAAAATGCCCCCCAAAGGGGCATAATATAATCATAGTATTCTTCTTTCATCCGGACTGTACCGTCGGTATAGGAATCAAACCTATTCAGGAACTTTCGTTCTTCTCAGACTACTCATAAAGAGATTACTGCCGGTCAGGAATTTCGCCTTGCCCCAAAGAAATTTAATTGTAGTTTTATAATATCATATATGTAATAGTGTGTCAATATGTTGGTTTAAATTTTTTGATAAAATACCGCAAACAAATGTTTCTATTTTAATTGACTTAGTGTGGTAAATATGATATAATGCAAGAGTACAGGCGAGAAGGTTGCCTGTACTCTTTTGCCGTACATTGATTTTAGTATGGCGTTACTCCCTCTGAGGGAGTGAGGGCGCATTACAGGATTGCGCCGCGGAGTTGTATGCTCCGAAGTTGCCGCGCGGAAAGAAGGCGCGGCGGGAACCAACCCGAGCCGTCTGAAAGACGAGCCAAAACGGGGCTTTATAGTTTTTCGTCGGGCGAAGAAGGGCTTATTTTGTGTTACCGTTTTTTCAAAGCGAGCAGATTGCCACATCACCCGAAAAAGATGCGCGATGAAAGGCTTTTATAAGCGTACAATTTTTTAGGCAGAGGCGAGCAAGGACAAATCAAACGACAACTTAACAGAATGGTTGACCACCATAGAGCAATTAGAAGTTGCTAAATAAGGTACAAGTCGGTGATTACTTCAAAGGTGTCAGCGACTTTTTTATGCCCTTTTTCAGTTATCACACCCATACCTCTTCGGCGTGGGCAAAGATAAAAATAAATCAATCTTGGAGGTGAAATATGAATAGACAAGCAACAATCAGACCGCCGTAATTTCTCGGACATAGCTATGACATAGTGATGACTTACGGTAAATTAAAAGCCATTTTCGGAAAGCAAACAGAAAGCAAAAACTTTTTGTTTGGACGAAAAGTATAGCCCACTATACTTCGTGCCAAAGTTTAGTGGGCTCTGCGAGGCTTTTAATCAAGAAATAACAGGAGGTGAAATTATAAGCTACTTAGTTTGTCACATGGAAAAGTATCACAAGACGGACATTGCGCCCGTCGAAAATGAAAACGAGCGCGACGAAACCTATCAGGCGGTCAATCCGCAGATAGACTTCACGCGCACACGGAACAATTACAACATTATAAAACGGCAGCGGTCGTACACGCAATTTATCAATGACAAGATTGAGGCTCTCGACCTGCCCACGAAAGTGCGCAAGGACGCTGTGCTTATGTGTTCCTTCGTCGTGGGTTCAGACAGAGAGTTTTTCAGTAGTCTGTCGCCGCGGGAGCAACAGCAATTCTTTGTCGATTGCACCCACTTCTTTGCGGAACGATACGGCGAGGACAACATTATTTCGGCGGTCGTCCATTTGGACGAAACTACCCCGCACATGCACCTGAATTTAATTCCCATTGCCAACGGCAGATTGTGTGCAAAGCAGTTGTTTGACAGGAAGGAGTTACAGAATTTACAATCAGACTTTCACTTCGTTGTTGGGAAGAAATGGAACTTACAACGCGGCAAAGAGGGAAGTCAGGCAAAGCATCTTGATACGGCGGCTTACAAGTTAAAGAAGATGAAAGAAGAAACAGCTGCCGCGGAAGAACAAAAAGCTATTGCCGAACAAGCAGCGGCGGGCGCAGAGCAAAGGCAAGTCCACGCCGAACAGAAAACTCAACAACTTGAAGATAGGCAGAAACAACTTCAACGCGACACCGCTCCTCTTCAATCTGCCGCCGAAGTTTTGCAGGAGTACAACGAAGGCAGGCGCAAGCTCAACAAAAGGGACTTGCCTGTCATTGCAGCAGAAGCGGCAAAACTCAAAGCAGAAAACGGGCAGCTCGAAGAACGGCTTGAAGTGAGCAGGCGCGACCAACACGACGTGTTTAATCTCTATCAAAAGACGGAACGCGAAAAGCGAGCACTTCAAAGCGACGCCGACATTCTGCGCGAGATAAGGGAACACGCGCCCGATAAGTTGCAAGAAGTTATGGAAACGGTCAGGCAGCGCAAGATGGACAAGTACCGCCCCAAGCCATTCAAGTCGTCGGGTAACCACTGGGGCAAGTAAAACTGAATAAACGCTTTAAAGGAGGAAAGTTATCGAACAGACTACATAACTACGGGGGATGGCGAGAAATAGACTGGAAACAGGCATACAAAATAGCGAGTTTGATTCGCTCGCACGATTTCTGCTGCCCGTTATACGCTCATTTATGGCTGATGAAAGCAATCAGCGAGAGTTTGAGGCGTGGCAAGCAGAAAGAAAATCAAAACTGAATAATCACCTTAATACAGACAAATCCCTTTAACGAATACAGGGATAACCGTTAAATGAGTACGGTTTGCAAAGCCGCCGCGAGAAAGCGTTGCGGTATATAAATCACTTTATCTAATCCAATTAGGTTGCGCCGAATATCAAAAACCTTGAATAACGGCAAGGCGGCGGGTGCTTCGTTTGAAGCACCCGCCGCTTTTTTATTGCAAAAATTAATCATCTTTCTTATCGCATATATGACCAAAAAAACGTTCAGATAAGAACTCTTTCACTACTTGTTTCATCAAAGCATTATCATAACCATGTTCACCAAACTTCTTTTTGAATTCATTTGTAATATAACCATAAATCATGCCTTCATCTTTACCTGTTAAATACTCAATATGGCAATAAGGACATTCTTTTACGGCACCTATTCTATATAACAACTCCGAAACAATCCTTGTATAATCTTCCTTTTGAATTAAACGTTGCTTATCTGCACCCATAATAATCCCCCCTGTTTAATTTATATTTTTAAAAATATACTTGAAAGGCGAATCCGTCTCCTAATGGAAACGGGTTCGCCTTTAACTTGTTTGGTGACCCTGCCGGGAATCGAACCCGGGATTGAGCCTTGAGAGGGCTCCGTCTTAACCGCTTGACCACAAGGCCAAAAATTCAATTGCTTTGTGATTATAACATAATAGCGCGCACTTTGCAAGCAAAAATCAATGTGTAATTCAAATATTTTGTGTTTCCAAAAAATTCTGCACACGCGTGGAACGGGTGCCGCAGTAAATGTGCCTCTGTAAGGTTAAAATTGTTATTTATATTGAATTTTGCACTTCGTCGTGTTATAATATAAATATGTTTGAAAATATGCATTTCAACGGACAATTTCGTAGCTATCAGCAACATATCCTGGACGGCGCCGATAAATACCTCAAAGACGGCCGCATTCACATAGTCGCTGCGCCCGGCAGCGGAAAAACCGTGCTCGGGCTCGAACTCATATGTCGTCTCAATGCGCCCTGCATAATACTTTCGCCGACGACTACCATCCGCAATCAATGGTGCGACAGATTTATTCAGCATTTCCTAGGCGACCGTGATGCAAAAGAATGCGTTTCGTGCGATCTCAACGAAATAAAGCCTATAACTTCCGTAACATACCAGGCTCTGCACGCCGCAATGAAGAGAACAAAGGACGACGAGGAGGGGACGGACTATACCGCTCTCGACCTTATAAAAGAGGTGGAGCGTTGTAAAGTAGGCGTTATTTGTCTTGACGAGGCACATCATTTGCAGAACGAATGGCAAAAGGCGCTCGAAAAATTCCTGTCTGCGCTCAAAGGCAAGGTGAAGACAATTGCGCTTACCGCCACCCCGCCCTATGACGCCGACGCAAACGAATGGAAGCGTTACACGGCTGTCTGCGGCGAAATCGACGAGGAAATCTTCGTCCCCGAACTCGTAAAGCAAAAAACGCTCTGCCCGCACCAGGATTATATTTATTTCAACTATCCAACTAAGGAGGAGGCGGGCGTATTCGACGGGTATAGGCGGCGCGCCCTTTCTGCCGTCGGCGAACTGATCGGGTGCGGAGCGCTCGAACGCGCTTACGACAAATTGCTTTCGCGCTCGACCGACTATGATTATTTATACGAAAACGCGGGCGGGGTAATCGCCCTGCTTTCGGCTTGCTCGTATGCTGGGATATCTGTCGATAAGTCTCTCGTTAGGTCGCTCGCGGCGGTCAAACGTCTGCCCGCCCCCGATATGGAGCGGCTCGAACGTGCGGTTAATTTTCTCATCGAGGGCGACCTCTTAGCAGAAGACGAACGCAATAACTGTCTCGACATTTTCAAAAGAGCGGGACTCGTCGAACGCGGCGAGGTCAGGCTCGACCTCAATAAAAAGTTGAAGAGCAAGCTCGTCTCGTCGGCGGGCAAACTTAAAAGCATCGCCGACATCGCGGCGGGCGAATACGAAAGCATGGGCAAAAATCTTCGCCTTCTCGTTCTCACCGATTATATAAAAAAGGAAAGCCTTTCGCTCATCGGTTCGGGAAATTCTGCCGACAGCGTCAGCCTCGTAAGCGTGTATGAAACAGTGCGTAAGGCGGGCATAAAGGTCGGCGCGCTGTCTGGCAGCCTCGTCATTCTGCCGGACGACTGCGCGGACATTCTGCGCGGGCGGGGTATTCTGCTGAGTTCCTCCGCGATAGAGGGCGCGGGCTGTTCGGTCTGCGAAATGGGCGGCGATAACCGCGTAAAGGTGCGCGCCGTCAGCCGACTGTTTGAAGAGGGGCATATCAACGCCCTCGTCGGAACAAAATCGCTGCTCGGAGAGGGGTGGGACGCTCCCTGTATAAACAGCCTTGTTTTAGCCAGCTTCGTTGGCAGTTTCATGCTGTCTAACCAGATGCGCGGCCGCGCCATACGCACAGATGCCAATCAGCCAAACAAGGTTGCAAATATCTGGCACCTCGCCACGATAGAGCGTCCCTTTGTCGTAGCCGAAAAGTCGGGCGAAAAACTTTCCGCGCTTTTCAATCAGAATAAAAATAAGCTCGACTCGTGCGATTATCAGACCCTTGCGCGCCGCTTCGAGTGTTTTGTCGCGCCCAACTACGAAACGGGCGAGGTGGAGGGCGGAATAGACCGCGTCACCATTTTGCAGCCGCCATTCGACGAAAAGGGCATTGCCGCCATAAACGCGCAGATGATTGCCCGCTCGCGCGACAGGGAAGCGGTCAGGGAGGCGTGGGAGAGGGCGGTCGACCGATCCGTGCGCCTCAACGAAATAAGTAAAGTTCCCAAAGACAACAAAATTCCGCCCGTCGAGTTCGTAAATATCGGTCTTGCGGCGCTCCTCATTTCCATTTTGCCTGTCTGCATTTCGCAGATCGCCATCAACATTTTTGAACTGTACGGTGGGGTGAGGACGTTGGCGACGGTGATAGCCGCAATCGTAGCGGCTGTTTCTCTCGGAGTTCTGTGCGACCTTATAATAAATAAAATACTCAGCTTTTTGAGTCCCGTGCGTTCAATCCGTACAATGGCGGGCTGCGTGCTCGAAGTTATGCAGGAAAACGGCATGGTGTCGGCCGACGCGCGCGCAAAGGTGGAGGCGGACGAGCACGGACTGTACGTCAGGGTGGAATTGCTCAACGCCTCGGTGCATGACCAGAACATTTTTCATTCGGCGATAAAGCAAATGCTGTCGCCCATAGAAAACCCGCGCTACATAATAATTCCGCGCGGCATGTTCGGCAGCTTCAAATACCGCGGCGCGCTCGCCTGTCCCGATTGTCTCGGCGCCAAAAGTCAATACGTGCAGTGCCTTGCAAAAAAGCTCAAACGCTCTATGGGCGGCGTGCAGGTGGTATATACCCGCACCCAAAACGGGCGTAAACTTATACTTCAATGCAGAAAGCGCTCGTACATAACATATAACGACAAAGTTCTGTACCAAAGAAAAAAGTCAATTTCCCGCTGGGAATAAATGGGAGTGCCTGAAAGGTGTTTAACTTAAATAAATACGTCATTTCGACTAAGTGAGCGAAGCGAACGCATGGAGAAATCTCACCTTATTTCTTCTTTTACTGATAGATTTCTCCACTCGCTGTCGCTCGGTCGAAATGACAGCTAATAAATAACACACTTTTCGGGAACACCTGGAATAAATGCGCGTATATTTTATAATAATTAAATATGGTAATATATGGTAATATCGGCAGCCGCACAGCGCAGAAATGCGCCGCGCGGCTTTCCCATAATTTGTATGCAGCTATTTACCAGCAAAGCCGCCGTCATTTAACTTCAAAAACCATAACGAGCTGTTTGGAAAAAAGCGGCATCGCAATGGTGAATTTTCCGTTTTCTATCGTCGTTTTTTGCTTGTATCTGTACCCTAAAATTGTCATCTCCGCCGTCAGTTCGCGCGTTTTTTCGTCGTATGAATATGTGCTCTCGTATTGATATGATTTGCCGTCCTTTTGTTTGAAAATAATTTTCATTTGTCCGCCTTCTTCAAGAATGATGCGCAGGTATTCATAGTCGTCCAAAAGGTCGGTGTCCCCAAGCGTGGCGCAGGTGCATTCGTATGTGTTGATGTAGGGGTGTGTGATGTCTTTTATCGACGAATCGCCGTCTATTTTAAATGCGCAGGCAAAAAGTATAATAAGAACGGCAATTGCGCCCGTAAGGATTAATTTCTTTTTCATGAGTACAGTATGTGCATTTTTTTAAAGGATATTAAAAGACGCCGCCCCTTGTGGGGCGGCGCCTGAGCGCTTTATACCTGATTATAATATTATATTCAAGCCTTGCCTATGCAGCCGAAGATTTCCATCTTCTCTTTTACGGTATCCTTTATAGCCTGGGCGCCGGGTGCAAGCAGCTTTCTGGGGTCGAATCCCTTGCCTACAAGGTCTTTGCCCTCTTCTACATATCTTCTCGTAGCCGCTTGGAATGAGAGCTGGCATTCGGTGTTGACGTTGATTTTTGCAACGCCGAGCGAAATTGCCTTTTTAATCTGGTCGGTGGGAATACCCGTGCCGCCGTGGAGGACGAGGGGCATGTCGCCTACCTTTTCTTTAACGGCTGCAAGCGTTTCAAACGAAAGTCCGGGCCAGTTTGCGGGGTATTTGCCGTGAATGTTGCCTATGCCTGCGGCGAGCATCGTAACTCCGAGGTCGGCGATAGCCTTGCACTCGTCGGGGTCTGCGCATTCGCCCTTGCCTATAACGCCGTCCTCTTCGCCGCCTATCGCGCCGACTTCGGCTTCAAGGCTTAAACCTAACTGTTTGCAAACGTGAACGAGTTCGGTCGTCTTTGCAACGTTTTCGTCGATGGGGAAGTGCGAACCGTCAAACATGATGGAGGAGAAGCCCGCTTTGATGCACTTGTAGCAGCCCTCGTATGTACCGTGGTCAAGATGAAGTGCAACGGGAACAGTGATGTTCATCTCTTCGATCATCGCCTTTACCATGGCGGCGACAACTTTAAAGCCCGCCATGTATTTGCCTGCGCCTTCGGAAACGCCTAAAATTACGGGCGCGCCGAGCTCCTGCGAAGTCTGCAAAATGCTCTTTGTCCATTCAAGGTTGTTGATATTGAACTGACCTACGGCATATTTACCTTTGAGCGCTTTTTCAAGCATCTCCTGTGCTGTAACTAATCCCATAAGAACCTCCTGGTTTTTTGTAAAATTTAAATTTGGTGAGGAAGCTTGCGCCTGCGCATCGCTTTCCACATAAATAGTATAAATGTTTTGTCCGCAAATTTCAAGCGCATTTGATAAATATTTTTGCTTTATTTGATAATACTTTATATGTAAGGGCGGCGGGTGCGCCTTTTTTCGCCCGCCGCGTAAACAACTTGTAAAATTTTTGCAGCCTTTACATATTTATCCTGAAAAATAAAAATAATTGTTGACTTAAAAAAACTTATTTGATATAATAGTAGCGACAAGAAAATTAAAACATTTTTTAATTCGGAGGATTAATTAGTTATGGCAAATGTTAGAGTTGCTATCAATGGTTTCGGACGTATCGGTCGTCTTGCTTTCAGGCAGATGTTCGATGCCGAAGGTTATGAAATCGTAGCTATCAACGATCTTACCAGCCCCAAAATGCTGGCTCATCTTTTGAAGTACGACTCGGCTCAGGGCAGATATAAGTATGCCGACAGCGTAGTCGCAGGCGAAGATTACATCACCGTCAACGGCAAGACCATTAAGATTTATGCTGAAAAGGATGCTGCAAACCTTCCCTGGAAGGAAATCGGCGTAGACGTAGTTCTTGAATGCACCGGTTTCTATACCTCCAAGGAAAAGTCCATGGCACACATCAATGCCGGCGCTAAAAAGGTTGTTATCTCCGCTCCCGCAGGCAACGACCTTCCCACCATCGTTTACAGCGTAAACGAAAAGACCTTGAAGCCCACCGATACCGTTATTTCGGCTGCAAGCTGCACCACAAACTGCCTTGCTCCCATGGCTGATGCGCTCAACAAGCTCTGCAAAATCAAGAAGGGCTATATGACCACTATCCACGCTTACACCGGCGACCAGATGGTTCTCGACGGACCTCACCGCAAGGGCGATCTTAGAAGAGCAAGGGCTGCTGCCGTCAACATCGTTCCCAACTCCACGGGCGCTGCTAAGGCAATCGGGCTTGTTATTCCCGAACTCAAAGGCGTTCTCGATGGCTGCGCACAGCGCGTTCCCGTACCCACCGGTTCGCTTACTCAGCTCATCGCCGTATGCGAAGGCGAACTCACTGCTGAGGAAGTAAACGCAGCAATGAAGGCTGCTTCTTCGGCTTCCTATGGCTACACCGAAGAGGAAATCGTTTCTTCCGATATCGTCGGCATGACCTACGGTTCGCTGTTCGACGCTACCCAGACCAAGTGCATGCCCATGGGCGACGGCACAACCCTCGTAAAGGTAGTTTCGTGGTACGATAACGAAAATTCTTACACCTCTCAGATGGTAAGAACAATCAAGTACTTCGCCGAATTAAAGTAATTAAATAATATTTTTCAAAAGCCCGCGCCTTTCGGTGCAGGCTTATTTTATATAGCAGAAAAAATATTCGAAAAGTATAATTTTATTAAAAGAAGAAAGAGGTGAACTATGGGTTTTACTGGTGCGATAGTTAAAAATATTATAATACAAAAAATTATTAATATTTAGAAGCACTTAAAAGGACTGGTTCGCCGACGGCGAATTTTGGACGAGCTATATTTTTTATGCGAACTTTTTAGTTTCGTTAGCCGTCTTTGTCGCAACGCTCGTTATGTTTATAAACGAAAAAATTAAAAAGTCTGCGAAATTATAATCAGGCAAAATTATAATTTTGTAAAATGTCGGCGCGGCGCGAAATTCTTTCGCGCCGCGCCGGTGCATTTTTTTTAAATAATTTAAAAATATCCTAACAAACCATTGACATTAAATATTATATTGTATATAATCAATATATACAATATTCGGAAGGCAATAATGAATATACACATCTCTAATGTTTCGGGCAAGGCCCTGTATGAGCAGATTTACGACCAGATTAAACAGCAGATACTGGAAGGTACGTTATCTGCCGGCGAACCGTTGCCTACCATACGCGGTCTCGCGAAAGATTTGCGCATAAGCGTCATAACTACTTCGCGCGCGTATTCCGATCTCGAACGCGACGGCTATATTTATTCTGTTGTGGGCAGGGGAAGTTTCGTCGCCGAGCGGAACGCGGAATTTGTCAGGGAGAAGAACATTAAGGAGATGGAGGAACTTATTGCCAAATCGGTTGAAATTGCAAACAGATGCGCCATGAGCGAAGAAGAGTTTCTGGATATTGTAAAGATTATTTATCGGAGTTGATCAATGCTTAGCATAAAAGGGTTGAATAAACATTATCAAAACTTCAGCGTCGAAAACGTCACGTTCGATATTCCCGACGGCACCGTCGTGGGACTCATCGGCGAAAACGGCGCGGGCAATAGCACAGTAATTAAATGTATTCTGGGTGCAGTTCACCCTGACGGCGGCGAAATTCTGCTCGACGGAAAGTCTATAAACCGCCTCAGTAAATCGGAAAAGCAGAAAATTTCTTTTGTTTTTGATGATATGGGGCTGCCTGTCGAACTCAACCTTGATATGCTCGGCAAAGTTTTATCAAATGTCTTTGAAAGGTGGAATAATGAAAAATTCATGCAGCTTGTTCAAAAGTTCGGGTTGCCCGAGAAAAAGGTAATAAAAGAATTTTCAAAGGGAATGAAGATGAAGGCGGCAATTGCCGTTTCGCTTTCCTACGACAGTCATATTCTCATACTCGATGAGCCCACGGGCGGCCTCGACCCTGTGGTGCGCGATGAAATTTTAGAGTTGATATACGATTATAACCGACAGGAAAAACATGCGGCGCTTATTTCTTCGCATATAACATCCGACCTCGAAAAGATATGCGATTATATTGTATATCTTCACGGCGGCAAAGTTCTGTTTAACGAAGAAAAAGACGAACTGCTCGGCATGTACGGCATATATTGCGTCAATGACATACAGCTTGATGAGCTCGACAAAACGGCTGTGGTAAGGGTGCTGCGCAGGGAATACGGCACCGACATTCTCGCAATAAAGCAAAAAATGCCGCGCGACTTTGAGTTCAAACCTGCAAATTTGGATGATATAATGCTGTTTTATTCCAAGGGGGAAAGTGTATGTTAGGCTTGCTTATAAAAGATCTCTTCAACACAAGAAAACAGGCGGTGTGGTACGTCGCCATGATAATATTGTTCAGCGTTCTTTCGGTAGTCATGCAAAACGTGGCCTTCTGCGCAACTTTGGGCATACTTGTAACCGTTTCTATGCCGCTTACGGCGGTCGCCTATGAGGAGAAGGATGGCTGGCAGAAATTTATAGTGGCAAGCGGCATGAATATGAAAGTCATTGTTGCGGAAAAATATCTGCTCGGTTTGTCGTTTGCGCTTTTAAGTTCTGTCGCCTATTCGGTTGTGTTTTCCGTAATCGGCGCCGAAGGCGGCGCTGCCGAATTTATCTCGCCAATATGTATGCAGTTCATAGCTCTCGCCGTCGTTCTGCCCATAATATTCAAATTCGGGGTCGAAAAGGGCAGGGTGTATATGATAGTGCTCATCCTCATACTTATGGTAGCGCTCATAGCTTTGATGCCTTTTATCGGCGACGCCCTTGCAGGCAATCAGGCGGTATTTATATCGTGCGCGGTGTGCGCAACCGTTATAATGTTTGTTGCGTCGTTTATAATCTCTGTAAGGATTTACACTAAAAAGGAATTTTAAAAACAAAGCATCGGCCGGAAATAGGCCGATGCTTTGTCGTTATCTTTAAATTATACGTTGAAGCGGAAGAGTATGACGTCGCCGTCTTTTACCACGTAATCCTTGCCTTCGGAGCGCACTTTGCCTTTTTCGCGCGCGCCCACTAATCCTCCGCACTCCAAAAGCGTCTCCCAGTCGACTACTTCGGCGCGTATAAATCCGCGCTCGAAATCGCTGTGTATAACGCCCGCCGCCTGCGGAGCTTTTGTGCCCTTTTTAATCGTCCACGCCCTCGTTTCCTTTTCGCCCGCCGTCAGGAATGATATCAGTCCCAAAAGCGAATAGCTCTTTCTTATCAGCGCGTTGAGTCCGCTCTCTTTAAGCCCCAATTCCTCCAAAAACATGGCGCTCTCTTCGGGTTCCATCTGCGCAAGTTCTTCCTCGGTCTTTGCGCAGATTACAAGCACTTCGCTGCCCTCTCTTGCGGCAACTTCCTTGACCTTGACGACGAGAGGTATGTCGTTGCCCATATCGAATTCCGAAATGTTAGCCGCGTATATTACGGGTTTAGCCGTCAGCAGGAACAGGTTGTCGAGAAAGGGCTTTTCGGCATCCGAACATTCAAAAAGTCTCGCGGGCTTTTCTCCGCCCAAAAATTTTTCCAGCCTTTCAAGCATGGCAAACTCTATCGCCGCTTCCTTGTTGGAACCGCCTCTCGCCGAATTGCGAATTCTGTCCTGGCGTTTGTTCACCGCCTCGATGTCGGCTAAAATGAGTTCGAGCGTTATGGTGTTGATGTCGTCTACGGGGTCGATTTTGTTGCTTACGTGCGTTATGTTCGAGTTTTCAAAACAGCGCACAACGTGTACGATGGCGTCGCATTCTCGTATGTGCGAAAGGAACTTGTTGCCCAGTCCCTCGCCGTGAGAAGCGCCCTTTACAAGACCTGCTATGTCGACGAATTCAACTATTGCCGGTGTAACCTTTTTGCTGTCGTAAAGGGCGGCAAGCTTGTCCAGCCGCTCGTCGGGAACGGCAACCACGCCGACGTTGGGTTCAATGGTGCAAAATGGGTAGTTCGCCGCCTCGGCGCCCGCGTGCGTTATTGCATTGAAAAGTGTCGATTTGCCCACGTTCGGCAAACCCACAACGCCTAATTTCATAAAATATCTCCAAATTTTATATGTGATTGAATTGCGACTATAATTATATTACAAAAATATCATTTTAGCAATCTTTAATTTGCTAAAATACATAAATTATGTTAAAATGCATGTAGAAAATTAAAGGTGTTATAAATGGATTACAAAAAGCATATCGCAGATAAGATAAAAGTCGACGGCGTGAGCGCGGACGAAATTTATTCTTCCATAGCTCTGCCCCCCAATTCCCAGATGGGCGACTACGCCCTTCCCTGTTTCAGGTTTGCAAAGGTGCTGCGCAAAAGCCCCGTCGCAATCGCGCAGGAGCTCGCGTCGGGTCTTTCACCCGACGAGGTCATAAGCGACATTTCAGCCGTCAACGGCTATCTCAATTTTTCAATCAATAAGGAGGGGCTCGCGCGCGAAGTTCTCTCTGAAATTGCCTCGAAGGGCGAAAAGTACGGCTCATCCGACATGGGCGCGGGAAAGACTATATGCATAGACTATTCGTCCGTCAACATAGCCAAGCCCTTCCACATAGGTCACCTCTCAACCACGGTGCTCGGCAGCGCGCTCTATAAACTGCACAAGTTTTTGGGATATACGCCCGTCGGCATCAACCACCTCGGCGACTACGGCACGCAGTTCGGCAAACTCATTTCCGCGTACAAGCGCTGGGGCAAAAAAGAGGATATCGAAAAGGGCGGTATCCACGCCATAAACGACCTCTATGTCCGCTTCAATAACGAGGCGGACGAGGAGATGGAAAAGGAAGCGCGCGAATACTTCCGCCTCATCGAAAACGGTGACAAAGAGGCTAACGACCTGTTCGAATGGTTCAAGTCGCTAACCCTCGAATATGTAAAAAAGATATACGACCGCCTCGACGTACATTTCGACAGCTACGCCGGCGAACGCTTTTATACCGACAAAATGGCGCCCGTAATCGACGAGCTCAAAGAAAAGGGATTGCTCAAAGAGAGCGAGGGCGCTCAGATAGTCGACCTCGAACCCTACGGCATGCCGCCCTGCCTCATTTTGCGTTCGGACGGAGCGTCGCTTTACGCCACGCGCGATATCGCCGCCGCCATCTACCGCAAAAAAACTTACGACTTTTACAAGTGCCTTTACGTCGTCGCATATCAGCAGAACCTACATTTCAGGCAGTTTTTCAAGGTTCTGGAACTTATGGGCAAGGAGTGGGCTAAGGATCTCGTCCACGTCGCTTACGGCATGGTCTCGCTTGAAGACGGCGCAATGTCCACCCGCAAGGGCAAGGTCGTGTGGCTTGAAGACGTAATTTCAAAGTGCGTGGAAAAGGCGTATAAGGTCGTCAGCGAAAAAAATCCCGCCCTCGCCAACAAGGACGAAATTGCCGAAAAAGTCGGCGTCGGCGCGGTTATCTTCGGCGCGCTCTACAACAATAAAATTAAGGATATCACTTTCTCTTACGACAAAGTGCTGTCTTTCGAGGGCGAAACGAGCGTGTATGTCCAGTACACCTGCGCGCGCGCTTCGTCGGTCATCGAAAAGGCGGGTGACTTCAAGCCCGTTTTGCCGGAAAAACTGAACTTTACCGACGAGGAGTTCGAGGTCATAAAAACGCTCGCCGCCTTCCCCGATACGGTTAAGGACGCCGCCGACAAGTTCGAGCCCAGTTATATCGCCCGCTACGCTGTCGACCTCGCCCAGAAGTTCAACAAGTTCTATTTCGACTGCAAAATTTTAACGGCGGAAGAGGGGGTCAAGGACTTCCGCTTCGAGCTTACAAAGGCGACTCTGCGTACGCTTGAAAACGCCCTCGGGCTGCTCGGCATAGGCGTGCCCGACAAGATGTAATTTATTATGTATAAAGCAATTATTTTCGATCTGGACGGAACGCTGCTGAACACCTCGCGCGACATATGCAAGGTGCTCAACGATGCGCTTGCAAAGTTCGGCTGTCCGCAGGTTTCCCTTCAAAAAACGTTGGAATACGTCGGTAACGGCGCAAAAAAACTTGTCGAACGCGCCGTTCCGCAGGGCTTTGACAGAACAGAGCAGCTGTACGAATATTACCGCGTTAATTTTGCCGATTGTGATAATGATCTTACCTGTCTCTACGACGGAGAGGGTGAGTTTTTGCGCAATATAAAGGCGCGCGGTATAAAAACCGCCATTCTCACCAACAAGCCCGACGACGCCGCACAGTCCGTCTGCAAAAAGTTTCTCGCGCCCTTCGGGTTCGACTGCATTGTCGGGCAGACGGGTCGCTTCCCATTAAAACCCGACCCTTCCGCCGCGCTTTACATAATGGACAGGCTCGGCGTTGAGAAAGCCGGCTGTCTCTTCGTCGGCGACGGCGAAACAGATATCGCTACGGCGAAAAATGCGGGTATCGACTGTGCAAGCGTGCTTTGGGGTTTCCGCACGCGTGAACAGTTGCTGTCGGCGGGCGCGCAGATGTTCGCGCGCGATTATAAAGAACTTGAACGCATAGCTCTGGGAAACTAAGAAAAATTTTTTCTTTTTTTCACAATTTTCCATTCAATTATTATTGATATTTAATCTTAAATATGTTATAATACATTTACAAATAAACATTAAGGAGTGTTTAAACATGAAAAGATGTACAGTATGCGGCGAAATCGTGGCAGATGACGTAGAAGTTTGCCCCGTTTGCAAAGCTAAAACTTTTGTTCCCGTAGAGGAAACCAATAAACCCAAGTTTGCTTGCGAGCACGTTGTCGGCGACGGCGTTTGCGACGACAAGGAGATTATGGACGGACTTCACGCTCACTTCACCGGCGAATGCACCGAAGTAGGCATGTATCTTGCAATGTCCAGGGTTGCAGAGCGCGAAGGTTATCCCGAAGTAGCCGAAGCTTTCAAGCGTTATGCATATGAAGAAGCAGAACACGCAGCAAAGTTTGCAGAACTTCTCGGCGAGGTAGTTACGCCTTCCACCAAGAAGAACCTCGAACTGCGCGCGGCTGCCGAAGCAGGCGCATGCGAAGGCAAGCTTGCAATCGCCAAGAGGGCTAAGCAGCTCAACCTCGACGCCGTTCACGATACCGTTCACGAAATGGCAAAAGACGAAGCTCGCCACGGCGCAGGTTTTGCAGGTCTTTTAAAGAGATATTTCGGCGAATAATTCAATTAAAAAATAAAAAAGGACAGGCTCACTGCCTGTCTTTTTTTGTGCCTTTTTGTTGGAAGTGTATATTTCTATGCATAAAAATTATTTATAAATTTACAAAAAATTATATTGTGATTCTCAATTTCTGCTACACCTATATGTTATAATGCAGAAAACTAAGGAGGATAACATGGAAAATAAATTTGCTAAATATCCAAAACTTTTGGAACAAATGGCTAATGACTTATTGGTTTTTTTCAGGTGTGATGTCGATTCAGCAAGTAAAAAAGAATCTGATCGAAAAAAAGACGTTTGGAAAAAGCATAGATTATTGGAAGAAACGTCCCAATACGAAAAATGGGAATATGTATTTGAAAATAAGGTAGAAATTTATATAGAAACTGACAGAATTACTTTGGGTGAGCCTACATATGAGTATCAGGATTTTGATACGGGTAAATGGAAAACGCATGAAAATACACAGCGAATATGGTATTCAGATTATGGCATGGGAAACATTCAATATATGGATAAACCTTTATTAGCCGAAGCATTTTGTCCTTATTTAAAAAATCAAGTAACCTATATCTGTTCGGATGTGGATCCCGAAAATATTAAATCGTCGGTAAAGGGAAATACCTGTCAAATTCATTACAAAAAAATCAAAATTATTAATGAACCAAAACCGCAGCAGCCTAAAAAACCTGATTTAAAATTGTGGTAATATAAAAGTTATATTTTTATATAAAAAGGAGTTATTATGAATTTTAAAGAGATGAGTAATTTTTCGGATATATTCCCTAAAATTTCAAATGATATATTTGTTTTCTACAGGGCAAGCAGGCCGTGCATTTGGTGGAGCGGAGGGCAAAGATTAGCCTTTGAAAATAATATAGAAACAATCCATTATACGTATAAATATGATTATTTCATAGAAGTATCCGAGGATAGAATTACGTATGGGCCAAAGGTATTATATTATGAAGAAGAGGAGGAACACAGATCCTATTATAATAATGCTCGTAGGGTAATGTTCGATTATTATCATTTAAAAAATTTTTCTGGCATTGAACTGAATGAAGTTGCTGAAATTTTGGCGCCATATATAAAAAAGGAGCTTATAAGAATCAATCCCGATGTGGGGCCTAATAATATAATCGTTAAAATAGAACAAAACAAAATTCATTTTTATATCAAATGGGTTAAAATTGAGACAAAAGTTCATATAGTTTGAGCAAATTATAAAAATTTTTTAAGGAGGCAACAATATGCAAAAAGAAAAACAATAAATTATGCTTATGAATTTTCAAGAAACGATATGGAGCAAGGGCGAAGAGTTTTTCAAATAGAACTTTGTATTCCAAAGGAAGAATTTGAAAAAGAAGTTAGTGCGTACAGTACTGAAAAATGGAGCAAGGTTATGCATTCGTCTATGGGAGATAATATCTTTAAATTTGGCGGTGAAAACTTTGTTGCTACATTAGCCTATACGGCTAACGATAAATATTGTTTATTGGAAATAATCCCAAAAGAAGGCGATTTCAGCTCGGATATGGAGTATAACGAAAAATTGTATAATTTTCTTGAGTCAGTAATTATGCCTTATAAAGAAGAGCATAAAAACAACATCAATGTTTATTTACTAAAAAATGATAAAATTTTGTGAGGTGTACATATGAAAAAAATACTTGCATTATCGATAATGCTAATATGCGTACTTTTTACCGTTACAGGCTGCAGCGATGACAATAATCCTTCGCAAAATACGGATGTTGAAACGCCGACTGTTGAGGAGGAGATTTTGCCGACGGATATTAAAATTAATTTATATAATTCGTCTGTATGGGAAGTGTCAAACGATGTGTATATTTCGGTAACAATTTCACCGTCAAATGCAACCAATAAAGATTTTAAATGGAGCTTTTCAAATCCCGGGGTAGCATATATAAACGGTCACACGTTAACGCCCGGAAAAGCCGGCGTGACATCTATAACGGCTACAACGAGTAATGGACTTTCCGATACAATTGAATTTGAGGTTAAATCGTTCTGCGAACGCGAGTTGGATTTGCCCAAAGTTGTGACCAAGGGTACATCTTCATATTTGCGGCGTTATGAAATTACTGATGTGAATTTTACGTGGTATTACTATACTTCTGAAGATAATTACGGTGAGTATGCCGAACGAATTAAGTTTGAAGTTCAGGGTTCAAAGATTTATGATATGTCGGGAAGCGACAATACAACCTCGGATGGAATAGCGCGATTAAATTTATATGATAAAGACGGCTATCAGGTTGCTACTTCAACGGTCTATGTATCGGGATTATTGCTGAACGATAAGTTTAAAGAAGATGTAATTTTTAATAATGTTCCTTTGTCCGGTGCGCCATATTCTGTCAAGTTAGTTGATTATTAATTTTATTTTGGGAAGAAGCTTCATGTTGTGGCGCAAATGCGGGGATTTTTGCATATAATGTATCATAGGCGAATGGGGAAAACCTTTTGCTTATAATACATTACCAAGGAAGAATTCCGATATGTGTAATTGCTGTAATGGTTGCGGCAATTCGCGTTCAAACGGCTGTTGTAATAACGGATGCAACGGCTGTTCGTTCGCGGGGCTGTTAAACATTTTGTCGGGGAATAACTCACGTTGTAATTCCTGGAACGCATGTAATTCATGCAATTCCTGTAACTCCTGTAACTCCTGCGGCGGCTTGAATTCGCTCGGCTGGTTCGATGCGTATTATGCCCGGCAGTATGCTTTGTGGCGCAACAGGTGTTGCTGCGGTTGCAGTTCAGGCAGTTCATGGAATTTGTGCGGCAATTCTTGTCGTTCCTGCGGCAATTCCAACTGAATAAGGCGAGGGCGCGACGTTTCGTCGCGCCCCGTTTTACGCATATATGACGTAAGACGGTGTATAGCAGCAAAGCCGTTGCAAAAACTAAATATATGGCAAAAATTATAGCTCTTTATAAACATTTGTCGGATAAGCGGTACTCCACGATAGCCGGTACGCTCGTATATTTTCTGCTCATGAGCATTGCCCCTACATTGTTGTGGCTGGCGCTCATTGTAGGTAAAATAGATTTGCGCGGCATTATTTCGCACACTCTATTCGAAGCCATCGAACCCTTTTTAACATACCTCAACGACGCGGCGCAGAATGCCGCAGCGGGGGCGGGGGTGGTGTTGGCGGCTACGTCGCTCTACTCATCGACGAATTTTTTTTATCATCTCAGGCGCAGCGGCGAAATTATATATGACAGCGACCGCAAAAAAAGCGGTTTCAGGTTGCGTATTCTCGCCGCAGGAATAGTTCTCATCGTCATAGCCTGCGCCGCCGTGTTTGCAGCATTTTTTCTTGTCGGAAGCAACATGCTCTTTTATTTTGTTCCGCAGTTTATAACGGAGTGCATTACTCTGATAGTAATTACTGTGGCAGGCTTTTTTATAGCCCTGCTTTTAAACATATTTGCCTGTCCGCATAAGCTCGGATTTTCGGGTGCGGTCAGCGGAAGCCTGCTCACCACGGCGCTGTGGCTGTTGTTTGCGGGCGGTTTTACGGTATATCTCCGCTTTTCCGACCCTTCCCAGCTGTACGGCGCGGTTGCGGCTGTCATAATTTTTTTGCTTTGGTGCTATGTAATGATTTCAAGCCTCGTCGTCGGCATTATTTATAATGCAATGTATGTGACCCGTCCGCAAGCAAAACCTCTCTATGCCGACGGCGGTTTTGTGCTATAAAATAACCTCCGCACAAAGAATTGCACGGAGGATAGCCATTAATATTTGATTACGCAAGCCACGGCGAGTGCGCCGGGGCCGATATGTACCGCCACGCTGAGCGACAGCGGGTCGAGGAATGTAAATTCGACGTCGGGAAAAGCTTTTATTATTTCCTCTTTGAATTCAAGCGCCTCGTCGAGGCATTGAGTGTGCGCAACGCACACCGTCATTTTTCCCGCCTTGCGCTCATTTGCAAAGCGTGTTTCAAGGTCATTTTTAACTGCGGCAATCATCGTCGCTTTGGCGTCGCTCATCTTGCGCACCTGCGCATATTTATCGAGTCTTTCGCCCTGAATCTGTAAAACAGGCTTAATCTTCAAAAGCGTGCCTATCGCCGCTGCGGCGGGGGTCAGTCTCCCGCCCTTTTTCAGATATTTCAATGTGCTTACGGCTATGTAGATGGAGGAGGTGTGCGCCGTCTTCGTCAGCCAGTCGTAAATTTCCTTTGCGCTTTTGCCCTCTTTAATCATGTTCATGGCGTCGACGACAGCCTGTTTCTGCGTAATGGAAACGCGGTGGTTGTCAAGCGCATAAACCTTGCCTATAAATTCGGGTTCGGTCTCCGCCATGTGTTTGATCACGAGCGCCGTCTCGGACAGCCCGCTCGAAAGGGGCATATAAAGAATTTCGTCGTAATCCTTTAAAATTCTTCGCCACCTTTCGGCAACGTCGTAGGGGTTGGGCTGGGAAGTTGAAACTTTTGCGTCGTCCGACGTCAGATATTCATAAAATTTTTCGATGGGCAAATTTTCTTCCTGAAAATATTGTTCACTGTTGACGAGAATAGGCGTAGGCTGAATTTCTATGCCAAGTTTTTCAGCTTGTTCCACGGTGTATCCGCAATTGCTGTCTGTAACAATTTTAACGCTCATATTTCTCCTTGCGCGCTCATTTGAATTTTTTTCTTGTAACTATTATATATCGCGAAGCAATAAAAGTCAATGCCCGCAAAGAAATTGCAGCAGTGTCAATATTTTACAGATGTTGCAACGGCGAGAGCGCCGGGACCTATATGGCATGAAACGCTGAGCGAAAGCGGATCGATATAGTTGAATTCTATGTCGGGAAATGCCGATTTAATCTCGTCGGCAAAAATGCGCGCTTCTTCAAAGTTTTGAGTATGGGCTACAGCAAGCACCATTTTGCCCGCTGCGCGCAGGTCTTTGAACCGCGTGTCAAGGTCGCTTCTTATCGCGTCTATCATTACGGCCTTTGCGTCGGCAAGTTTTCTTACCTTCTTGAACTGGTCAAGCTTTTCGCCCTGAATCTGCAAAACGGGCTTGATCTTCAAAAGCGTACCTATCGCAGCGACGGCGGGGGTCAGTCTGCCGCCCTTTTTAAGGTATTTAAGGGTGTCGACCATAATATATATGCTCGACTGCATTTTTGTCTGCATGAGAAAATCGCGTATCTCTTCGGCGGTCTTGCCGTCCCTGATCATGTTCAGGGCATCGTCCACGCTGTGCCTCATGGTTATTGAAATACGTTGATTGTCGATAACGTAAACCTTTCCTTTAAACTGTGTTTCGGCAAGGTGCGAAAGGGTGTGGCATGTTTCGGAAAGTCCCGACGACATGGGAATGTGAATAATTTTGTCGTAATCCTTCAAAAGTTTCGTCCACAGTTCGCCCACGTCGTAAGCGCTGGGCTGAGAGGTTGAAACTTGCGCGTCCGATTTAAGCTTTTCGTAAAACTGTTCCTGCGTGAGTGAAATATCTTCAAAATATTGTTCGCCGTCTATCAGCACGGGCATGGGCACTACGTAAATTCCCAGCTCCTTTGCTTGCGACTGCGTAATACCGCTGTTGCTGTCGGTTACAATAGCCGTTTTCATATTTACCTCTTTAAATTATGATTACAAAAACAGTATATCCTAAACGCGTTGATAAGTCAACAAAATATCGCGATTTGGCTATTATTTTAAATCAAAGCTCTGCAATTGCCTCAATTTCTATAAGGCAGCCCTTGGGAATGTCCTTTACCGCAACGCAGCTGCGCGCGGGAGAGGAGATGAAGTATTGCTTATAAACTTCGTTAAAGTCGGCAAAGTCGGCGATGTCTGCCAAAAAGCACATTGTCTTAACAACCTTGTTCATCCCCGAGCCGGCGGCTTCAAGAATAGCTTTTACATTTTTGCACACCTGTACGGTCTGCCCGGTTATGTCAGGCTCTTCAATTGCGCCCGTCTTCGGATTTACGGGAATCTGCCCCGACGTAAAAACGAAGTTGCCGCTTATTTTTGCCTGGGAATAGGGGCCTATCGCTTCGGGTGCGTCCGGGGTAAAAATGGTCTTCATGTTGATCTCCTTTTTTAGTTATTATGCTTTTTGTTGTTTATAATACTTTAAAACCGTTTTCGGCAAGCTTTTCTTTAATCTGGCGTATATGCGCAAAGTTGCGCGTTTCAATCTGCAATTTAAGGTAGCAACCGTTTACGTCCGAGCCCTCGTTTGCTCTTTCGTGCAGAACGCCCGTAACATTGCCTCCGCATTGCGCTATAATAGTTGAAACGCCGACGAGCTGACCGGGTTTGTCCATGAGTTCGAGCGTGAGCGAACATTGCCTGCCGCCCATCAGCAGTCCGCGGCTTATAACGCGCGAAAGAATTGTGACGTCTATGTTGCCGCCGGAAATCAGGCAGCATACCTTTTTTCCCTTTATGTCGGGTATTTTTTTATACATTATTGCGGCAAGTCCCACGGCGCCCGCGCCTTCGGCGATCATCTTCTGCTTTTCTATGAGCGCGAGTATCGCCGCCGAAACCTGGTCGTCGGTCACTGTCACTATGCCGTCGAGGTACTTAGAACACAGCTCGAAGGTGAGGGAGCCGGGTTCCTTTACGGCTATGCCGTCGGCGATTGTCGAAACCGAAGGCAGGCATTCTATCTTGTGGTGTTCAAATGAAGTGAGCATGGAGGGGGCGCCCGACGACTGAACGCCGTAAACTTTAACTTTGGGATTGAGCGATTTGATTGCAAATGCCACGCCGGAGGCCAGCCCTCCGCCGCCTATGGGTACGACTATCGCATCCACGTTTTTAAGTTGGTCAATTATTTCCAGCCCTATGGTGCCTTGCCCCGCGATTACGTCTTCGTCGTCGAAGGGGTGAATAAAGGTATAGCCTTTTTCTTCGCGCAGTCTTTCGGCTTCGTTGTGGGCGTCGTCATACACTCCCGGAACAAGCACGACGCTCGCGCCGTAGCTCTTTGTCGCCTCGACTTTGGATATGGGCGCGCCGTCGGGCATACAGATAATGGAATTAATGCCGAATTTTTTCGATGCAAGCGCCACGCCCTGCGCGTGATTGCCCGCCGAACATGCAATTACGCCGCGCGATTTTTCTTCGTCGTTGAGCTGCGAAATTTTATAATAAGCTCCGCGCACCTTGAACGAGCCTGTTACTTGCAAATTTTCTGTTTTCAGATAAACTTCGCAGCCGCTCTCTTCGGATATGACGGGCGAATATATCATGTCCGTCTGCCTTATGGCGTCCTTCAATACGTATCTTGCATGATAAACCTTGTCTAATGTCAGCATAATATACCTTCAAATTTATAAATATACAAAATATTATATATTTTTTGCATAAATATGTCAACAACAGCGGGGTAGATTTATTTGCATGGCGGAAAACTTTAAACTGTCGTAGTCTTAAAATAAACTTTGTGCGACTAAACAACGATGCCATCCCTGTTGGTGACCTCTGCTTGCGCCTGCAACTTGCCTTCGTCGCCCTCCCGCCGCAGCGAAAAGCTGAATCCGTCGCGCTCGGCAACGTGAAGGGTGGAAGTGGTGGCGGTCACGGTGTAGCCCTTTTGCGTGAACACGCTGTCGAACTGATCCAACGTGCTTTGGCAGTTCACGCCGTATATCTCAACCTCGGGGTCGGTTATTTCGATATGCGTTATGAACGATCCGCCGTCGGCGTAATCGGGGTAGGCGGTTATAAGGTATTTAACGCAAATTTCGGGTGCGGCGGGCTCGCCGTCTTCGTTTGTCACCGTCGGGTAGAGCTCTGCATTATAAAATTCCTCGGCGCCGAACCAGCCGGGCACAAATTCGTAGCCGCCTAAATCGACCTGCGAAACGTCGTCAGTCAGCCAGAATTCAAGCGCGCTGTTCTCGTCGCGCTCGGGCACGAATGACTGCGCAGTGCACGCCGAAAAAATTGCGACAGCCGCTGTTGCGGAAATTATGCAGATAAATAATTTTTTCATATAAAAACCTCCTTTGCGCTTTACTATAAAAACAATTGTGCTGCCCGAAACCTGACAAAGATTTTGAATATTCTAAAATTAAATTTTTGAGCCCAATAAATTATTGCGCAAATTGCAATTAACGGCATAAAAACGCTTGAAATTTTTTTTAAAGTGTTATAAAATATTTAAGTCACGCAGAGATGGCAGAGTGGTCGAATGCGCACGACTCGAAATCGTGTTACGTGGGAACACGTACGGAGGTTCGAATCCTCTTCTCTGCG
>ERZ1643251.1366-NODE-1366-length-27926-cov-15.135840_pt1 | contig 27926 bp, 29 predicted proteins | sample MGYA00579261_ERZ1643251 | MGnify/ENA primary metagenome ERZ1643251 (study PRJEB29033, sample SAMEA4952267) | chicken gut metagenome | biome: Broiler Chicken; feature: Gastrointestinal Tract; material: Caecum | place: Ireland | collected 2018 | study: Broiler... | reverse complement strand
TTTACAAAAGCTCGATCTATATCTTCTAACGAATCTTCAATGATTTGCAAAGGTTTCCGTCTTAAGATCCAGTAAGCAGTATAGGCACGAATCTTGAGATGATTTATAGCTTCAATATGATGAAAATTCTTTAATCTATGTACATCGGCAAAATAATCAACTACTGCCTGATTTAATACACTTTCCGCAATAGTCACTTTACCTACATATTTATGTCGTTTGATAAAAGCATCCAAATACTCATATAAAGTCTCGTATCGTTTCTCTATTTTTTCCTTTCCAAAATCAGCTATTATTTCACTATAATCATAGCTTTTATTCTTGATCGCCATTGTATGCCCTCACCTCACATTCTTTAATATCATCATATGCAAAAGATTGCAAAAACCGTTTGTATTTTTGCAAATCTTTTGCTTCTTGACTTATTGTATAATCTGTAGATGTATTTGGTAAAATCACCTTTCTTATTTTCCCCCTTTCTAATAATGTAATAAACTTTTCTGCACTATTTCGACTTTGCATAACTGTTTTCACCTCATTCAAATCAAAGTGTCTATGTTCCCATTAAACTCTCTGTTTGAATTCTCCTCCAATAATTTCATACGAGTTTCCACTTGGTTGCTATTACATTTGGGCCTATTCTCTTGCTCTAAGTTTGCGGTCTTATTTTGGGCCCTCCTTTTATTCCCAAAGATCATTCCCTTTTTGTTTACCTTCTCGTAAATAAGATTAGTTATTGTTTCGGCAGCAATAGTTTGCTGAGCCAAACACTGTGACAAATATTGTAATTCTGGCAACTGAGAGTTGTTGATACCTTTATATACAATATCATGTGTACACTCTCCCCACGCTTCATCTAATATTGTGCGTAATTGAATTTCTATATACTTACCATCAACATTTACCAGATAATGCATACTGTTATATCCTTCATCTGATAATCTGAAATCGAAAATATCTTTTCCTATTTGCTCATAAAACATTCGATCCTGTTGATTCCTATAATACACTTTAGGTTTTTCAGCAACAAAGGCTTTGCCTTCATTGGATTTATAGTCTTTCACAAAATCATGTAGATACCACTCATCTCCTTTATAGTATCTACTCCAAAGCCATTCATGTACCTGTTGCCACTGTTCTCTATAACGAATCAAAATACGAATACCACTTATATCCGTTATAATTTTATAGTAATTATTAGAATCTAAACTACGATATTTTTCTATATCATAATCTTCTTGGACTTCTTTAGACAAAAACGCTTTCTTTTTAACAATCTTCACCAATAAACTATCTACTTTTTTCACTCGGAATCGTGCAGAGTGTATTCCCTTTGATTCGCTGTCTTTTAATATCTCTAGTATCTCCTGCTGTACAATTGCTTCGCAATATTTCGAATATTCTTCATAATGAGTTCGAATTTCTTGAAGAGTATTCCACAAATTAGGGTCTATCTCTTTGGCATGGTTATACTTTTCAGTAAGTGAATGGGATTTTACAAATTTCTCTTCTGAAATGGTTTTCTTGGTTGCCATAACTTTATCTCCTTAGTTAGATATGTCCATTATAGCATATTGGTAACAATTTACAAATGTTTTTTATGTATAGCCACATATCACGCCTTTCTTTCCCATCAAACTGGATGATGTATTTCATTTGTGTAATGCTTAAATGAATCAGATACGATACATGGAAGAGCTTTTCGCTGATCAATTTAGTAAGGAACATACCCATATAATAGGAAAGAACACTTTTTCTGACAGATCCAGGCATGCGAGCGTAAGATAATATCGCGGCATACCACAAGTAATGATCGCATGGAGCAGATCTTCTGATGAGAACACAAACTCCTTGATGCTTCGTCCTTCACGATCTTCAAAATATTTTTAATAGTTTTTTCCAGGCTTTAATTCCATTGTATGATTCCTCTTTTAATGATTCCCTTAGTATAGGATGTTTGCGCGAAGGAATCAATATCCGTTATGAACAATATGACCAGGCATTTCACCATTTTATGTAATTTGTCCTACAATTAATTGCATAAATATTATAACAAATGCACAATATGTGAAAGTTTAAAATAAAAAAATGCTCCATTCCACTTTTCCGCAAAAATAAACACAATGCCCCTATTAAAATTCCTCACATGTCCTTTCTCTTAACTACTCATCCCCCTTTCATCACAGAGAATTGTTCCCACGAAAGTAGAACTTGCCATCTTTTCATTTCTCTAACGCACATATTGTGCAATTAATTTTAAAATTATGCAAATTCTATTGCATTACTTCTGTTCTTGCCGTATAATTCAATCAGGAACTCTATTTGCCACGTTGGGAGGAATATAATGGACTATCGTGATTTGTTATCAAAAGAGGTATATCCTTATCTTTCAGAAGAAGAGCAGTCTTTTATCCTAGATACGTTTCTGTTAAAAAGGATTTCTATGGACTCCAAAAAGAACATCTTATATATTTTGGGCAGCTTCTCGAATCACCTGAAAAAGCCGCTGTTTGAGATCACTCAACGAGAAGTTCCCGATTATCTCGAGCACATGAAGCAAAAAGTTGCGAAAAAAGAATGGAAAAAAGAATATGCTGCCTGCATTTTCTCAGAACTAAGCAGGTTCTACGATTTTGCCGTTGCCCGTGGGAAGGTGGAAACAAATCCTTTTGGGTCATTTACCCCGCCTTATAACGCGATCCGATCTATCGATCCGGCCAAGCTTCCAACTTACGAAGCAGTGGACAATCTTTTTTCTGATTTGTCCGGCCAACCTGAATTATACCTGGCCGCAACGCTCGCTTTCCGTATGGCATTGCCGCTCCGGGAGATTGTGGGTCTTAAAAAGGATCAGGTGTGTGTGCAGAAGGGCGAGCAGGATCTATACCTCCGGGTAAAACGCGGCCATAAAGAAGATGCGCTCGAACAGTTTTTATACATTCCTTCCGATCTTTATCCGCTCCTGGACGAAGTCGGGGCGCTTCATCCTACCTGTCCCTACTTTTTTTATTCCACACATGGCGGTGGCTCCATAACCAGGAGTGGCCTGCAGCACCGGCTGCAGCGTTCCCAAAGAGATCCTTCCCACGCGATCTCCTTATCCGATCTTCGGTCATTGTCCATATACCTCATGATGGTCTGCCAGATTCCAGTTCCGGAGATTGCGGAATATACGGGAGTAAAAGGTGCCTGGCTTGTCCGATACGACCGCATTGCACCTGAATTGCGGCTGGAAGCTTCGCGCTTCGTAAACTTGCGGTTAGAGCCACGGATTCGATCATGGTAGAAACTGTATTCTGATTTAAAACTTCCCGGCAAATGCTTGCGGAACAATCTGGCGATAGCCATGAGTAGATACACAAATATATTCGCCTTAACAACGAAAAAGGCTCTGTCCCATCGTGCCCACCATGATAATACGGTCTTTTATGGCAAGGAACACATTGACCAGCTCCCGCTTTGCCGCGAAGGATTTGAAAGCAGATGCTTTTCGGATTCAGGATACAAAGATCAGTATTATATATGAAACCAATGACAAGGGCCATCTGTTTATAACAAAATATGGATGAAAAACTGAGCAGAAAGAAAAAACACTTGGACCATCTGATAAAAAAGATTTTCGCAAGCATCCGCCAGGAATCCAGTGCGGAAACGGACAATCGTGCTGTGGTCGGGAGCTTTCTGCCCAGCAAGCATCCACATAAAGTTAATGTCACGTCTGCATGCTGTTTCAATCTTTCGTGATGAATAAATGCTTTGGGAATACGCATAGGTAAGGATCTTGAACATGGTCTTTGGGTCCATTGCGGGATTTCTGCCTTTGGCAGAGTAAGCCTGATACAGCAAGCTGTAATCTAATTCCTCCAGTTCGTGGCTGAGCAGTCGGACAGAGTCATCATCAGGAACCAAACCTTCCAAATTTAATGGCAAAACCAGTTGATAAGGCTCGCCGAATTCGGTATAATTTTTATGGTATTTTTGGTTAGTAGGCATATCTAATTATACCATGGATTACGGGCTCTTCGGGGTCCGTTTTCTGTTTTTAGACACAAAAAGGGAACCATTGCTCCATAGATGATTTTCATCTACTTTGCAACGGCCCCTTGTGTGCCTAACAGGTGATTGGGAAATGTGTGAGATAATTGGTTGGTAAGTGTTCGAAATATATGAATGCAAATTGCGCAATAATTAATAAGTATAAATATAATGTGCTATTGACAAGTTATATAGTTATGTGTAAAATTAAATTAAATAGATAAAAAATCTGAAAAGCAGGTATATTAACTAAAATTAATAGTATATGAGAACATTAAAGATCTTATTTATAGAGGAATGCACAGTATATATCAGTTTATAAATATTCTGTTTAAATGTGTAGACGATATTGGAGATAAGTATAATACCGATATGAAAAAGAGAAAGATTATATTTTTAAGAGGAATTTTGTGTACCTTTATAGTTGCATTGGTTGTTGTATTTATAATTATTAAAATGAAGGGGATTCATTTTCTTTGTGGAAGCGTTACTACAACATTTTCGGATATAGAATATGATGATGGGACATTTTTAATAAGAGCAGATAACGAATTATATATGGATCCGTTTTTAGATATTAATGGTGTAAAATCTAACTACAAAGTAACAATAAAGGAAGGAGACTCTGTATGCGCAGTTTGTAAAGTTAGTTCAAAAGAAATATCTCCGAAAACAATAAGGATATATTTTATTTTCCGATTATAAATCAACTTTTATAATAGGGGTGATACCATTGGTCTATTCAAAATGTAACTGTATTTAACGATCATTTTGGAGGAAAGTGTATGAAGAAAATAAATAAGATAATTTGTTTATCGATGGTTGCTAGTTTGCTCTTTTCATCATATGTATATGCGGAAGAGGCTGATAATGAGAAGCAAATATCAATTCCTGATAGTTTTACAATGATTGAATATGATTATGAAACCGGAGAAGAAAAGGAAGTAACCTATCAAACAGATACCAGTCTCACTGATACATCACAATTTCTTAGCCCAGTTGAACCATATTCTATTATTGGTGATGATGAAAGAGAGCCATTGGATTTTCCTGATTCTTTACCCCTATCTGCAATTGGTAAAATATATATTACCGGAGCAAATGGAAAGCACTATGTTGGAACAGGATTTCTAGTTTCTGACGATCTAGTACTTACAGCGGGTCACTGTTTAAAGAACTCTGAAATGGGAGGGAATGCCACTGGATTTGAGTTTAAATCTGGACTATATCCAAATGGTGCTTATAGAGGATCGGCAAATGCATATAGAAGTTATATACCCAGTCAGTGGGAAAATGGATATAATTCTGATTGGGACTGGGGCTTACTAAGGTTGGATAGTCCTTTGGGTTCTTCAATCGGATATCTGAATTGTACGACTGGACCGTCAACTCCTACAGGAAGACAGTGTGAAATAATGGGTTATCCAGAAGATTGGGTAACAGGCCAATATCAAGGGACTACTCAAGTTGTTGGGTTTGGCACTATTATGGCAAGTTCACAATACAAGATTTTCTATGATGCGGATACTACTGGCGGGATGAGTGGGGCACCAATCTTTATTTCAAATACTCCTAATATGTCAGTATCTGGCATTCATACAAATGGAACTGGACTCACACAGCCATTTAACTCTGGTGTAAGGATTACCTCTGCAATATTAACTGTAATAAGTCAAAAAATATAAAGTGCTCTATAAAAACGTCCACATTATATGAACACAAAACAAGAGCATTTGTGGGGGATTGGCAATCTACTATAAACGGGGAGAGAATTGATAAGAGCCAAAGAGTTGACTATCATGCTGAGTGACAAGTACATGCGCCAAATTCGAATTCTGCCGCCGTTTTACTCCCCAAAGTATGATTTAAAGTAACATTCCAAGTACATACTAAAGAAGAATTTTTAATACAAAACAGCTTAGGTTTCTTTACAAAGGCATAATCATAAATTACAACAAAAACCGAGCCAACCTACACTAAAACGTCGCCTTTTTCAAGGAAAAGGCGGCGTTTTTTTATGGCCCGATTTTGGAAAGGAGTGGTGCTGACTTAATACTAAAACGAAAGGGGGAATTATTAGCTGTCCGGGCCGGGAGGTCTGGCCTTTTTTCAGTAACCGCCAAATAATACCGCGGTAAAATTAAAAATTACCCCTGCTCTTTGCGAGTTGGAGTAATTCACTATCATTCACATGCGATTTTTGATAGATTGGAGTTTTTCACTCCATGGTGCCAGCTCCGCAAGCCGCCCGCAACTGCACATTCCCCATTCATATCACAAAAATATATACAGATATGGCCGATTGGAGCAATCTAGTCGGCTTTTTCCATGCCTGAGAAGAGTACAGCCTCCTTTAAATAGTCAGCGAGAAAGAGTATAAGATAACCAAAAAGGCTCTTGAACGCTTAAATGCGGATTGCCGCACAGGTACGAAATCTACGTGAAGCAGATGACTCCCTTAAGCGCTTCATCCAGGGCAATTGAAAGGCTCACTGCACCCAGCATTCCGCAATGATCTGTCTGTTAATACACGCATATAAAAGGAGCTGTTTGGATGCCCCTTTTAGTAATGAATTTTTCCAGATATTTAAGCGGGTCAAATTTCTGTCCAACCTGAAGAACGGGCAGACCAGGAAAATGGACACACTAATTCTGCCGAATAACTGCTCTGCTTGTCCATTACTGCAGAACATATCCTATTCTCTCATTCACGCAACAACGCCCTCATTTGGCTATTAACCACACCTTTTAACAATACCGAAAATTCCTTCCCACTCTCAAAGTAGCTCTTTAATATGCTCAGGAAATCTTCGGTAGGCATCCCTTCAGGGGTCTCGGCCTTAAGTAAAGCATCTAACAGATTTTCACATTCTTTTTTCTGGTTCTCCAAGTTACCAATATAGCACTCATCCAGTAATGGTTTTACTACTGCGTAGCGTTTTGCATCGTCTATAAACAGATTCAACAATTTATAAAAGGCGGTCTCATCAGCTGTTGAACCGTCTGCCGTAGAATCAAATTTATCCCAATTCATTATCATTTCACACAATTTATCATATCTATATTTAGCAATGGAGTTCATCTGACTGTTTTTCTGTATTTTGGAACTCTTATTATTTATCAAAGAAATGATCCTATCTATCATAATGAGGGCGCTCCTTTTACTAAATATTTTGCTAAACTTATTATAGCATATTTGTCTGTTAAAGAGACAAAAGGATCCTAAACATGCTGCACGATTTACATGATGGTACATGATGTGCAGGAGGCTTCGGCTTGAATATTCGGATGATGTATGATAGACTAAAACTACAATATAAGCCCAGATTTATTCCCCTGCGGCTCACATAAGAAGGGATACAAGGAAAATGGAAGCCGAAAGCCAGATCGCTAAATTGATCAGAATCACAAATAATAAAGCAAAATACGATGCCCAAGTAAAAAAACTGCTTGCAAATAAGGCGATACTTGCATGGATCCTAAAAACCTGTACGGAGGAATTTGCACAATTCGATCCCAGTGAGATCGTCGGATTCGTAGAAGGGGAGCCGGATATATCTACAAAAGCCGTTCATGCAACGGATCCGGATCTGGATGAGAAGCTGGTAGATGGCGACCAAAGTATCGAGGGGATTAATACGGAAGATAATGGGCTGAAGGAGCAAACCATCTTCTATGATATCCGCTTAAATGCCTGCGTCCCTGGTCAGGACCAGCAAATCCAGCTTATAATCAATATCGAAGCGCAACTGGACACAGCTCCGGGATATCCAATTGAAAAAAGGGCAATCTATTATGGAAGTCGGTTAATCTCCGCTCAATATGGAACGGTATTCCACCATTCCGAATACGGAAAGATACGCAAGGTTTATACAATCTGGTTTTGCCTGAATCCGGCCAAGAAGCGACAGAATACAATCAAGAAAATTGCTTTTAAGGAGTCGTCTCTATTTGGAAACATTGAAACCCGTAAACAGGATATAGATCTCTTACAGGCAATTATCGTGAACTTAGGCGATCCGGAAGAAGACGTAAATAATCAGATTTTGAGGCTGATGAATGTACTGCTATCATCCAAAACAGGAGTAGAGGAGAAGCAGAAAATAATGCATGATGAATTTCGAATCGCCATGACAAGCGAACTGGAAAGTGAGGTGTCTGATATGTGTAACTTAAGCCAGGGTATTTTTAATGATGGCGTGGAAAAAGGCATGGAAAAAGGCATGGAAAAAGGTATGGAAAAAGGTATGGAAAAAGGCATGGAAAAAGGCATGGAAAAAGGCATTCAAGGAGCCGTAGAACTTCTTCACCGAGCCGGACTCAGCGATCAGAAAATCATCGATGAAATAATGCTCCAATACCATTTATCCAAAGAAGAAGCTGAGGAATATGTCCTCACTCCCGCAAACGTATAAGGGTAACGACATACTCTGATGTGGTGAGAAAGAAAGGTATCATGCCTTTCTTTCTTACGATTCTGAAAAAATATGTCCTTCCCATGGTAGCACAAAATATACTGTTAACTTCTGTAAAAACCTTTTCCACTTACCCGCGTATAGACAGAGGATAGTGTATGATTTCCATGACAATCGAACTGGGAAATGAGGTGTCTGATATGTGTAACTTAAGCCAGGGTATTTTTAATGATGGCGTGGAAAAAGGCATGGAAAAAGGCATTCAAGGAGCCGTAGAACTTCTTCACAGGGCCGGGCTCAGCGATCAGAAAATCATCGATGAAATAATGCTCCAGTACCATTTATCCAAAGAAGAAGCTGAGAAATATGTCCTTACTCCTGCAGATATCTCAAGGTAATTTGTATTACAAAAGGCCAGAAGCCAATTGACATTTGCCCGGAACCTAAAGACGCAGACGCCAAGAAGTGAGCTTGCATTTTATCGGCCCTTGTGGTACTCTGATAATGTAATATACAGTATTTTGTTCGTATTCTTGACCATTTTATTTTTTCCGGAAATGGTTGGTTGCCATACAAATGTGGTATGGGAATACGGGCAATTTTTTATGCCATTGCAAATGCAATGGCTTTTTTTATGCCCACGAAAGGAGAGAAAAAGAAAAATGAATGCGACTATGCAAAAACTTTCTTCCATTGTGAAGAGTAAGGAGGAATCCCCTCTGTTTTTAAAAATCATGGAGGCAAGTACAGTGGGGGAGATTCTGGATCTCAACCTGAGTCCGGAGGATATCATACCTCTGTTTTATACTGCTGAACAGTCTGCCAAAGAGATACACACGATCCATTCTCGATCAAGATACCTTATTATGGCATTGAGCAGCTGCCCCTCGATGAGTGCAACTCCACGTCGTATTTTCATTTAAAAAGAAAAGAAAGGAGAGAAGATGGAAATTGAAATCAAAATTTCAGACATTAAATCCTTATGTCACATCAAGCTTATCGATGATGATAATGCCGTTTTTGAAAAGGAAGTACGCCTGGATGATCTAATTGCCACATTTAGAAGCGAGACGACGGAAGAGCACTATTATCCTGTCCCTAAAATCCTAAGGCAAACACTTCTGAAGGAGAAGCCGAATATTGAAGGCCTTGTTATCGGGATCCGGAATTCATCTCTTGTAAAAGGACTATTTTTCATTCCTGCAGGGATCAGATACCTGAATTTTGCAGGAGAACAATTCTCACTCCCATATCCTTCTATTTTGATGTACTTAGTGGCTTACGCAGGCTCCCTTCATTCATCGTATTGTTATACGGTAAAAGAGCAGACATTGGAAGGATTAACAGAGGAGACACAAATCTATGCATTCCCATTTGGAAATGTATGCCCCAAAACCGGGAAAATCTGTTGGGGGAATAATTCCATGACATCCCTTTGGGAGTTTCGTGATCTGCATAATGCAGTCATCCGATTTTTCTCCAGTGAGTCTAATTCGGATTACGTCCATCCAGGAGAAAGCTATGTGGCGGGTCGATCTAAAAGTTATCCGGATCTTCTCCGGAAGCTTTCCACGCTAAAAAAATTCCCAAACAGGATTTTAATTCCGTCCAAGGCTGTGAAGACTGTAGGTGCTCTATTAGAACAGATAGAGGTAGAAAGGAGAGACTAATATGATGGATCTATTTGATACTGGGATTTTCAGCTTCGGGAGCGAATTATTAAAGGAAGACACTTCCCCTAAACGTTCCTCCAAAAAGGAAAAATCTAAATCTGCCCCGCCAAAAGAGGAGGAATATACCCTCCCGTTGAGTATTTTATTGGATGCGGCATCACCCTTTACTCTGGATGGAGAAGAAGGGGCGAAAATCACAAGGCATGAACTTTTTTGCCGTATCTCCAGTGAGCTAGGGACTGACGTATTTAGCAACTATGATTATCAATTTGATATTCTCGAGTCTGCAGGCCGGCTCATTGTCCGACCGGTGAGATCTATGAAAATAGCAAAATCCAACAGTGGGCAGAAAATCCTCTATGGTGGCAATATTGTTGAAATCTCCACGCTTGTGGAGTCTGGAGGCGAAGACTCTGTCTCCGCTGAACAAGTGATTGCATACCTTAAGAAAGCAACTGGCATCGATGTTGATCTGTATTTAGTAGGAGATGTATATTTCCCGGTTTCCTCCATTTCCAATAAATTTGAAGCGGATGGACTGGCTCTCCCGCTTACTATTTCAACATTATCTGGTTGTGAACTGGAAATTACAGAAGAACTGTATCATGCAGATCAGGAAGACGAAGGATCCACAAACAGTAAGGATGCAGATGCACGCATCATAGATGAAACACGCCTGCTGCAGGTGATCTGCAGACTTATCCCTCAGTATCAGAATGAAGGAGTTCTCTACAAGAGTCAAAATCCTAACACTGTGTTTCTTGCTTTGAAACAGGCCAGTGAGAATCAGACGCAGCCAGCTCCATCTTCCAAGGATAAAATGTATCCTACAGATGCGGTTATCTCTCTGGTTTTCACCAGAATCCCTTTAACAGCCTGGGACTTTGATGGGAAAGAGGAAATATCAAAGAGAGATCTACTGAGATTTCTTCAAAAATCATATCCTGAATATTCTCCGGAGCGAACAGAAATACAGTATGATGAAGCAAAAAAATTGATCATGCCAATACTGAAGTCCGGAAAGCGCGGCGCCCATGACGAATACCTGCTGGAGGAGACTACTGATTATCGCCATGAGAAGTCATTTATGATGGAATTGTGCATCTCCAAAAATCCGGCATTGGAAGAGGAAAGCTATTTTCATTGGATGCTGCCTAAAATACCTTTTGAAATACTGCATCAAATTCTGTATTTCTTCTGGGATGTATATACCATATACGGAACCGAAGCCATCGTGCAAATTTTCTGGAACCGAGATACAAAGCAGTATTCCATTTATATTCCAGAACAGTTTGTTTCAACTCACGAGGTAAATTTTACACCCCGTTCAGGCACGGAAGAAGTACTGGTGATGGAAATACACAGTCATGGCTGTTTCCGCTCATTCTGGTCTTCTACGGATGATGCAAATGAATTGTCCCATTGCCTATATGGAGTAGTGGGAGAACTGATAGAATTTGATCTATTCGGTGGCAGTATTATCTTACGCGCAGGGACTGGTGGCTACCATATAGCGATAGACCCATTTGAGGTATTCGAATATCCTGCAAACGTAACGAAAATTCATCCCGGTTTTAAAAGAGTACATGTCTGTAAATCCGGGAAGTAATAGGAGAGGAGGTTAGGGAAAGCATAGGCTTTCCCTTAATTGAAATGTTAATTAAGTTAATGATGATTGGCTGTGGAGGAACAGGAGGGTGCTTTTTTAGCAAATTTATCCGTTTCATGGCAGATTTTTCTGAGTCGGATATACGAATTGAGTTTGCAATTGTAGACGGCGACCATGTGGAGAAGAAGAATATAGGAAGACAACCATTCATTCCAGATGATATCGGAAAGAATAAAGCGGTTGCACTGGCCACAGCCGCAGATGAAGCGCTTCATGTTAATATCCGATCATATCCTTTTTATCTATCGTCTTCCAATGAATACCGGACCTTGTCCTGGGTAGACGATTCAGAAGCAGATGTCGGGATCCTGATCGGAGCGGTTGACAATCATGCATGCCGCAAGATAATGCATCGCTATTTCAATCGTTCAGACAGCTATTCGGAATCATTTTTTTATATTGACAGTGCCAATGAATTTTCTTCCGGGGAAGTCGTCTTTGGCAAACGGATCCATAATACCATTATTGCGCCGGATCGATGCCATTATTATCCGGATATATTGAATGATACGGAAAAGCCTGTGTACGAAAAAAGCTGTGAAGAACTTAACCAATCCACACCGCAGCATCTGGCCACAAATAGTATGGCCTCCGATATTATATTCAGTTATGTAACGCAGCTCATCACAGCAGGGGAAATGGCTTCCCGCGCACCTGGCGGCATTTGCTACTTCGACAGCATGAAAATGTTCTGCCGCTTCGACCCATATATGGAGGCCCGGCATGGAAAAATTGAATGACAAAAAAAGGAGAGAAATCTATTTGATGCTGAAGAAGTGTGAGACAAATCTTCATACTCCGTATATCAGCCGAAATCCATATGAAATAGAGTATCAGGAGTTGGCAGCCATGAAGTTTCGCCTGGCATATGCGGCTGTTATTGCCCATCAAATGGGATATGGATCTTGGATAAATGACATAGAATTACCTGATCTTACATCCTCTTTTACGCTCTTTTCTGATTTAGAAGAAAACATTGATGTCTCCGATGAATGCCTGGAGGCCTGCTGGAATTTATGGGGTGCTTTTGAAATTACACATTCTTATTATCTACAAGCACTTTGCGACCACTCCGGATGGAAATTGCGTTTTATCGAACCAACCTATTATGATCTGGAACGTCTTACGGATAAAGAGATCATTTTGTGTAAAAGTCTTATCATGAATTTGACCAATTATGCAGAGAATTTCGAAGAGTATCCGGCAGAGATTGGGAAAAAGGAGTTTGATGCGCTTCGCTGCAGGTTCCGCAAGCTTGGTGTAGACAAAGAATCTCCGAGCTATGTCTTTGATGAGGACTATGCACTTTCCGTATTATATCTGTACAATCCATTTTTGGACGAGGTGGAGCAGAAATGTGAGGAAGTGAGGCAGTGGAAAGGCAAACCGGAATATGAAGAGATCTGTACCTACATGTTCAATGATTATCCTCTCATAAACCGATATTTTGGAGACCTTGAACAGCGTAGTCTATCCAGCTTCCTCATTGTCCTGACCGGTGTTAATGCCTCTGATACGGAGGAATATTCTTCCCTTTTCTTTTTGAATCCGGAAGTGGTCATTATGATGCTCCTGGCAGAGATGGCCGCAAAGGATCTTCTCGAAAAGATAGATGAGGAGAGAGGTACGGAAAATGCAGGATGAGAAGATAATATTGGAAATCGCTGCAACAATTGATCAAGTCTGTGATGATTTTACTGTATATTACTCCTTTGACGAGTTTGCAATAGACATGTATCCTCTCGTTACAGGATCTACTCCCATTCAATGGAATGAGGAAAATTCACATTTCATCCATGGATACCTGCTTATGTTCCAAAAACTATTTTTGGCATATTTACTGGCATCCCCAGAATTTTCTGATGTAAAGAAGGGAATGCGGGACAGCAAGCTGGAAAAATTTGACGAGTTCTACCCGTACTGGGATTTCTCATATATGATTCCGGAAGTATTGAAAAATCTCTTTTTGAGGTATATAGAAAATACAGGAATTTGGTCAATTAGATATGTAATTATTCATATGATTAAAAATCTTCCGGAGGATTCCATTGCAGAATGTAATCCCTGCGAACAATGGTCCAATATAATCCACGAAACCATTATGAGGGAATTACCGCCAGAAGCTGCTGCCTTTATTACAACCGATATGTCGCCTCACTTCTTAGCAGACGTGATACAGTGCGGCGGAAATCCTAATGCAATTGCGCACATATGGGAGTCCGATATCCTATACCAGATCAGCATTCAGGAAGCCGAACAAAAGACAGATTTGGGGCAAAAAATATTGCATAGAGCTGAAATAATTTGCTCTACACTTATCAAAGCGCGGCCATCTTCGGAGGACTATTACGTTCACTATTTGGATCATAAGAATAAAAAATACATCATAATATTTCTTGAACACGATGATCTATATGGGACAGAGTACGAAGTTGCAATCGAAAGCGTTTATCTTTACAACATGCAGTACATATGGGAGATCGAACATATGAAAGAAGAGATTGAATTGTATAAAAAGGAAATTCTTAAAGGGAACACCGTCCAATAATGGCAGTATACCTGAACACGCGGCATAGTCAGCTTGGCTATGCCGTTTTCATCTAAATAGGCAACGATTTTCCTTCCATCTGCAGGTCCAGAGGAACAAACCATATATGATATGGAACTCCCATTGGTATCTGTTTTTTATATGACATTTTAAAATGTCTTTATCCCCAGGAACCCTTGCATTTAGAATGGCAAATATCTGTCTCGCCGGCATCAGAGGTTCAATGAATGATCATCGTTTTGTTATGTATAACATATCATTGATATAAAATATATAACTTTTTTATTGTCACATATTAGATTTTAATATATGCTATCGCCCAAAAACAATAATAAGCAAATGAATATAAGAAAAATATTTAACAACTGTTATGTATAACAGAACATTGATATAAATTATATAACAGCGTGTTGTAAAGCTGCAAGATTTATTGTATACTATAATCAGGAAAGAATAGGAGGCGTAATAATGGGAGAAATAAAGCAAACAAATTTCAGGATAGACTCAGAATCCGCCGATAAGTTCCGGGCTTTTTGCGAAGAAAACGGCATAAATCATGCCCAGGGCTTTGACCGCATCATCCAGATCATGGAATTGGAGAAAGCAAAAGAGGTGATACCCGGCAGAAGCGTAGAAATTGAGGAATTTCAGCGCCACGCAAAATCTCTTATCGACGCCTACGTAGGAAGCCTTGATATTGCCCAAAATACAGAGGCTCGTGTTTATGAACAGTATAAAAATATGCTTGAAAGCAAGGATCAGCAGATATTAAACTTGCAGGCATCCGTGCGAGCAAAAGAAGAGCTGGCCACCGCAGCCAACACGGCTGCCATGGAGGCACAGAACCGGCAGGAACTGGCAGAAAAGAGGCTTAAAGAAGCAGAAGCAAGAGAGAAAGCTGCTCAAGAAACGGCCCACGACAAAATATCGATTGCCGAGATGCTCACGGCAAAGTTAACAGAGGCAGAGGCAAAGTTAAAGGACTATCCGTCATTAACTGCTACTTTAGATCAGACGAAAGACGAACTGGCCAAAGCAAACCAGGCACTTAAAGATGCAAAGAAGGATGCCGGCGCGGCCCAGGAGAGGGCAGTGGCAGCTGTTCAGCGCGAAATGGATAAAGCACTATTAGAAGCAGAGCGCGAAAAGAGCACACTGGAGCGGGAGCTGCGCGAACGGATCGATAAGCTCCAGGAGGAAAAAGCATTTTTGAAAGATCAAATAGCTGATTTGAAAGAAAAAGTGATGGATTTACAGCAATCTCTAAAACAATCTGGAGATTAAAGTGCAGTAGCCATGTGGCAATAAAGGAGCCCCTTGATAAAAGTTTCCCAAAATGTTTCCCAAAATATGTCTCGCTTTACGTGGTACATCCTCTCTGTTGGAATGATGATGCAAGATCCTTTGCAGTCCAATGCACCTATTGTTTTGCAAGTCTTAGAACACCAAACACGGATCCGTGCAAATGTATGCTCAAAAGCGAGATACAGCAGACGTAAATACAATGGACCGGGAGCTTTTCACTCTCGGTCCGCTGTCCTTGTGTCAATTAGGTATTCAAAAACTCTGCTGGTGTCATAATTGCCGGATTTTTCACACCAGACTCTAAGAAATCCTTATCGCCGGTCAGTAACACATCGGCTTTCGCCTCAATGGCTGCCCGCAAAATAGGGCGGTCATTGACATCTCTAATTTGTGCTTCACTCATATCTTCCTCTGTCGGGACAGGAACCAATTCCAGAGTAAGCAAAGCAACAGAAAGAAATTTGTCCAGTGCCGTCATCCGGCTTGGAAATTTTTTGTTGAATATCCGCTTCATTTCGTCTACATTCTGCTCGCAAATCAAGCCGCGATTCGGATAAGAGGCAGCTTTCACATACGCTTGATAAGGCGTTCCGTTTGCACTCAATGCGGCCGAAATAAGGACATTGGTATCAATCAAAACTCTCATGCCTTCTCGTCCTCATTTCTCAATTCCTTGACGAGCGCCATAACATCATCTTCTGAGGTTAGGCCGGTGCGTTCTGCTTCTCCGGCCATTTCCTGCTGAAGCACCTGCATGGCGTACACAGCAGAATTGACAATGCGGACAGTGTTTCCCTCAACGATAAAAGTGACCCGATCACCACTTGATACACCAAGAACATCACGAACATCTTTCGGTATTGTGATTTGCCCTTTTGCCATGACTTTGGCATTATCCACAAATGTGTTTGCTAACATGATTTTACACCACCTTTCTGAAATATGGAAAGTAGGGATTTTCCTACTCCTATTATACGCAGAATGAACGAAAAAATCAACGGAAACTGGCAAAATTCAGAGCCGGCAGAAACCGCAAATTACATCTTTTTATGAATTCGATTAAAAAGTCCTTAACAACTCGTTTCGGGCATGACAACTCTTAAATGGCTTAAATGTGGGAATATTAAAGCTTTTAATGTTTTCTTTTTTGGACAAATGTGATATAATTATTAAAAATGAACTCAATATTTTAGCTAAAATGTTGTATAACAATATTGCTATTAATTATAAAGCCCTTGATCGATAAACCTTATGTCTATTAGAAAGGAACGTTATATGCCCCATTGCAATAAAAAAATGCTGTCATTCTTTTTGACAACGAAATGTAACCTTTGTTGTCGGTATTGTTATAATGCAAAAGAAAGAAACGCTATAAGAGAGCAAACGATTCCATTCGAAGTAGCAAAAGCTGCTACAGATTGGTATTTTGAAAATAATTCTAGCAGGCATATTCGTTTTTATGGACCTGGAGAACCTACTCAAGAGTTTGAAAAGATGAAGCAAATTACTGAGTATGCCAGAAAGCATCCAAATCGCGGTTGCGATGTTACAGTCGAAATTCAAACAAATGGCGTTTTTACTGATAATGCTAGGGAGTGGATGCTTAATAATGTGAATATTATTTGGATGTCTTTTGACGGAAGCAAAGATATTCAGAATTATAATCGTCCTTTAAATCCTAAATATTCGATTGATTTCAACAATCGTACCTCAGCAGATATTCTTGAAGAAAATGTCCACTGGCTAATTGAAAATAAGAATAATCGCAATCTTATGGTTGGTGCCCGGGTAACTATTACCGATTTAAACTCTACTCGACAACTTGAATTAGTTGACTATTTTTATGGTCTTGGCATAAGATATGTCTGGACTAATCCATTATTTTATAGTGTTGGGAAAATTCCTGTTTGTGATGATTTTGAAAAGCAAAGAAAATATTCTTTTGATATGGACACATATGTCAAAAATTATTTAGAAGCATATCACTATGCGAAATCAAAAGGATTATTTTGGGGAAGTTTTCTCACTATTAATTTTGATGGCGTATCTTATTATCATTGCAGATCATGTACTCCTCTTTCTGCACCTCATATTACTCCTGATAGCTATGTTTCTGCTTGTGATATGGTTTTAGGAGGGAATGCATATCATATGTCATTGTTTATTGTTGGAAAATGGGATGCCGAAAATAAAAAGTTTATTTGGTATAAAGATAAAATTTATGCGTTAGAAAATAGGAAATCAATTAATATTGATCATTGCAAGCAATGTCCGGCTATGTTGCATTGCGGTGGGTACTGTCTTGGGGAAACCGTAAATGAAACTGGGAGATTGGATGGCCAGAATAAAATCAAATGTTCTGCTGTTCGAAAATTATATAAGGAATTAGGACAGTGTCAGCCTTATCCCTATTTGCATCCATAAAGGAGGGGATGATTGTGAATTTTGATAATATGACAAAAGAAGAATTAATTGATTATATTCAAAAAATGCAGACACAGAGAGCACTTTCTGAAGAAGATCAGTTTCTGTTAAAAATATTAGATGACTCTCCTTTTACAATTTGGGCAAGTGACCGAAATTGTATTATCAAATTTTGGGAAGGGCAGTGTGAATTGCTATATGGATATAAAAAGGAGCAGGCTCTTGGTAAAGATTTTGTTGATCTTTTTGTGGCTGAAGATGAAAAAAAGGCGGCTCGTGAGGATCAACTAAAAATAATTGATTCAGGAGAGGTTTTTCATAATATAGCCAATGATGTGGCAAAAAATGGAAACACTCTCAGACTGCTTACGAACTGTTGGAGAATGAAAGATCCTCACTCCGATGAATACTGGAATGTTGAAATGGGGCTTATTGTTGATTTCTTTTATCAAGAATTAGAACGTTTAGAAGAAATTATTACAGAAAGTCGTCTTTATAAAGCAAGAGTAACTCAATTTATTGAGTTGACTAAATATTTAAGAAAACAATTTGCTGAACGTAAAAAAGTATTTAATGATGCAATACGTGAGTGCGATAGAAAATCGGTAATTGCAAAGAAAAGAACTGAATTTAAAAAGAGAACAGAACCTGTAAAAAAATCTATAAAACAAATAGAAGAGCAGATGTCAGAACTTATTGATGAATATCTACATAAAATTCAAGTAAGCGGATCGGCTACTGAATGCGAAGAATTAACAGATAAGTTCAAAGAATCATATGAGGTGATACTTGATAAATTCGAAGATATAGTTACTGATTTCCAAGAGGTTAATGTTGAGTTCTCTACAGACGGTGTGATCATTGGAAAGGACTCTATACTAAAAGATACTGCATTAGAGCATGAAAAATACCATGTAATGGCTTTTAATTTAAAAATATCTATTAGTAAACAAATAGATAGTATTCGAGCACAGGTTACTGTAAATAAAAGTTCAACTTTGTTACAGTTTTATGTAGAATTACAAGATAGTATAGATGCGATAATGAAAGAAATTAATACTATCCAAGAACGAATATATAAGGAAATCAGCATAGTACAGACATACAACGGAGTTATTGAAATTCGTAAAAATATGCTTACGGAATATGAAAAAGTAGGGAAAAGAATCAATGAAATTTACGAAACTTTTAAAAAGGGGAAAAGATGAAGATAATTTATGAATATATCTGTCTTCCTTTGTTGCATATAAATAATAATGTGTACACTTTTTTCAGCGGTATTGCAGTTTCGGTAGCAACGAATATTTTTACAACAATTTGTATTGATGATTTTCCGTTTTCAAGTCAATGGAATTTATATGTAGCATCTTTTTCTTTTACAATACTAAGTGGTTTATTATTATTCATTGCTACGAAAATAAATGGTTTTCAAGAATTTGCAAATAATCCAGGTAATGAGTTTAACAATCAGATGAAGGATATAATAATTCACGAAGCAACAGAAGAAAATTACAAAAGTTGGGTAAAGAGATTTTTTTTAGTTGTTGTTTCTTTAGTTGTTGGTATTGTTTTTTTGGCAACAGATTTTTCTTGGTTAATAAGTGGTATAATAGAATTAATGATGAAGAAAATAGGAGGTTAACATGAAAAGAGCATTAGTAACGGGAGTATCTTGGGATACCGGAATCGGTTTTGCAATTACTAAGCAGCTAGTTGAAGATGGATATTATGTATATGCAGTTTATCACAGCGTAGAGTCAACTGCAAAAGTAATTTTGGAAAGAGATTATTATGAGAAAGTCAAATGCATTCAATGCGACTTTACTAATCGTGAGGAAATTAAAATGCTTATTAATTCGTTAGAAGGCATATCATTAGATGTCTTGATTAACAATGCTGGGGCATTTAGTGGAGAGGAGGATATGGACCATTATGATATGGCTGACTGGGACAGAGTTTTTGCTGTAAATGTAAATGCTCCACTTATGTTAAGTACTGGTTTAAAAAAGAATTTTAATCCGCATGCTGTAATTGTTAATATGGTTAGTACTGATGGACAGAGAGGATCTTTTTCCAGTATTTCTTATGCTGCGAGTAAAGCAGCATTAATTAATCTTACAGACAGTTTGGCTATTAATTTTGGCTATGATGAGAAAAAAATCAGAGTTACAGCTATTTGTCCTGGATGGGTAAAAACTTTTGATGAGACTGATCCAAATTCCTCGGAAATGGTACCTTTTATTTCTCGAAGTACGGGATCACAACTGTGTCCTTTAGGGAGATTTGCAGAAACGTATGAAATAGCCAATGTAGTTAGTTTTCTGGTATCAGATAAAGCAAGTTTTATATCAGGGGGATTTGTTCCAGTTCATGGTGGCTATAGTGCTGTTAGTTTTGATATGTATGCAGAATCTGGTAAACCTTTTGAAGGATACCACCCTGAAGAGGCTATTTCCTTGCTAAAGGGAAAACTTAAATAATAAAGGAGATACATATGGGTATTAATGGCAGATTTATCCCTGAATTTGAACGACATTATGGTACGATAGCGATGTATCCGTTTCGGACGGATATATGGAGAGCTGATGCCCATTTTATGCAGGAATATTTAATAAATCTTGTTAATTGTATATCAAAGTATGAAAAAGTGTACCTTGTTTGCAGATTGGAAGATGTTGATACTCTTGAAAATATCAATTTTCAAAATGTAATCATTGTTCCTTTTGAGTATGATGATATTTGGGCGCGTGATATTGGTCCAACTTTTATTGTTGAAAATGAAAAAACAAAATGTGTGAATTGGAAATTTAATTCTTGGGGAGGAATTGAAGAAGGATCTTATTACCCTTGGGATAAGGATGATGCATTTGCTAAAAAATTTGCCAATTATTTGCACATAGATTGTATTGACGCAGACTTGGTTCTTGAAGGTGGTGCAATTACAACCGATGGTCAAGGAACACTATTCACAACAAAAAGTGTTTTGTTAAATAGAAATAGAAATCCAGAAAAAACCATTGAGGAAGTTGAAAATATCTTAAAAAATGAATTGTATATTCAGAATATTATTTGGTTAGATGAAGGATTGGCACTGGATGAAACTAATGGGCACATTGATAATATTTTGTCTGTAGTAAGACCGCATGAACTTTGCTTGGCTTGGACTGATGATGTGAAAGATCCGAACTATCATATTGTAAGAAATTGTTATAAGCAGATTACAGAATCATATGAATGTGTTATTCATAAAATTCCTCTACCGCCTATGCAGTATATGAATACCATAGAATCTAAGGGTTTAACACAAAATAAAGATGCACTTGAACGTACTGAAGGGGATTTACTTCCAGCTTCATATCTAAATTATTATTTAGTCAATGGGGCAGTGATTCTTCCCTCTTTTGGATGTCCAGAAGATAAAACTGTATATGAACAGTTCAAAATGATTTTTCCGGATAGAAAGATTGAGCAAATATATAGTCGTGAACCTTTACTAGGGGGCGGAGGAATTCATTGTATCTTACATGAGATTCCTGAAATAAGAAGACCTGTGTGTTCCCGTCTTTCTGAAAAGGTTGAAATACGAAAAAGTGATATTAATAAAAAAGGAATGTTTGCAAAGTCCAAAATTTTTCAAGGAGAGATTGTGTATGTAAAGGGAGGTCATATCATCACTCGTGATGAACTTTACTCATCGTCAACTATTAATAGTTATTTACCAATTTCGGATGAATACTATTTAGGTGCACTTTCTCCTGAAGAGGAAGAAGATATTAAGCTTTATAATAACCATTCATGTGATCCAAATTGTGGGATGAATGGTGACATTACATTTATTGCAATTAAAGATATTGAACCTGGAGAAGAACTAACTATTGATTATGCATTTATTGACAATGAGGATTATTCATTTAAATGCAGCTGTGGAAGTGCAAATTGCAGACACATAATTACAGGATATGATTGGAAAATTCCGGAGTTGCAAGAAAAATATTATAAATATTTTGCGAGATATCTTCAGTTGAAAATTGATGAGCAACGAAAGCATAAGCCATAATTTAATTAAGCATTATAAATCCTCCAACTTTGCCGAGGAATACCAGATAGAACCAATGAAAATCTCTGAGCTGAGCAGTATTTTTCAGATCCAGCTGTTCATGATAAGTCAATGCCATAAAAATGCCTCATTGGAAGTGGTTTTTGGTATATCGCGTCGTAAAATTGAGATTTTGCGACGCGTGGGCGCGGGTAGTTAAATTACCCTTTCACTCACTTTAGCTGTTGCGATCGCCACGTTTACAGCTGCGTTTTCCGAATATTCATTTCTTGATTGTTTTCTGTAAGTGAAAAATCCTGCTTTTTCTACTCAAATTCTATATATCATCATGCATTGAAATAGCGACAAATTAAATTGACCTTTCTTTTAAATTATGATAATAATATAGATGACATTTTAATTTGTCACCATCATATCATATAAATAACCAATAGTCCGGAGATTGTAATGGGGAAAATACAATTAGAAGTTCGAATACCAAAGCACAAAGATGCATTCAAACAACTTGAATATATTATTAAAGCCGCTGGTGGTACATGCCGCCTAGCACCAGGCGAATATAATGAACACAGACTGTATAATTTGGTATACATAGAGTATAACGAATTCCAAGTCGCTCAGAAAACCTCAAGATTTGCAGGAGCAAAAAAGAGATCACCGGTAACAGAAGTTAGCTACGGCACAATAAAAAAAATGTTGAAATCAGGCACTCTAAAATCTGTTGCTGCAGAACTCGGGTTTAATGTGCGTACACTTCAAAGGCGACTGCGCCAGGCTCAGGAAGAAAACTGGCCAGATTATAAAATATTTCGATAAATATTCTCCATTTGGATATAGATCTATTAATTCTCCTGGCCCCGCTTTTACTTGGGGCCGCTTCATTAAATCGCAATCGGCACACTTACTGGAGTTGCCATTGTATATGTCATTATCAGTAAAAATATGGACGACAAATTAATTTGTCGTCTCCCACACCATCCCCTAACAAAAAGACAATTTAATTTGTCGTGGCGTTTCCTCGCGGATACTTCATAAGAACACCATCTTCCATGTCCTTCCTTCAATAGAAAAGATTAATTTCACAAAACGATGTTGATTTTCAGAAACCGCCACTTTGCATATATGTTCCACAGTATCTATTCCAGAATATCGCTTATCTTCCGAGGACAGGACCTCGAGTACCTGCATCGTATGAATACATCCACAGGAATCCATTGCTCTTACCAATTTAGGGAGACTTTTCCCGTTTTTCGTAAACCAGCAGCCGCAAGCCACATCCTGCAGCATTCCACGCATTTCTCCAGCTTCCGTAATATCTTCTACTGTATTTAATCGAAATCCCATGCTTGCACCTCCTGCTACTTAACATCCAGCTTGGAATAGTCCACTGTCCTCTTCTCCCTTGAGATCCCTCCGCTCAAATGGTCAATTCTATCATCGTCAAGAAAAACTGCCCGTTTTACTGCATCGGCGCCGAACCGCTTCCGGATATCATCTACAGCCTTATCCATCCGGCTTAGCTTCTCATGGTTAATTTGTTCTGCTTCGTCTTCAAACAAAGACATCTGCCGGTAACCACCCTGCTCTGTAATGCCGCTGGTATGGATGCCAATGTGCCTTATCGACCAGCCATTCCACATTTCTGCAAATATCTGACAGGCAGCCGCGTAAATTTCATTGGTCACATCCGTTGGCTCATCCAGTTTTCTCTGATGGGATGCATAACTGAAATCATAATACCTGATCCCTACTGATACCACCTGGATCTGCACCCGGTCTTCCCTTATCCTTCTCCCGATTGTCTCTGATAAGGAAAGTAATACCTTTTTTGCTGTCTCAGTGTCTTGCACATCAAAAGAGATGGTCGTGCTGTTCCCATACCCTTTGTTGGGTGGCGGAGTCGGTATCACACTCCCTGTATCAATACCATTTGCAAATTGCCAGATTACTTCCCCCTGTTTTTTCAGGTGATACCGCAGCATTGCCGGGTCAGATCCTGCTAATTCTCCAATTGTACGAATTCCCAATTTTTTTAATTTATTTTCAGTCGCAGCTCCCACGAAAAAAAGATCTCTGACTGGCAGCCCCCACATTTTTTTCTCGACCTCTTCCGGGAAAAGAGTATGAACCCTGTCTGGCTTTTTAAAATCTGATGCCATCTTGGCCAGCAGCTTATTGGAAGAAACGCCTACATTAACCGTGAAACCAAGTTCGTCCCTAATCCGATCCTTGATTGTGTGTGCCGCTTGCATGGGCGATCCGTACAACGCTTCCATGCCACTCATATCTGCAAAAGCTTCATCGATGCTATATATCTCCACCGCTGGAGAGTATTCATACAGGATCTCCATCATGGCGCGGGAATTCTTCTCGTACAGAGAATAATTTGGCGGAACCAAATAAAGATTGGGACATTTTTTCAGCGCGTCTGTTACTGGCTCGCCGGTTTGGATATTATACTTCTTAGCTGGTATTGATTTTGCCAGGATGATTCCATGCCGCTTACTGATATCCCCACCCACTGCAGACGGGATTGTCCTTAGATCCAGTTTCCCACCCAGGTGCCGCAACCGATACACCGCTTCCCATGAAAGAAAGGCGCTGTTTACGTCAATATGGAATATCACTCTTTTTCCCATTTTCATACCCTCTTCACAAATACCGAACATATGTTTGTTTTTATCATATTCCATATGGCACGAGATGTAAAGAGGGAAATTATGCAAGAATAAAACAAGTGATCACAGGAAGTCAACAATTTCCATACAAGAGTAACTGTATGAGATTTAGGAGTCCTAATATTCCGTGGCTTGGACAAGGTAAAGAAAACGTCCCGCGTCTGCCGGAACCTAGAACGGAAGGAGCGGTGACAAAGAAACGCCGCCGCCCCATCCATCTCTATGTGATGATGTCCGCGGAAGAGCGAGTGCTGATCCGGGAACGGATGACCGAGGGCGGGGCACATCCACAACATGAGGGCCTATATGCGGAAAATGGCCCTCAATGGGTATGTGGCTCCATGTTGACCTGTCACCCATCCAGGAGCTGGTGTCGCTCCAACGACGATGCTCCAACAATCTAAACCAGGTGGCGATCCAGGCGAATACCTATAGTGGCATTTACCCGGAGGAGATCAAAACTCTGCAACGGGACTATGAAATGCTGTGACGGCCACTTTCTGAACTACTCAAAAAACTATCAGTCATCGTTCAAAGTCGCCCCCACCCGTAAAACGGGCGGCTCGGGACGCGGGCTCTAAGCCCGCCCTACTTGGCCGCGCCTCAAGGCGCTGGCTTTCTCTTTCATGCTATGGGAAGTTTGCTGCGCATCCTTCCCATAGCTCCGTTCAAGCCACATTGCTATTGACTCGTCGCTGCCCCTAAAGGGGCCTTTGTACTACTCAGCCTTGACCCTTAAAAGGGTCTTCATATTCTTTCACACTGAGTTTATCTTGCATGATATCTGCTTTTTCCTGATCTTGTATATACTTCTTTATCGTGGCTTCATTTAATCCGACTGTGCTCACATAATATCCTTCTGACCAGAAATGACGGTTCCCAAACTTATACTTTAAATTTGCGTGCCTGTCAAACATCATCAGGGCACTTTTTCCTTTCAAGTATCCCATAAATGATGATACACTGATCTTCGGCGGTATACTTACCAACATATGCACATGGTCTGGCATCAGATGTCCTTCCAATATCTCCACTCCTTTATAACTGCACAATTGTTTCAATATATCCCGCAAATCACTTTTGTATTGATTATAAACAATTTTTCTTCTATACTTAGGGGTGAAGACGATGTGATACTTACACATCCACTTCGTATGTGCGAGCGAATTCGTTTGCTTTGCCATGAAATCACCTTTCCTTTCTTTAATAGTGGCCTGAACACCTCTATTATAACGGAAAGGTGATTTTTTGTATAACTAACGTCGCGCACCCGCATAGCGGGTGGATTATATTTCGCACGTTTCCGTTTCTCTGTTGAGAAACTCCAACGTACTCAACTGGGTCTATCCGACCCATAAAAATCAAGGGTCAAATGGCTTTCTGCCATCCGACCCTTAAAATGTTAAATTTGGCAAATATTTGATTAATAATACTTTCTAATTAACTATAACATCAATATTAGGCTCCCATTCCGTAATTATCTCTACTATGAAATTTAATGAAATAATTACATAATGTTTCAAACCTAAGATATCATATATTCCTCCACTAATCTTTTGAATAAATCCACCAAATTCTCCATCCCATATTTGATAAATAGTATTATCAAAATCATGTCTACGAAGTTCTTCAATCTGTTTATCTCTAAACAAATTATCAAGAGCAACTCCTTCATCTAACATTCTGACAGCTGAGACAGCACCAAAATTGAGTAATACTCTATGTTGGGAACCAATAAGAGTTATTACTAGACCGTCCTTTTCTCCATTTTGCAATAACATTTCATATTTTTCTTTTGGTATCTTTCCTTCAAATACTTTTTCCCACAATTCTAATCTGATCATCCTCTCTGTTAATATCTGATTTTGTAAACCTTGCTGTTCGAAACTCTTATTTCTAATGTAGCTCCTCCAGTAGTGCTGCCTGGTCTTGCAACAACAGTCGTACCATCTTCCAAATATCCTACTTTTCCAGGTCCGTACTGAGTTTGGATGTCTTTAACATTTGAAGGATTCAAAGCCTCAAAATCTTCAAGAGTTTTTTCATATCCTCCTGATTTTTCAAAATTTCTTGCCACTCCAGAATGGCTAGTTGTTTCTGTAGCATCTTCCAAAATGTCTTCAATACTCTTGGCTCCACTATCCCCCTGATCCGCCAGTTCATTCAGCTTTTCCCTCGCCTGGTTCAAGCTGTTCTGGGATGTCATGGAAATATTTGCTCCGGAAACTGCAACTCCTGAACCTAACACTATCACGCCCGCACTTACAGTCATGGCCGGAACTCCTACCAGTGCACCTGCACCTGTAGCTGATGCACCTGCACCCGCTGCAAAGCCGGTTCCTCCGGTTGCTGCTGCGTAACTTCCAAGGGCACTTACTGCCAGCCCAATAAGGTACATGGAATTGCTTCCGCTTTTTACTCCTTGGTAATACGCTTCTTTATTGCTGGCCCTTCCTGACAATGCCTCATAGTCTATCTCATTCGTTGAGATAGCGGCCATATACATGTTGACCTTTTCCGTATCCCCGAAAAGGAACGATAATACCATTCCTATCTCGGAAACGGTATTGCCGGCTGATACGCTCAAAATGCCTATAATCGCATCGCTTTGTCCCATCTGGAAGGAATCCAGATAATCTGCGGAAGCGTTTTCACGGATTTTCATGTCATTTAAGAAATTATCCAGCCATTCGCTTCCACATTCAAACAGCGAGAATCCTGCCAGTCCGGTCGGATCCCAGTATGTCAACGGATTACTGTAGCAGTACTGGTACCAGTTCCCGCCGTCCTTGATCGGATCCATTGCCAGCCACTGCCGTGTCTGCGCGTCATAGAACCGCGCCTCCGCGAAGTAGATGTCCAGCGTCGTATCGAAGATATGGCCCGTGTAGGTGGCATATACATAGTTCCCGTGGTCGTTGTTCAAAAGCTTGTTCGGGCTCTCCGGCATGCCCCAGGCGTCATAGGTCAGCTCCGCGAAGCTCTGCCCGTTGTCCTTTGTGTAATACCGGGTGTTCCCCTGCAGGTCTTCATGGACATACAGCAATCTCTCATAGCCGCCGTTTGTCCGGTCGGTGAACTGCTCGATCCGTTCACTTCCAGCATACACTTCCCTCTGCACA
>ERZ1643251.1365-NODE-1365-length-27946-cov-4.919831_pt1 | contig 27946 bp, 33 predicted proteins | sample MGYA00579261_ERZ1643251 | MGnify/ENA primary metagenome ERZ1643251 (study PRJEB29033, sample SAMEA4952267) | chicken gut metagenome | biome: Broiler Chicken; feature: Gastrointestinal Tract; material: Caecum | place: Ireland | collected 2018 | study: Broiler... | reverse complement strand
TTAATGGATATGCAGGAAATGGCGGCAGCGGTTGCTGACGGCAAGATTACTTATCAGGAAGCGACAGGTGCGCCTTCATCGGTCTTTGGTACACAGTTAAATTTCCTCGGTCAATCATCCAACATAGCCTATCAATCTGCCCAGATAAAAACTAATGCCTACCTGCAGCAAATGCAAGCCGTTAACCAGGCAACCGGAGGTCAGTACCAGTACTCCCTTGACCCGACATCAATGTCAGGGGTAATGCAAAACGGTCAAATTCAGCCGTATCTGCTGTTTAACAACATTTATCAGGAAGAGTTAAAGGCTTATGCCGATCAGTATGCTCAGCAGTTGAACCGTCAGGAACAGGATCTTGAGCAGGAAAAACTTACTCTTGAAACGCAAATCAAAGCAATTGAAGCCGAATATCAATCGGTAAGCGAACAAGAAGGTCAAAATATAGAAAATGACGCGATAAAACTATCTTAATAACTTCCTAAACTTTAATCTAAAACCATTTAAAAGCCGGCACATAAAGCCGGCCTTTTTATATTTAAATTTTTGCTTTTAAAAAAATATTTTGTATGTTAATATATGTTTAAGAAAATAAATATTTTGTAATAAAATATAAGTTAAGATTTTAGCGATAAGGAAGAAAAGGACAACGACAAAATGACCGAAGAAATCCAGAATGAAAACGCCGACTCAAAGCAAAGAGTCCTTGTAGTGGATGATGAAGCAAGTATCAGAAGAATTCTTGAAACACGTTTAAAAATGGTCGGATATGATGTGGTTACGGCAGAAGACGGCGAAGAAGCGGTTGAAGTTTATAATAAAACTGCACCCGACTTGGTAATTTTGGATGTTATGATGCCCAAAATGGACGGATACGGCGTAACGCGCGAGATAAGGCGTACATCTGATGTTCCGATAATCATTTTAACAGCTCTCGGCGATGTGTCAGAAAGAATTACGGGTCTTGAACTCGGTGCGGATGATTATGTCATTAAACCTTTTAGCCCTAAGGAACTTGAAGCACGTGTAAAAGCGGTTTTAAGAAGGACGACTACAAAAGAAGTTGCGGCTCCCACGGGTAAAACCGCGAAAAACGTCATCACAACAGGGCAGATTAAAATTGACACGGCGCGCCGTCAGGTTTATCGCAAAAATGAAAGAATCCGCCTTACAGGCATGGAGTTTTCGCTCCTTGAGCTTCTTGTTAACAACTCCGGCCAGGCATATTCAAGAAATGAAATTCTTCAGCACGTATGGGCTTATCCGCCGGATCATCGTATTGACACACGTGTGGTTGATGTGCACATCTCGCGTCTGCGCTCAAAACTTGAAGCCGATCCTGCAAACCCCGAGCTTATCCTTACCGCGCGCGGCATAGGCTATATGTTTCAGCGTATTAACTAAAGGATAAAATGGGTATAGAATTAAAAATTTTAAACAACTCCGGCTTAAAGAAAGTTCTTATAGTCGGAGTTTTTCATGGAGATGAGCCCCAGGGTGAGTTTTTTATAAACAAATACCTTGAAAAGGAGCATAAAGACTCAAAAAATGCCCTCTATTTTATCCCGAGGCTTAATAAAAACAGTAAACGTACAAATGCAAACGGTGTGGATTTAAACAGAAATTTTCCGACAAAAAACTGGCAAAAATCCGCCCGCGGCGACTACTTCGGCGGGGATATGCCAAACAGTGAAGAAGAAACAAGGTTCCTTGTTAATCTTATAGAAGACAATTCTTTTGACGCCATTGTAACAATCCATGCCCCTTATAAAATCATAAACTATGACGGGCCCGCGCTTGAGCTGGCGCAAAAAATTTCTTCAATCCTTAATTACCCCGTGGAATCCGACATAGGTTATCCGACCCCGGGAAGCTTCGGCACTTATTGCGGTGTCGAGCGCCAAATCCCCGTTATCACAATAGAAATAGACGAAAATAAAGCGCCCGAAGAACTTCTTGAGCGCTTTATAAAGCTTTTTGACTATTTAAGGTGTGAGTACTAGGCGTTTTTTACGATTTCATATGCAACATCGGGCGTTATGTTTTGCCTTTCGCCAAGCACCGTACCTCTTTTTGAAAAGCGTTCTTTAATTTCTGCGGCGGCTTCATGTGTGTCTATACCGTATTCTTTAAGTTTTGTTTTTCTGCCGATTTTATGGAAGAATTTTTCCGTCTTTTTAATTGCAATGTCTGCAAGCAGGCTCTTTGGCAGAAACTCGTTTGCGCCGTAGACTTCTATTGCCATTTTTGCAAGTTTTTCCATTTTGTCCTTTTTCATGGTGTGCCACAGACTCGGGAGAATGATTGCAAGGGTTTCGCCATGATCAAGTCCATATAGAGCCGTGAGTTCATGTCCTATCATATGCGTTGCCCAGTCTTGCACTGCACCCAGGCTTATCCAGTAGTTTAAACCGCAGGTTGCACACCAGAAAATATTTGCCCTTGCATTGTAGTCTTGCGGGTTTTTAAGCACTTTGGGCCCTTCTTCGATGAGAGTTTTTATAATCCCGAGCGCCCACTGGTCTTGAAGCGGGGTGTTGACGTCATATGTTGCATATTGTTCCATAACATGGACAAAGGTATCCACAATGCCGTTTACCGTCTGTTTTTCCGGCAGGGAGAAAGTGGTTTTCGGGTCAATTATTGAAAATTTGGGATAAACTTTCTCGGACATAAAGGGGAGCTTTTCTTTTGTCGAAATCCTTGAAATAACTGCTCCGCAGTTCATTTCAGAACCCGTTGCGGGAAGTGTTATGACATCTGCCAGCTCAAGTGCGTCAACTACGGACGCGCCTTTTGACAGGATATCCCAAGGGTCGCCTTCAAATTTTGACGCTGCGGCAATGAATTTTGTTCCGTCTAAAACCGAGCCGCCGCCCACAGCCAGCAGGAAATTATAACCGCCTTCTTTTACAATTTTTACCGCTTCCATAAGAGTTTCATATTTAGGGTTGGGTTCAATTCCGCCGAATTCACTGTAATTAAAGCCTTCAAGGGCTTCTTTTACCTGTTTTAATACTCCGTTTTTCCTTATTGAGCCGCCGCCGTATGTTATTAAGATTTTTTTGTCATGATTGATTTCATCTTTTAGTTTTTGTATGGTATCGGCGCCGAAAATAATTTTTGTGGGACATTTAAATTCAAAATTTTCCATTTTCACCTCGTTTTAATTGTATAATATACGTTATTTTATCATATTTTTGTGGTAATGTTTTAATAAAAGTAGACTTAAAATAAAAAATGCAATATAATAAAGAAAAAGTAAAGAAACAGGATAGAAAAGTATAAATAGAAAGGTTTTACCAATGAGAAAAAGTTCAGCTTTTACACTTGCAGAAGTGCTGATTACACTGGCTATTATCGGTGTAGTTGCCGCAATGACAATTCCCGGCGTTATCGTAAGAACTAACCAGCAGGAATTTAAAACAGGTTTTAAAAAGGCGCTTTCCGTTTTGAATCAGGCTATTACAATGAATATGGCCATGGATAATGAATCTCCCGAAGATCTTGCCGCGGGTGGTATGCCTGAATACCTTATGAGAAGAATGAATGTAATTCAGTCTGATATTACAATCGGAAGCAACACCGCTTTTTATACCGCAGACGGTTTCAGATATGAAATTCCCGGAGGTCTTGCAGACTGTACAGCTGACGACCCCTGTATTATCGCAGTTGATGTTAACGGCGACAGAGGCCCTATCAGTAAAGACGAAAGAACAAAAATTACTACAGGCTACCCTACATCTGCTGATACCAACACGATTGACTTTCTTGCAATCATGATTACAGATACCGGTGCACAGCCCTTCGGTGCTGTTGCACAAAGAACAATGTATCAGGCTGACAAGTAGAAAATTGTAACATTTCTTAAAAAACCCGCTGTATTTATTAAATGCAGCGGGTTTTTGTTTGCAAAATAAATTCTTTTGTTTTAAAATGCATAGTGTCTTGAAGCGCTCTTTAGGTATAGCGCAAAAGCATAAGTACACATCATTATAAGAAATGGAGTAAAAAATGCCTAAAATGAAAACACACCGCTCTGCCGCAAAACGCTATAAGGTTACGGCTACGGGCAAAATTTTAAGACGTCAGGCAGGTAAAGGCCACCTTCTTGCACATAAAAGTACTGCCAGAAAGAAACGTCTATCCGGAATGGTAGAAGTTTTTGAAGGTAATGTTGCTTTGATTTCAAAAGAGTTACCCTACATGAAGTACTCAAGATAAGGAAGGTGAAAAATGAGAGTTAAACGCGGAAACGTTCTTAGAAAAAGACATAAAAAAATATTAAAATTAGCAAAAGGCTTTATAGGCGCACGTTCAAGAATTTTTAAAGTTGCAAACTGCGCGGTTATGAAGGCTCTTAAATACCAGTACAGAGACAGACGCGTTCTTAAAAGAAACATGCGCTCACTCTGGATTGTACGTATTAATGCGGCAGTCCGTTCAATGGGCATAAGCTATTCAAAATTTATGAATCAGCTTAAAAAAGCAAATATTCAGGTAAACAGAAAAATGCTGGCAGAACTTGCTGCAAACGAACCTGAAGCTTTTGCGGTTCTCGTTGAAACTGCACAAAAGGCAAAATAAGCAAGCTTAAAAGACTTAAAGACCGCCCTTTATAATCAGGGGCGGTTTTTTAAATAAATTCCCGCGGGGGTTTAAAGCTTTAAATACCCGTTTGCAATGTCAAAGATGAGTTCATCCAGTTTGTAGTTTTGCTCCTGAGTCAAAATTCCCCTGTATCTCGAGATGTAGTAGCGCTTTTTTTGGCTTGCAACGGCTTTTTGAAGTTCTATTGTGTTATTGAGGTTTTTAACTTCTTCTTCGTTGTCTTTTTTAGTGTCTGCAAGCAGTGTGTTTAGTTTTTCCTCATTAACTTTTATGTCATTTAAGAGCGGCACAAGATGTACTGCCTCTTCAAGCTTTATGCCGAAAGCTTTTCTCTGCTGGCTCAGACTTAATTCCAGCCTGTCGGTTATTTTAAAGTAAATATCCGCTCCGCGCTGCACTTTTTCCATTGTCGTTTTTGCAAGTGTGCAGTTTTGCAGGCATATTATTAAAAATGCGGCGATTATTATGTTTTTAACTTTCATTTTTTACGCTCCAGTCAATGTTTGTGTCGTATTTTGTCTTAATATAATATTTTGCATTGCCGGCAGGAGTTTTAAAATTGCTTCTTATGAGCTCTTTTTTTAGAAACAGTGCGTATTTAGGACTTTCGAGCATAAGTTTAAAATCCTTGTTTTTTTTGAGTTCCTGATATATTTTATAATGTTTTGCAACAATAATAATATCGGTGCGGTATTTGTTTATCTTATCCAAATACCCTTTGTTTGCAAGGTTTATATCCCTTAACATATAGATAAGATAATCAGGGTACACTTCTTCATATTTTCCGTCCATAAAAATAAATACATCCGGCCAGAGCCTGTATGCGGCATAGCTTCCGTCGTGGAATTCACACAGAAGGTTGCCTTTTATTTTGTTTGCCTTGAGAAAATCAATCTCCATTATCGGGTATTCCCACATGACGCATTTAAACTTTGTCTGCATTGCGCTTGAGAAGACAAAGAAAGTCATTAATACAAGGAAGAAAATTTCCTTTAGTCTGTCGGCGCTTGCAGGCAGTCTTTTGGGGAATAATTTATAAAAATCGCTGTAGCAAAAAGCCGCAGCACTCAGAATAAAAAACGGCTGCAGGCGGATGGACTTTAGCGCCATAAGAAAAGTAACCGCAAGCACAAGGACTTTGGTTTTATCGATTTTTTTAAAGTTTATTTTAAATCTGAGGGTATAAAACAAAGTCAGACACAAAAAAGCTGCCGCAAAAATCAAATATTTAAAATGAAATTTTAATCCAAGAGGGCTCAGGGATGACTGCCACTCGGTTATAAACTCACGCTTGAGGGTAAGCGCTTTAATTAGAAACTCGAGATACGGTATTCCGTAAGGATTTATAAAAAGCGCCAAAAGTGTAAATATGAGAGTTATTATATAGCTTTTAACAGACTTTTTGTTTAAAAATTCGCCTGCAATGTATAAGACAAGCAGTCCTATGCCTGCTGCACAGCCTCCGTGCATATTTGCCCAGACAAGCATTGTGGCGGGCAGAATCCACAGAAGCCTTGTGTGTCCGCACAGCCTTACACGCTCAAGCGTATAAAGCCACAGGGCAAAAAAGAAAAACGTAAAAGCCTGACACCTTAGTGTTGCAAAAAGTATCGCAGGAATTGCATTTATTAAAAACCAGAAAGGCAGAAAATGTAATTTTTCTTCTTTATTTCTGAGCAAGATGACTTTTGTTATTAAATAAAACGTCGCAAAGTAAATAATTGCTTTAAAAATGAGCAGTCCTGCATCGCCGAAATGTGACTGTAGAAAATAAAAAACAAGACTCGAGCCCCACTCGTGGTCAATAAATCTGTGTGTCGGGGTGTAGGAAAGAAAATCCCAGTCAAGAAGCGAGCCTGTCTGAAAGTAGGTTTTACCCACAATAAGGCGTGCGAAAAAATCATTGTCAATAGAGTTGAAAAGCAGCCCGTGACCTAATATAAAAAGAAAAAGGGTAATATAAAATATAAATATCATAGAAAAATTTTACCACAAATTATGTTTTTGATATTATTGTTTCGGGAGTATTTCTATGGAACAACAAATATTAAAAATCAAAGAAACAGCAATTTCTGAAATTGAAAAAGCCTCAAACTCAAAAGAACTCGAAGAGGTTAAAAATAAATATCTTTCACGTTCGAGCGAACTTAACAATCTTAAAAAAGGTTTAAAAGACCTTGACCCTTCCCTACGCCCGAAAATCGGCGCGCTTACAAATGAGGTTTCAAAGTGCCTCGAGCAGATGATTCAAATCAAATATGATGGTTTTTATAAAGCGGAATTAAATAAAAAACTGATATCCGAGAAGATTGATGTTACCCTTGAAGGTGATTACAATGCAAGGGGCAGGGTACACCCGCTTACATCTACCATAAATGAAATTGTGGAAATATTTGAACATCTGGGATTCTCCCTTATAGAAAATAAATTTTCACCCGAGGTCGAAACGGAAAAATACAATTTTGACCTTTTAAATGTTCCAAAAGAGCACCCCGCGCGCGATGTGCAGGATACTTACTACTGCGAAGGCGCTTCGAATATGGTTTTAAGGAGCCATACATCAAATGCTCAGGTAAGGCAAATGCAGAATTCGCGCCCGCCGATTAAGATTATTTCTCCCGGCAGAGTTTATCGCAACGAGTCGGTAAGCGCGCGTAAGAATAACTTTTTCCATCAGGTTGAAGGTCTTTATGTGGATAAAGGTGTCACTTTTGCACATTTAAAGGGCGTGTTAAACGAATTTATAAGGCTTTATTTCGGTTCCGCACGTCCCACGAGGTTTCGCAACAGCTTTTTCCCTTTTACCGAGCCGTCGGCGGAAATTGATGTACAGTGTATAGTTTGCCAGGGTAAGGGCTGTCCTACATGCTCCGGCACAGGCTGGCTTGAGATTTTAGGTTCAGGCATGGTTGACCCTAATGTGCTTCGCGATGTGGATATCGACCCTGATGTATACAGCGGTTTTGCATTCGGCATGGGCGTTGAAAGGCTCGCCATGCTTAAATATGCAATAGATGACATCAGGCTGTTCTACAACAACGACGAAAGATTTTTAAAACAATTTCATTAAAAATCGTTTTTATTGATTTTTAAAATGTCGTAGAGGTTTTTGCCTTCTATAAGCATTTTTGAAGGTGCGTCTATCTTTGCGCCATGCTCAATCATTTCGCGTGCAATTTCGTATTGTTCTTTTTTGATGGCGTTGAATAAAAGAGTGTGCCCGCTCATAAAGTCATCAACATTGACCTTTGCACCGTGCTCTATTAAAAGGTGTGCAATTTTGGGGTTCTTTTTGTTTATGGCTTCATTTAAGGGAGAGTTAAACCCGAGGTTGGGGTTTGCACCGTGTTCAAGTAAAAACTTTACGGCTTCGTATTTTTGAGCCTTTGCGGCATAGTAAATGGGGTAATCCGTGTAAAAATCCGTATTTACGTTAAACCCCGCGTCTGTGAATATTTGCAGCACTTCAATGTCATTTTTTTTGACATATTTAATAAAAGCGTCAACGCTTGCGGGGATTTTTCTTTTTTTAAGCTCTTCTTTTGCCCTTTTCATCTCTTCGGTGGGCTGCTCTTTCTTTTTTAAGACGTTAAAAAAGTCATCGCTGAAGCCGCTTTCAAAAGCATATGCGCAGCCGTTTAAAATAAAGACCGCCGCGCATATAAAAATAATAATTTCTTTTATTTTAGATAACAAGACCGCCGTCTACTCCTATAACCTGTCCTGTAATATAGGTTGCATCGAGCGCAAGGAATTTAACTGTTTTTGCGATATCCCCGGGCTCACCCAATCTTTTAAGAGGGATTTTCTCGACAATTTGTTCCTGAGGTAAATCTTTTGTCATATCTGTTTGAATGAAACCCGGAGCTACGGCATTTACTCTTATGTTTCTTGAGGCCAGCTCTTTGGCAAGGGCTTTTGTCATACCGATAAGACCTGCTTTCGCGGTTGAATAGTTCGCCTGTCCGGCATTTCCATATATGCCCGAAATGCTTGCCATATTGATAATTGCACCCGAGCGCTGTTTAATCATTGCTTTTGCAACGGGATTTGAAACATAGTAGGCACTGTTAAGGTTTGTATTTATTACATCAAGCCAGTTTTGTGCGCTCATTCTCATAAACAGCCCGTCGCGGGTAATGCCTGCATTGTTTACAAGAATATCAATTTTCTTATATTCTTCAAGAATTTCTTTTATCGCGGCTTCAACAAGTTCGGGGTTTGAAACATCAAACTTCATTGCTTTTGCATTGGAGCCTAACGCTTTTAATTCTTCCACGGTCTTGTTTGCGGCTTCTTCATTGCCTGCATAGTTAATGATTACATCGCACCCTGCTTTTGCAAGCTCAATTGCGCAGGCTTTGCCTATTCCTCTTGAGCCGCCTGTTACGAGTGCCGTTTTTTTATCTTCCATTTTCTTCTCCTATACCAAGTTTAAAATGTTATTTACCGTGTCATTTAAAGATTGCGCGTCATAAACATTGTAGGTTTTGACTTCCGCAGGGCAGATTTTGCGATTCAGTCCGGCAAGTACCTTGCCGTTGCCAAGTTCAATAAAAGTATCTATGCCTTCATTGAGCATATGTTGTATAGTCTGCACCCAAAAAACGCTTGAAGAGATTTGTTTTGGCATTTTAGCCCTGAAATCCTCCGCGCTCACGGTAGCCTGTGCGTCAACATTTGTTACTACGGGGATTTTGGCATTACTTAGTTTTAAATCTTTAACAAAATCACAAAAACCATCTGTGGCACTTTGCATTAAAGCGCTGTGAAATCCGCCTGAAACAGCCAGAGGAACTACTTTTCTGGCACCTGCTTCTTTAATAAGTTCATTTGCTTTTGAAATTGCTTCGCTTTCGCCCGTTATTACGGTTTGTGTCGGGTCATTGTAATTTGCAATCTGTGCCGTGCCGAGGGTTTGAACCTGTTTAAGGCACTCTTTTATTTTTTCAACATCAAGACCCAGAACCGCACTCATAGCACCTGTTTTTACCTTTGTTGCGGCATCCATAAGGTCAGCCCTTTTTTGAATTGCCTTAAATGTTGTTTCCATATCCATAACGCCCGCGCAATACATGGCGCAGTATTCCCCGAGGCTGTGGCCTGCTGTCATTTTAGGAGTTATTTCGCCTTTCGATGCCTCTCTGAGTGCTTCAAGCGCCGCAATAGATGTTGCAACAATTGCACTCTGGGCATTTATTGTCTGCTTTAAGAGTTCATCGGGACCCTCAAAGCACATTTTAGAGATACTTTTATTTAAGATGTTATCCGCTGTTTGATAAACTTTTTTTGCGGATTCAAAGTTGTTATACAAATCAAGTCCCATGCCTGCAGTCTGTGAGCCCTGACCGGGGAAAATAAATGCAATATTTTTCATTAGTAAATTCCTTTTCTGAGTTTAACAATCACACTGCCCCAGGTCATGCCGGCGCCAAATGCGCAGAGAATGGCAGTAGAAGGGGTTTTAATTTTTCCTTCTTCTATTGCTTCACTCAGCGCTATACCCACGGAAGCGGCAGATGTGTTACCGTATTTGTCGATATTTGTAATGACTTTTTCGTCCGTATAGTTAAGTCTTTGCTGGAGCGCGTCTATAATTCTTAAATTTGCCTGATGCGGGACGAGATAGTCTATATCCTCAGGCGTTAAGCCGCAGCTTTCAATACAGCTGTTAACTGACTCGGGCATTGTGGTTACGACAAATTTATAAACTTCGCGTCCGTTCATTATAACTCTTTCGTTTGCACCCTGAGCCGGCTCTACAAGAGGACAGTTGGTGCCGTTTAAGTGCATTGTAATATGACTGCCCTGTCTGCCGTCTGCATGGATATCGATTGCTATAATATCATCAATTCCGTCGGGGGATTTTTCAAGTATCATAGCACTTGCGCCGTCGCCAAAAAGTACGCAGCTGCTTCTGTCTTCCCAGTTTACAAATTTTGATACGGTATCTGTAGCTACAAGCAATGCGCGGTTATACTTTCCTGATGAAATCATGGAGCGCGCTATTTCCATAGCGTAAATCATGCCTGTGCAGGCTGCCGTGATATCAAATGCAACCGTTCCGCTCTTGCCTTCAATTGCTTCTTGTATGGAGCATGCCGTCGAGGGATAAATGTTAAACGGGTTTGATGTTGCTGCAATTATAAGGTCAATATCTTCGCCTTTAAGATTTGCTTTACCGAGTGCTTCCCGTGCCGCTTCAACACCTATTGTAAGTGAATTTTCGTCACCCGATGCTATATGACGCTGTTTAATACCTGTTCTTGTGGTAATCCATTCATCTGATGTGTCAAGGATTTTTGTTAAGTCATCATTTGTAATCACGGTCTTTGGCACCGCTTTTCCTAAAGACACTATCCTTATGGGTATACTGCTCATTTTCTCTCCTCACTAAAAACGGAACTATTGATATATTTCCATAATTTTTTTGTTAACGCCTGATTCCACAGCTTCTTTTGCGACCCTTACGGCGTTTCTTATGGCGTAAGCCGTGCTTCTTCCATGCGCTATAACTGTTATACCCTTAATACCTAATAACAGTGCTCCGCCAAATTCTTCATAATTTATTCTCTTGTAAATTCTTTTCATAAACGGTTTTGCCAGAAGCCCGATTATTTTTGAAATAATATCCGTATTAAACTCCTGCTGAATCATTTTAAAGAGCATGGAAGATGAGCCTTCAATAATTTTAAGCGCAACGTTACCCGTGAAACCATCGCAGATAATAACATCGCATGTTCCCTGGAACATTTCCTTGCCCTCGATGTTTCCTATAAAATTGAGGCCGTTTTTATTTTCTTCAAGCATTTTATAGGTATTTTGAACAAGCTCGTTGCCCTTACCCGCTTCTTCACCAATGTTCAGTACACCTACTTTTGCGTCTTTTCTGCCGTAAACATTCTTAACAAAAGTTGTGCCCATAACCGCAAACTGATAAAGCATTTCGGGAGTGCAAGAGCTGTTTGCGCCGGCATCCAGCAGCAGGAAGGGTTTTTTCATCGCGGGCAGCATAACTGCAATGGCGGGGCGTTCAATGCCCGGAAGTCTGCCCAGACCGAAAAGCGAGCTTGCCATGGCGGCTCCCGTTGAGCCTGCGGCAACAACAGCGTCAGAGCTGCCTTTTGCAACGGCGTCAACCGTCAGGACTATAGATGACTTTCTTTTTTTGCGAATAGCCTGCCCGGGGGCTTCGCCCATTTCAATAATTTCTTCGGCATGGGTAATTTTAATGTCGAGCTTTGATAAATCCACCCTGATATTCTGAGGAAAATAGCCGCCGCGTCTGGAGCGGATACCGTATTTTGCAATATTGTCAAGTTCTGCTTTTATGGCATCTTCTTTTCCGACCAGCTCGATTGGAATGTCGTAGTCAAGTGCAGCCCAGACTGCACCTTTTACTATTTCTCTCGGAGCATGGTCTCCTCCCATTGCGTCGATTGCTATTCTCGTCATACTAACTTCCTTAAATTATTTTATTTTACGGTTATTCTTCTGTTTTTTCTTCAACAGTTTCTTCTTTAATTTCTTCTGCTTTTTCTTCCGCTTTTGCTTCTTCCTTGACCGTTTCTTTTGTTTCTTCAGTCTTGGGTTCAGCCTTTGCTTTTTTGGCTCTTGTTTTTTTAGGTTTTTCTTCTTTTGCTTCGCTTGCCGCTTTTTTGTTTTTCAGACTTGCGAAATCGTCTTTATAATATCCGCAATTAGGGCAAACAGTGTGAGCCGGTGCTGCTTCTTTGCAGTTCGGGCATGTCGTGGTTGCGGGAACCTCGCCTTTCCAGTTTGCTCTTCTTGCCGCCTGTTTTGCTTTTCCTGTTCGTTTCTTTGGTACTGCCATTTTTATTATTCCTTATTAATGTATTCTTATGTCGTTATTTTATCATGGACAAATTTCATTGTCATAAAAAAAGTTGCCCTTGTCAATATTTGAGCAAGAGCAACTTTAAAATCTTTAACTAAAATTACTATCTGAGGCTTACTTTTGTGTAAGAACCTTTTTTGGAGTAATTTACTTTGTCTTCGCGGGATAACCAGCCAAGACCCATGTTGATGAAGTTGTCGTTAAGGTCTAAGTCTTTTTGAAGTTTTTTTGTTGTAACTTCGCCGTTTTCATTTAAGTAGTTCCAGATTTTTCCTGCTGCTTCAACGATTGATTCTTGCATTGTTTTCTCCTTTTTTTAATACTTCCGTTAGTTTTGTCTCTCAATTTGTGGTTAACAAATTTCTTTGATATTATATTAGTTATAAGTTGAAAGTTTGTAAATGGGGTAAATGGATGAAAAATTTATTAAGCGGTCATACTTTTGTATATGGTGATGATGTTGATACGGATGTTATAATTCCTGCAAGATACCTCAATACGCAGTCGCCGGAGGAGCTGGCGTCGCATTGCATGGAGGATATTGATGTTAATTTTTCACATGATGTTAAAGAGGGCGACTTTATTGTTGCCGGTGAAAACTTCGGCTGCGGTTCCTCGCGCGAGCATGCTCCGCTTGCAATTAAAACATGCAAGGTGAATGCTGTTATTGCAAAAAGTTTTGCAAGGATTTTCTTCAGAAATGCAATTAATATAGGTCTTGTAATTATAGAAAATGATAAGCTTCCCGATGAAACAAAAAAAGGCGACAAACTTGAGCTTGACCTTGATAAGGGCATTATAAAAAACCTGACAAGCGGCAAAGAGTATACTTTTGCACCTTATCCGAAAGAAATTCAGGAGCTTGTCGCCGCAGGCGGTCTTGTAAATTATACAAAAGTAAAAATGGGGGTTAAGTAATGTATAAAATAGCACTTTTGAGCGGGGACGGCATAGGGCCGGAGATAACGGCAGAAGCAAAAAAGGTACTTGAGGCTGCAGGAAAAGTTTTTGATATCAAATTTGAGTTTACGCCAGCTTTAATCGGCGGCTGTGCTTATGAAAAATACTCTAAACCTCTGCCTGATGAAACGGTTAAGATTGCCCGCGGCTCAGACGCCGTGCTTTTAGGCGCCGTCGGCGACTGGAAATATGATACACTTGCCCCTGAGCTTCGGCCCGAGCGTGCGCTTTTGGGGATAAGAAAAGAACTTAATCTTTATGCAAATCTTCGCCCCGTTGTGATTTTTGATGAACTTATTTCTTCTTCCGCTCTGAAGCCTGAAATCATAAGAGGGACAGATATTGTTATTGTAAGAGAGCTTACGGGTGATGTGTATTTCGGTACGCCAAAGGGTATTGAAGTGCGTGTGGATGAAAACGGAAACGGTGTCAGATACGGCTATAACAATATGATTTATTCCGAAAAGGAAATAGAGCGCATAGCACATGTCGCCTTTAAAACGGCTCAGAGCAGACGTAAAAAACTATACTCTGTTGATAAGGCAAATGTTCTTGATGTTTCCCGTTTGTGGCGCGAGATTATGATTGATATATCAAAACAATATCCTGATGTTGAGCTGTCACATATGTATGTGGATAATGCTGCCATGCAGCTTATAGCCAACCCTCTGCAGTTTGATACCATTGTCACGGGAAATATATTCGGCGATATATTATCCGATGAAGCCTCTATGATATCAGGCTCCCTTGGGCTTTTGCCCAGTGCAAGCATGTCAGATGACGGCAGTGTAGCTTTGTATGAGCCTATTCATGGCTCAGCGCCTGATTTAAAAGGGTTAAATGTTGCAAACCCGATAGCAACCATACTTTCTGCTGCTATGATGATGAAATACAGTTTTAAAAATAATGAAGCATACGATTTAATTTTTAATGCCGTTAAATCGGCTCTTAAAGACGGCTATCGCACAAAAGACATATTTAAAGACGGAGACAAACTTGCTTCCACAAGTGAAATGGGTGATGTCATATGCGATGCGGTTTTAAACTTTTAAAGTTTTATAAAATCGCTCCAGAATTCCCAATCGTAGCGTTTAAAAGCATGGCATGCAAACGGCAGTTTGTATCCGTTCATTTCATACAGTAATCTCGGATTAACTTCAAAAGAGAATTTAAAGTTAATATCATTGGGTGCTATTTTAAAATTTTCATCGATACAGGGAAAAAAGTTTACTATGACATAGTCTTCATTGTAATCTTTCAGTACTTTGCGATAACTGTTTTTATCCGAAAAATAAAAGAGCGTCAGACGAAAAAAGTTAAAAAGTGATTTTATTTTAGATTTTCTTTTTATGTAATTAAGTATTACATCTTTGTATCTTGTGAAACGCTTGTTGTTATATTTATGCTTGAGAATATTTATAAAAGAGCTTATTTTTCTCAAGCAGACTCCTCCATTGCCGGAGGGACTGATAAAAGAAGAGTTTTCATCCCCGAGACTATAGTTTTCAAACCATGGCGCTCCTATGTAGTCATATCCCTGTTCGCACCAGTAATCAAGTTCGTCCCTGAATATCCAGCCGTCAAGCTGATATAGAAACATATAATCGTATTCTTTAAATTTTTCGTAAAATTCCGCATTTAAAAGCAGTCTTGAATAGTCAGCTATTGATTTAAAATATTTATCTTTAAAGGTTTGTACACTTAAGTTGACTTTTTTATCTGCGGCGAGTTTTTTATAAAAATCAAGATTTAGCGATTCAGGTGCAAAAATGCAAAACTCCCTGTTTTTCAACACCGAAAAACACTGCAAAAGCGAGGATTTCTCGTCATTATCGGGAGTTTCTTTATATAAAGGTATACAGGTTATTATTTTATGCATCGCAAGATTTTGAAATAATTTAAAATTTTTCCGGTTATTTTTGTCTATTGTTTAAATATTTTTGATATTTTGTACTTAAGGTAAGATGTCCACAATATTTGAAATAGTTTTAGTCTTGAAATACCGTATGGTGAGCAGCAGCGGTTCATAACATGTTCTTGCTGTTCTTTTGTAATGGAAGTATGAATACCATTGAATAAATTGCAGAATTTTATATAGTAGTCCATCTCTTCTATTTTATACTCTCCTTCCGATAAGTTAGGATCGTCAATATTTATATATTTCGGAGTTTTACCAAAGAGAGAAAAGGGTATCCCCATTTCCACGCTATAATATGCATACGAGCCTATTGTGTTTGAGCAGGCAAACTTAAAATTTTTCAATATATTATAAAATCTTTGTGCAAATTTGATATCATATGCATTACCTGCAGTGTACACGGGAATATTATTGTCCAGAAAAATTTTATACTGCCCGTTATTTATATCATGCATGTGTAAGCATACGCACACAGGTTGCATATTTTCCGGCATTTTTTTTAAATCCGTTATATAGCTCTTAATATCAAATATAGTTTCTGTTTTGGGTGTAGAATGCACAGGGAATGCTAATGTCCCTATTGCATTACCGGTTTGAGCTATATTGTTGCTCTTTCTGTACCATACCATTGGATTTGTAATAATATAACAAGGTTTGTTGGATATTTTTTTGTATTTGTCATATTTTTCTTTAGAAAATACGAGCATCGCATTTGCATCGTTTTCAATTTCATTTAGCCCAACATTAGGGTTATCTACGGCGTGTTCGGAATACACAAGCAAAGGTTTTTTTTCTGGATAGAATCCGTAGTTCCTATAGTGCTTGCCAAAAGAATAAACTTCGCTTGCCCAGTATTTCCAAGTACTCTTTCCTCTGTCAACATTGTCTTCTTTGCAAAGTGCCAAAATTTGTTCTTCGCTCAAACCTTTATAATTAAACATTTTTACCTAATCCCAACATTTCTTTATGTATTGGTGTTCCGTATTTTATATTGCGCTTTGCACTTTTCCCAATGATATCATTATAATATTTAGGATGCAAGCCGAAGCCGGGGCGTATGATTTTTATGTTTTTTTCTGTAAGTTTTTCACCCTTTTTAATATCTTTTATTGCAAAAATTGAGCGGGCAAGTGCTCTGTTTTTTTCATTTACATCGTAACATACCCTGCCCAGGGCTTTTTCTGTTAATCTTATCGAGTTGACAAGTTCTTTAAATTCATCCGGATTCATTGAAAAACCTGCATCTGCTCCGCCAAGAGCTCTATCCAGTGTAAAGTGTTTTTCTATAACTGTTGCGCCAAGAGCTGTCGCGGCGATTGAAATTTCATTGTTTGTGCTGTGGTCGCTAAGACCCACCTTAATCCCTTGCGGGGTGAATTTTTCTATCATATCTTTTATTGTTAAAAGATTCATATCTTCCGCTCCGGCCGGATATGCCGATGTGCATTTTAAAATGGTAATGTCGCTATTGCCGGCGCTTTTGCAAATATCAATTGCTTCCTGTATTTCTTTAAAAGAAGAAATGCCTGTTGATATAATGACGGGCCTGCCTTTTGAAGCCGTGTACTTAATAAGTTCGTAGTCGACGGCCTCAAAGGAAGCTATTTTATATTTTTTGACTCCGATGCTTTCAAGAAAATCAACAGAAGTTTTATCGAAGGGGGTGGAAAATAACTCTATACCTATTTTATCAGCGTAATTTTTAAGTTCTTTCTGCCATTCCCATGGTGTGCAGGCTTCTTTGTACAAATCGTATAAATATCTTCCTTCCCAGAGTCCTTCTTTGATGTGGAAATATTCATTTTTACAATCTATTGTCAATGTGTCTGCAGTATATGTTTGCAATTTTATTGCGTCTGCCCCGGAATCTTTTGCCGCTTTTATTATTTTTTTGGCAAGCTCTTTATCTCCGCAGTGATTCGCAGACATTTCAGCTATAATGTAAACGCTGTTCATTAATTGACTCCAAAGTTCTCAAAAATCTTAACATAAATGCAGGTAAAACACAAAGAATAACTATTTACTTTTGTAAACAAAAGTATTGTATGTTTCGTTATTAATTATTTTTATATCATCTTTAATGTATCCTTCCTTTATGAAAGCTTTTTGTGATTGGATATTGCTTGATTTTATAAGGGCATAAACTTTTTTAAAATTTGATTTTTTTGTACATTCTTTTATAATTTTTGTGCCCAGCCCTTTTCCCCTGCATGACTTCAAAATACTTAAAGATATAAATACATTTCCATTTTCTTTTTCAAATCTTACCTGTGCTATGAAATTTTGCCTGTTGTCCTCAATTATGTAAAAAGGCAAAGGATTTAATAATCTGTCTTTAAACCATATGACATGATTTTCCCATTTTATATATTCTTTATTTAGTGAATTTTTACGTACGTCTTTATCATTCGATAATTCAAATACATTTTTTATATCGTCAAACCGGGCCAATCTTGTGTTAAACATTAAGCAACCTCAATTCTAAGGAAAAGAGGCTTGCCATGCGAGCTAGAGTCTTCTCTCTCTCTCTCTCTCTCTCTTGCAGTTTGACAGATTCTATTTTAAGAGTGTAAATTTTATTTTTAAATTTAAAAAATGCCGGATATTTTTCATTGTCCACAATCCTGAGCAGGTTAAACTGTTCTTTAATTGTTTTGTTTATATCAAGCTCGCTGTCTTTAGGGGTTCGTTTCTTATAAAATGTTTCCTCTCCCCTTTGGGATTTGCCTTTCATTTTTTTATATTTTGAAACATATGTTATACACATCTGCACTATTTTTTTGCCGAGTTTGTCCTGCCATTCGTCTATAAGTTCGCACCCGTCAAGTACAAGCTTGTCTTGCAGGTATATATCTCCGGCGTCAACTTTTTCACTTGCTTCAAAAAGGGTCAGCGGTATAATATTTTTACCTTCAAGTATTTGCCAGCTTGCAGGCGACCAGCCTTTCCCATTGGGAAGTTTGCTGGCGTGGACTACTATGTTGTTTTTGTTTAATGATAAAAATTCCCCGGAAATTATTTCAAAACAACTCAGAAAAAAAGCAATATCTCCATTTTCAAGCTCTTTTTTAGAGTGTATTAATTTGACTTTATGGCCTAATTTCTCCAGTTTGTTTTTCAGATTTATATTATATTTATTCATCCAGCTTGATGTGTCGGTTAAGATTGTAATTTTATACATATTTCCCTTGTTATTATGATTATGCTATATTAATACTAAAATTTTACGGCGCAATATTCCTTATAACTTTTGTATCGTTTATAAAGTCATCAAGTTTGTCCTTTGTATCTTTTGTGGTTTCAAGCGTTATTGTCGCGTCGACGGGAAGAATCTTTTTTATTTTATTTAAATCAAGTTCTCCGGTACCAAGATGCGGATGAGAATCAAACTCGGAAGAAATGTCCGTATTGTCTGTCAGGTGAAACATATCCGGTTTTAATTTTAAAAAACATTCCACATATGCATAGGGTTCAATTTTCTGCGAGTTTGCAGAGCAAATAGCATGACCTATATCCAGACAAAAACCGCATTTTGAAACTTCCTTGACATAACTTATTTCTCCGGGGCTGTACCCTCTGCAAAATTCTCCGTTCATTTTATTTGGCAGGGCGCGATAAGGTTTGTTTTCAATTAATGCTCTTGGTTCTTCAAGGTTTGATAATTGTTGTGCGGTTTCTTCAATATTTCCGTCAATTCCGCCATGGAAGATAATGTATCTTGCACTAAGTCTGTCGGCAAACTCCTTTACTTCTTTATAAATTTTTTGATTTGATTTCATTTTTTCTTTTTTTGCAAGATTAAACCCATGGGCAAAGTGAGGACAGTGGATAATGAAAGGAATCTTCAACTTATTCCATTTGTCAAGAGTATTGAGGGTGTTTGGCACTATGTAAAGTTCTATATAGTTGTAAATACCTTTGTTATATAGTCTCAATGCTTCTTGAAGATAATTATCCGTGTTTGTAGACCATAGTTTTAGCCCGAGTTTATACATTGTTCAATATCCTGTATTTTATTTCCGCTGCTTGCCAGTCCTGAGGAGTGTCGATATCTTGGCATTCCTGTTCGTTGATTATATAACCTGCAGTGTTTTTAGGTACCAGTGATTTAAATTCATAAATTTTTTCTACTTTACAAAAATAAAACATTCCGGCATCAAAATATTTCGGTTTAATATCTTGCGAGCGCATATTCTGTGCTTCTCTGTCGTTTGGAATGAGTATCCCGTTTTCAATCCTCATTGCCCATTCGATGGGGACAGGGTATTTGCATACGGGCATAATTGCATCATTGCCATTTGTTGACATTGTATTAAAAGCATCTAAAAGTGTTTCTGCTCTTAAAAAAGGCACGCAGGGGTAAATACAGCATAATATGTCAAATTCTTTATTATTTTTTTTATATTCGCCTATTACTTCTTCGATAACATCATATGTTGTCGCAAAATCGCTTGAAGTGCGGCCGGAGCGCATAAAAGGAACATTCGCGCCGTATTTTTTTGCAATCTGCGCTATTTCATTGTCGTCTGTTGAAACCATAATTTCATCAAAAATTTCTGAATTTTTAGCGGCTTCAATTGCGTATGCAAGCATTGGTTTTCCTAAGAAGTCTTTTATGTTTTTTCTCGGTATTCTTTTGCTTCCGCCGCGGGCGGGGATTATTGCTATTGTTTTCATTTTAGTTAATCCTCGCAAAACCGCTTGCTGCAGGTTCGCCTTCAAGCAGCTGTGTAACTTTATTTTCTTTTATGGCGCAAGAAAGCCGGTTAAACACTTCATCAACCGCCTTTTTGTATTTTTCTACGTGCTCTTCTTTGTGGGCATACATTGAGTAAAACCCGCTTCCGGCAAGAAAACCCCTTTTGAGCATTTCCTGTGTAAAGTACGCAATATTTTGCGCATGATTTTCTTTAAAAGAAAAATGTATCATTGGTTTAAAACCGCCGATATGTATTTCAAGCCCGTATTTTTTTGCTGCTTCCTCCCAGCAATTCCATACAAGATCTGAAATATAAACAAGGTGTTTTGATACATCATTCTTTATAAATTTTTCTATCATCGCAAGAGCCGCAGCCGAGCCAGTTCTTTCTGTCCAGTTGGTGCTTGTAATAAAAGCGTCCTGAGCGTATTCCATTACCCATTTTTTCCCAATAATGGCAGAGGAGCAGAATCCGTTGCCCAGAGCTTTTGAAAATACTGCAATATCCGGCTTGAAGCCGAGTTTTAAGTGCGCTCCGCCGTTGCATATTCTAAATGCCGCCGTAATTTCATCAATTATGAGCGGAACTTTTTTTTCTTTTGCAATTGAATGGACGGAGTTAATAAATTCTTGTGTAGGGCTATAGTTCCTTATGGGCTCCATAACAATTGCTGCAAGATCTTCACCTGCTTCTTTCACGGCACTCTTAAAACTTTCTATATTGTTATAGTGAAAAGGAATGGCTGTTCCCGTTAGTCCTTTTGGAACGCCGTTTGGATTCAAACCTGCAATCCACTGTTCGTCGAGCGCACCTTTTTTGCCTAAATTTGCAGCCAGATACCAGTCGCACCAGCCGTGATATCCGCAGAACACAATTTTATCTTTTTTTGTTGCAACACGTGCAATCCTTACGGCTATTGACATTGCTTCTCCGCCGCCACGTGCAAATCTTGCCATGTCTGCCCATGGGTGAAGCTCAATAAGTTTTTGCGCCAGCAATACCTCTTCATAGGGGTTTAAAGTTGTGGCAGAGCCTTTGTTTATAGCATTAATAACAGCTTTGTTTACATCGGGGTCGGCATACCCAAGGACTGTTGCTCCGATGCCGCCAATGCTGAAATCAAGGTATTTGTTGTCATCTAAATCAATAACTTCAATTCCGCTTGCTTCCTTAAAGTATGTCGGCCATACGCCTCTTGAGTATCTGTCCGGACGTTTGGACAAAAGTTGTGTCATGCCGGGAATTATTCTTGCAGCTGTTTCTTGCATTTGTTTTGACTTTTGATTGTTCATATTCACCTCTTATTTTTTAATTTCCAATTGCTCGGTATAATGTATTTTTCGTTCCAAATTGCAAATTTGTTAAAATCAATTTGTACATCCTTATCATTGAGCGATTTTATAATTTGTTCAAGTTCTTCTTTTTTTGTTGTTCCGACAATTATTTTATCAACTTCGTCAAGGGAGTCTGCAAAATTTAATGCTGCAGACAATCTGTTTGCCGGAAGTTTGGCAAGCAATGGCTTAATTTCATCAAAATACGGGTCAATATCTTTTGTGTCCATTAAAAGTAAACCTTGTAAAAATGTTGAACGGGTATGTATTTCGATGTTTTTTGATTTCAGTTGACTTAGCATTGGTACAAAACGCTGATCTAAAATATTTAAAGGCAGCTGTACTATATCGATATCATATATATTCATTATATTTATAAGCTGCTCGGGAGTATACACACTTACGCCTATTTTTTGCACCTGTTTTTTCTTTTTAAATTCTTGTATTGCTATCCACAGTTTAGTGCCATAGTCTGATAAAATATCCTGCGCCTGATGGAATAACAGCCCGTATACGCAATTGAGATTCAGCCTTTTTAACGAGTCAGTAAAAGCTTTTTTAAATATTCGGATATTTTCATCTGCGGTTAGATTATTGTCAATTTTTGCGGTTTTTGTGACCACCTTGAAATTTTCGAGGTTAAATTTGCCTAAAACTTCTTCGCTGCTGCCGTACAGGTGCGCTGTATCAATTGTGTCTATTCCTGATTCACATGCGGTGTTTAGAATATTTTTAACTTCATTTAATTCAACCATGCCGTTTTTATTTGAGATTCCGTAGTTGCAGCCGAATTGAACCGTGCCGAGTCCGAGTTTATTTTTCTTTTTTAAAATTTTTCCAGTCATCTTTTAATATACCAAATTCCCATACATCGCTCCAACTGGTCTCGTCGTTTAAGAAACTATGTTTCTTAAAGCAGGCTTCTTTGCAAAAGCCTGCTTTAGATAACACTTTTATGCTTCCTAAATTTTGTTCAAAAGCACCGGCTACAATTTTATTTAAATCCAATTTTTCAAAGCCGAAATTCACGATAAGCTTAACCGCTTCCGTTGCAAGTCCTTTACCCCAGAAGTCTTTATTCCCTATAAAATAACCTACATCTGCGCGTTTATATCTTTGGGATTGAATATTTAATTTTATGTTGCCGATTTGTTTGCCGTTATATTCGATTGCAAACATAAATGAGGTTTTGTCGTTATGGATTGATTGTGCAAAACTTTTGAGAGTATCAATTGTATGGTGTTGCCATCTGCACTCAAGGTATTTGTTGACTTCGGGGTCATTTAGCCAATCGGCATATTCTTGTGTGCAGTCAGACAGCAAAAGTGGTCGCAGGGTAACTTTTTCGCCTTTTAAAATTTCATCAGTTTGCATAAGTTAGAACTCCCTGCTCCAGTATTTCATATCCGGTAGTTCTTGCCCTTTTTCAATTTTGTTTGCGTCAAATCCCCAATCGTACACTTGATTTTTTTGAAGTATTTTTATAAACTCATCTTCGGTTAACTCCAGCATTTGAAGGTATAAATCAAGAGAAGCCGGGCGTTTGCCGTCATATTGCTTACAAAGCTCCACGGCTTCGTCGCGGGTCATTCTGCCGTTTCTGATATCGATGCAGCAGAGGTGATTTGTCCTGCCGTTGCCGCGTTTTATATATTTGCAATAATCGCGTACGCCCTGCCACATACATTCAATTTTTTCATAATCATATTGCGGTGGAATACCTTCTACAGGGGCACCTTCCCAGCCGAGTTCTTTTTTAATTGTTTCTACGTTTGATTTTGTGTCCCATTCAATGTAATTACCAAGCCAAATAGCTTCAATGCCTGCTTTTTCAAGTTCTTCTTGTGCAGGTACGGTATATTTTATTAATTCCCTCTTTTCTATTTGCCCGTTTAGTTGTTCATACATTGTGTCTGCGTCAATTCCAAGGTTGACAATTTTATTAAAAAATTCCGTGTTTGCGCTCTGTATTTCTTCAAAAGACAAATGTCCGGCGTATTCAGCAGAACTCTCGCCATAAATAATTAACGGAGTATTAAATTTAATTGCAAGCCGTAAAGTATTTGCAAAAACACCAAGATGGCAGTGCCAGCATGAATCCCCGGTTTTTTCAAGCGCATGTTTCATAAGTTTTTTTACAACATGCCAGTTGGCTTGAAACTCGACGACATCTACACCCAGTTTTTTAAATACCTTGTCGCAGTTCTTGTATATAATCGGGCGGAATCCCCAGTGGTTATATCTTACAACAAGAGGTTTTATTCCCAAAACCCTGACAACATACCAGAGCTGAAAAACACTGTCTTTGCCCCCGGAAAATGGTACTATACAATCATACTCGCCTTTGTCTTTATGTTTTTCTATTATTCTTGCCAGCATTTTACCGCGTTCTTGCCAGTCTATTTTGCTTTTTTTGACTTCGGCGGCACGACAAACATTGCAAACTCCGTCTTGGTCAAATGCTATTGCATCTGTTGTATCAGGCAAAACACATTTTGTACAATATTTCATAAAATACCTCTCATTCTTTTAATAATCTCATCTAAATCTCTGTTGCTTAAGTCGGGATATAACGGCAGCGAAATGCATTTCTTATAATATATTTGTGCATTCGGTGTGTCATCAGGGTCAGCACCCAATTCTCTATAATAAGGCTGAGAATTTACAGGGATATAATGCACCTGTAAATTCAATCCTTTCTTCTTAGCTTTTTGATAAAATTCTGCCCTATTTCGAACCATTACGGGATAAAGATGAAAACAGGCGTTTGAGTATTCCATTTCTTCTAAATGTGCCAAGCCAAGGTTTTTGTTGTAATACTCTACAATTTCACGTCTTCTTTTTTTGAATTTTTCAAGTTTTTTAAGCTGTGAAATTCCAAGGGCTGCCTGAATATCTGTCATCCGATAATTATAGCCGAGCTTGCGCATTTCATATTCCCAGGTATTTTGCATTTCGCCGTCTTTGTACATGCCATGCGAGCGATAAGCTAAAAGCTTTTGGTATAATTCAAAGTCATTTGTCACAACTGCGCCGCCTTCGCCCGTTGTAATTGTTTTGACGGGATGAAAAGAAAAAACGGCCATATCTGAAAATTCACAGCAGCCGACCTTGTTGCCTTTGTAGTCTGAACCTATTGCATGGGCTGCATCTTCAACAATTTTTAAGTTGTGTTTTTTTGCAATTTCGTATATCTTTTCCATATTACATGACTGCCCTGCAAAATGTACGGGTATAATAGCTTTTGTCTTTGAAGTTACAAGTTTTTCTATTTGTTCGGGATTAATATTTGCCGTTTTTTCTTCAATGTCGCAAAATTTTACGTCTGCACCGCAATACCTTGCACAATTTGCACTTGCAAGAAAAGTAACGGGAGAAGTTATAATTTCATCTCCGGGTTTTATTTCAAGTGCAAGCATTGCAATATGAAGTCCTGCTGTGGCCGATGAAACTGCGACACAATACTTTGCGCCCGTATATTTGCAAATTTCCTGTTCAAATTCTTTCACTTTTGGACCACAGGTTAGAAATGGCGAACTTAGTGTCTTGACAACAGCTAAAATGTCGCCTAAATCTATATGTTGTTTTCCGTAGTTATATATTCTCATTTATTTCCTCCAACAGGTTTGCCTGTTTTAATTTATTTATAGTTTGAATACATAATTGGGGACTTATATTTGTAATATCGCATAAATTCCGGCATTTAAAATTAAATTTTCTACACCTTTTTCCATATGGCTATAATTCCCCAATAAGCTTTCTCATATCTTCAACGCTCAGCCAGCGGTCGTTGTTGCCGCTGTGGTATTCAAAATCATCGCTTACGGGTTTAGCGTTAGGGTATTTGTAGTTTATATGTTCTATATTAATCTCAGGCAGAATAATATAGTATTCGCCCATATCTATTGTATTCCTGGCATCTTCACGGGTTATCATCTGTTCGTGAATTTTTTCACCGGGACGTATGCCGATTTCTTTGATTTTTAAATTCGGCGCAACGGCCATAGCGAGGTCAGGCATACGCATTGAGGGAATTTTTTTAACATATAATTCGCCGCCTTGCATGTTTTTAATCGCTTCGAGTACCATTTCAACCGCCTGCTCAAGCTTAAGCCAGAAGCGCGTCATTCTTATATCTGTTATAGGCAGCTCTTTTGCGCCTTCATTAACAAGTTTTTGGAAAAACGGAATAACAGAGCCTCTTGAGCCTGCAACATTTCCGTATCTTACTACTGCAAACTTTGTTTCTTGTGAACCGCAGTAGCAGTTGCCTGCAATAAAAAGTTTATCGGAGCATAGCTTTGTTGCGCCGTAGAGATTTATCGGCGCACAGGCTTTATCTGTTGACAGTGCCACAACTCTTTTAACTTTTTTGTCAATAGCTGCATCAATAACATTTTGTGCTCCGGATACATTTGTCTTAATTGCTTCAAAAGGATTGTATTCGCAGGCAGGCACCTGTTTTAGTGCAGCGGCATGAACTACGACATCCACTCCCTCAAAAGCGCGGTAGAGCCTTTCTTTATCCCTAACATCACCTATAAAAAATCTTAATTTTTCCGCATGGGATTTAAATTCGCTCATATTCTGCATTACAAACTGCTTATATTCATCACGCGAAAATATGATTATTTTTTTAACATCAGGGTATTTCTCAAGCACGGTTTTGGTGAATTTTTTACCAAAACTTCCTGTTCCACCGGTAATTAATATGATTTTATTATTTAGCATTTTATCCCGTCACTCTGTAATTATGTTCCTTAAAATATTAGCATAAAAAATAAAAATAGTATATAATGTGCTTATACATGTGAGGTAAAAATATGCTTGATGTTATTTATAAAAGGAGAAGTATCAGAAAATATCAGGATAAGCCGGTTGAGAGGGAGAAGATAAATGAAATTCTGCGCTGTGCGATGTATGCGCCTTCAGGCATGAATAAGCAGCCCTGGGAGTTTATTGTTTGTTTAGAGCGGGAAACTCTTGATGAAATACAAAAAATTCACCCTTACTCACAAATGCTTAAAACTGCCCCTTGCTGTATTATCGCCGCGGGTGATACAAATGTCCAGTATGCACAGGGTTCTTATATTCAAGATTGTGCGGCCGCTGTTGAAAATCTGCTTCTGGGTGCGGCATCGCTGGGGCTCGGCAGCTGCTGGCTGGGTGTTTATCCTGACGAAAACAGACAGGAGGCTTTCAGAAAACTCTTTAACATGCCTTCCCATATAGCACCTTTCTGCGCAATTGCACTCGGGTATCCTGATGAGCATAAAGAAATGCCTGACAGGTTTAGTGCCGATAAAGTTCATTTCGAGAAATGGTAGTTAGCGCTGCCGGTTTTTGTGGCATTCAAATACTATTTTGTTGTTTTTGTCAATAAAATAGCATTTATGGCCGTTATTGTATGTGCAGACATTTGCCAGGCCGTCTGAAAATGGTTTTGCAAAGTCGTATTGGGCTTTAATTACAATATTACCCTTTGTATCCATATGACCGTATTTTTCATTTTTGTCAACATAAACAAAAACGCCATCTGAAACTACAGGCTGTTTAATGAGTCCGGGCTTAATTACTTCATTCAGGTTTTTATCAACAAGCCCCCATTTGTTATTTGCCGATACTGCCGTATAGCCTTCGTTTGCGGGGCTTGCACTTTGATATCGTCCTGTTTTTCTTATCTTGTCCTCGGGTGTAATATAAGTGTAGTGTCCTTTATTATTGATAACGGCTCCTCTTCCGGTGCAAAAATCTATGCCTATACCTAAAAAGGGTATTTTATCTCCTTTTTCGTTAACAAGAAATTCGGATGAATCGTTTTGTATGGCAAGCCGGTATCCGTGCGACGTGCATTGGATGTAATCAAACTGCGCAGGGACTTTTATGTTTCCGTTTTTATCTATTAATCCCCATTTGTCGGAAATCTTAACCGCAGCCGTGTTGTCTTCAAAGCTGTCGGCTCCGTCATATTTTGCATCTATGACAAGTTCTCCGCCGGTATTTATAAAGCCCCATTTATCACCTATTTTAACTGCGGCAAGGCCTTCCGAGAATTCTTCCGCGAAATCGTATTTTGTATCTATCAGGATATTTCCGTTTTTGTCTATAAAACCCCATTTGTCTTTAAGTGTTTGCGCCCTGATTAAATCAGGGTCGCTGTAAGAAAGATGTTGATATATCGGCTCCACGGTAAAATTACCCTTTTTGTCTATAAGTCCGAATATGGTGTCTACCTGTGTAAGCGCATAGCCGCGGGCAAAAGGAAAGTAGTTAATTGATTTACATTCTTTAATTCTTTGCTCAAGCGGCTTTTTAATTGCGCCCTCAGGATTTTCAGGCTCATAGCTGTTAAAAGAATACAAAAATATCCCGGCCGCAAGAATAAAAATTAGTGCCGATATAAGCACAACTGCCGCAAATATTGCTGCCAAAATCATAAAAAAGGTTTTTAAAAATTTATTTTTCATTTGGCCTGTTTATAATAAAAAATCCTTAAAATTTATTTTAAGGATTTTTAATGGTGGGCGTTGAGAGGCTCGAACTCCCGACATCTTCCTTGTAAGGGAAG
>ERZ1643251.1363-NODE-1363-length-27980-cov-4.740662_pt1 | contig 27980 bp, 17 predicted proteins | sample MGYA00579261_ERZ1643251 | MGnify/ENA primary metagenome ERZ1643251 (study PRJEB29033, sample SAMEA4952267) | chicken gut metagenome | biome: Broiler Chicken; feature: Gastrointestinal Tract; material: Caecum | place: Ireland | collected 2018 | study: Broiler... | reverse complement strand
GGATAGAGAAGTTTCAAAAAGATTTCCAGCTCTCCCTTCGTCACCGAGCCTCTGTTATAGAACTGGTTGACCGCGGTCATGAGACAGGTTATGGCGGTGTTGTATTTGACCGCTTCGTAGTCGTCGGAGGTTTTCTTGATGACCGCCGCCATATTTAAGTCGTCGGTCGGCGTTTCCTTAATCATATCGGCAAGCGCCCATACTCTGTTGAGGAACCTTCTGCACCCTCTCACTCCTTCCACAGACCAGGGAGCGGGCTTTTCGTAATCCCCTATAAACAATATAAAAGTACGCAACGTGTCGGCTCCGTATTCTTTTATGACGTCGTCGGGATTGACTACGTTACCCCTGGACTTACTCATCTTTTCGCCGTCGCTTCCGAGAATAAGTCCTTGCGCGGTACGTTTGAGGTAGGGTTCTTCCTTGCTCACCACGCCGATATCGTAAAGGAACATATTCCAGAAACGGCTGTATATGACGTGCCTGGTGACGTGTTCCATTCCGCCGTTGTACCAATCGACCTGGTTCCAGTAGCGGTAGGCGTCCTTGTCCACGGGAGCGTTGTCGCAGAAAGGCGACATATATCTTAAGAAATACCAGCTGCTTCCCGCCCACTGCGGCATAGTGTCGGTCTCTCTTTTTGCGGGGGCGCCGCATATCGGGCAGACCGTGTTGACCCAGTCGGTAACTTTACTCAAAGGACTGGACGCGTCGTCTGTGGGGCTGAAGTCTTCCAGCGGAGGAAGTTTCAAAGGAAGTTCGTTTTCGGGAACGGGTACTTGTCCGCAATGAGGACAGTTGATTATGGGAATGGGCTCTCCCCAGTATCTTTGACGGTTGAACGCCCAGTCTTTCATTTTATAATCGGTCTTCGGAGTTCCGATACCGTTTTTCGCCATATAATCTATCATTGCGGGAATTGCTTCGGCTACTTCCATTCCGTTCAGGAAACCGGAGTTGACCATCTTTCCGCCTTCTTTCGCTATATACGCTTCCTTCTCTATATCCCCTCCCGAAATGACTTCGATTATCGGAAGGTTGAATTTCTTGGCGAATTCGTAGTCCCTCGTATCGTGCGCAGGCACCGCCATAATCGCTCCCGTACCGTAATCCATCATAACGTAATCGGCGCAAAATACGGGTATTTCCGTACCTGTGACTGGGTTGACGGCGACTATTCCCTTGACGAGTTCGCCGCTCTTTTCCTTGGCAAGATGCACCCTTTCGAATTCTTTTTTGAGTTTTGCTTTCTGCTGGTAAGCGGAAATTGAGTCAAGATTTTCTATATCGGACGCAAATTCCTTCAAGACGGGATGTTCGGGGCTTACCACCACGAAGGTAACGGGTGGTATAAACCTTGAGAGGATATTCTTTTTCGCCTGCGCGGACTTTGAAAACCACTTCGGCTCCGCGGCTTTTCCCGATCCAGTTGGTCTGTTCGATTTTTATTTTTTCCAGGAAATCCAGATCCTTCAATCCGCTCAGCAAACGTTCGGCGTAATTCCTGATACGCAGAAACCACACGTCTTTTTCCCGCTGTTCCACCATCGAACCGCAACGGTCGCAGACGCCGTTTTGACTTTCTTCGTTGGCAAGCACCACTTTGCATTTGGGGCAGAAATTGACAAGGGTCGTGGACTTGTAAGCCAGTCCTTTTTTGAACATCTGCAAGAATATCCACTGCGTCCAACGATAATAATCGGGATCGGTAGTGTCAACCGCCCTGTCGTAATCGAAGGAAAAACCGACTTTACGGAGTTGTTCGTCGAAATGACGGATATTGTCGTCGGTAACCAGACGGGGATGCCTGCCGGTAGCCATGGCATAATTTTCGGTGGGAAGTCCGAATGCGTCGTAACCTATAGGGAAAAGCACGTTGTATCCTTCCATACGGCGTTTTCTCGCAATAACTTCCATACCGGTATAAGCTCTCACGTGTCCTACGTGAATGCCCGCTCCCGACGGATAGGGAAATTCGATAAGCCCGTAAAACTTTTTCCTGCCGGGTTCTTCGACGGCGTGAAAAATTTTGTTATCGTACCAGTAACTCTGCCATTTCTTTTCGATTTCGGCGGGATTGTATGCCTTTGTCATAAATGCCTCACTATTTCAAGAATAAACTTAATAAATAATACCACGCTTAACGTCTTTAAGTCAAACATAAGGGGGAAAATGCTTTTAATTTTTCCTTTGATTTGTTAAAATAAGAGTATTCTCGTCCGGGAGGTAAAAGATGGACGCTTTTGTGGAAAAACTGAAAGTATTTCTTGCCGGCACGGGAAAGAATATCGTTACCGCTCTGGTGGTGCTTTTTATGGGGTTGGTCATCATAAAAATCGTCTCCCGAGTCAGTAAAAATTCCTTGCAGAAAACTTCTGTGGCGAGGACGACGATTTCTTTCGCGGTGTCGATAATTCATTTCGCTTTATACGCGCTACTCATCTATCTGGTGATAAGCATTCTCGTCCCCAACGTGAGCGCGGGACTTATCGCGGTTCTCGGCAGCGCGGCTCTCGCCGTGGGTCTCGCCCTTAAGGACAGTTTGAGCGACTTTGCCAGCGGTATAATGATTATTTTCAACAAACCTTTCAAAGAGGGCGATTTTATCGAAGTCGACGGGGTGGAAGGCACCATAAGAAGCATTCATCTTATGCACACCGTAATTTACACTTCCGACAACAAAAAAATCGTCGTCAACAACAGCAGAGTCAACAGCGAAAAAATAATAAATTATTCCGCACGTCCCACAAGACGAGTCGATCTGGAATTTTCCGCCGCCTACGGGAGCGACCTCGACGTCGTGAAGAAAGCCATAACCGAAACCGCTCTCGCCCACGAAAAAGTCCTGAAAAATCCCGAACCGCTCGTAAGACTTTACCTTCACGGCGAAAGCAGCCTTATATTCCGCTGCCGCGTCTGGGTCAACAACGCCGATTACTGGGACGTTTATTACGACCTTACCGAAAATATCTACAACCGCTTCAATCGCGACGGTATAGACATCCCCTTCAAAACCGTCACCGTCAACTTCCCGAAAAAGGAGGACGCACAATGAAAAACAAACTGTTGAACCTCTTTATCCTTATCGGACTCTGCGGCTTTGCCACCGCTTGTTTTCTCGTTGCGACAAACATTGCTCAATTCGGAGCGTTATGGTTGGATTACGTGTTTTTAGGGTCCCTTTTAATTGTTTTTGTTTGCCTTAATTTCAAGTTTCGTAAATATACTCCTTACGACGAAACGGTCTCCTGTCTGCGTCGTGCCAAAAAAAGCGTGGCGTCGGTAAAGACCGGTAAAGAAATAAATTACGTTAAACTCCTCGCCGTACAGAACCAACTTTCGAACGCGTCGATATACCTGTCCGATTTGACGTCTTCTCTCGACCTATACGAACTTAAGGACTCGGTAAGCGAACTGGAAATTATCCGTTCGCATTACAAAACGGACGAAAATTTCCGCCTGACTATGGACGAACAAACTCACTCGTCGGACGTAGCCGCCCTCGGCAGAATAATAGACTCCGTCAAATCCGTCGGACAAAGTAAGGAATAAACTTTCCGCTTTTTCCCCCGATACCGTCAACGCCCGCCCGAAGCGGGCGTTTTTTTACGGCGAGGAAAATTTTACGTTAAAGAATTTAGTCAAAAGCCTTACGCTTCTGTCCCTTTGCGCGGAAATGAAATTGCGCGAAAAGCCCGAACGGGCGGAATATTTCCTTATGGAAATCCTTTCAGAAAAGGTTTTAATGAGAATATCTTTTTCGTACGGCTCGAGAAAATTCAGACAATGCTCCAGAAACTCCGCTTCCTTATCGGGTTTGTCGAGCGCTTTGGCTTCTTTTTTACGGTCTTTCAGATTGACTAATAAATCCTTGAGGTCTTTTTCTTCGTAAATCACTCTATCACAACCTCCAGCCATTCTCTGATGGTTCCGTTTTCTTCCATTTCGGGCGAATAATCGCACTTTTCGCAGATACCTTCCAATATCCACATTCTCATAAGTCCGAAGTCGTATCCCCTTCTCAAAAACAAAACGAGCTCCTTCCCGCTGTCGGGATCGGGATACGTCTGTCTCAGAAAAGCCGCATCTTCGTCTTTTACCGATTTTTCCGCCCATTTCTTTATTTTCTGCCTGTCGGCAGGTATCAGGCAGACGATCTCTTCGTAATCGAAAACCGCCCCCTTTGTCATAACTACTTTGTTAATCATTACGCCTCCGATGTAATTTAATGTTGTAAAATAGCCGAAATTAGGTTATTTTGTCAAATTTCGTCACAATGATATCATAGGTCTTGTTGCGTTTTCAAGCCATATTTTGGCTTAAAATAACGTTTTTTGTCGAGTTTTAGCCCATTTTACGACTTGTTTTCCTCTCTTGTAATATTTTGACGCAATTTCTTCACCTCCCGTGTGGGCGTTTTGTTTTTTTGGTTGCATAAACAACGGCGTTTTGATATAATAAATTTATGAAATACTTTAATCAGACTTTGGCTTATCTCTTCAAATACGGTAAAGGAAAAAGATTTTTTATTTTCTTTTTGCTGATGTTGCCCTCTTGCGCGATATTCGCTTATTTCTTTCCGTTGAGCCGACACTTTACTTTCTTCTTCGATTATCTTAGGACTTCGTATTACTCCTGGGGTCGTCTGTGGCTGGATTTCGACCACTCGGCAATTTCGCTGTCCCTTTCCTTTGTAGGCGCCGTGATTACCGTATTCGCCGTGGCTTATGTTGCCACCGTCATCACCCGACACGTACGCGTCGGAGAATTCGGTTTTCCCAAATTATTATATTCGGTCAACGAAGGCTTTTTTCCTGCACTCTCCGTAACTATCGCCCTTATGGCTCTCATACTCGTGACGCACACCGTTTATACCATCTTTCTTTATATGTGGATGCGTCTCGCCAACAAAATTTTCGGCCTTATCCTTTCGCTGATAACTTTTTTGGGGTTATCCGTAGCCGTGGTTTACCTTATTTCCTCCCTTATACTCTGGTTGCCCATTATGTTCTATAACGGACTTTTCGCATTCAAGGCGATGGGAATGGCTTTCTATAAATCCCGTACCTATCAGAGATTCTTTTTCCTGCCCAACCTGATGCACCTCGGTATACTTTACGTGGTCGCTCTCGGTGCCCATTTCACCCGAAGCGTCTGGTTCGTGGAATGGATACTGAACGCTCTTGCATATACGTATTTTGCCGTGGTAACGCTTGCTTTTTCCGTAATATCCTATTGCGAAACCGAAAGCATTACCAGAGAAGACCTGGCGAAAAACTATTTCGGGAGGTAGTATGCCGATATATCACTCGTTTTCCATTCTGTTTTGTAATTTCAAATTAGTAGCTAAGCTATTGCTTTTCATATTCGTTATCTTTCTTGTCGCGGCGTCGATACTTATAGGTATCCTCAACCCCGTCCTCGATAACTTCTTCGAAGAATTGCAACAGGAAATCCCCATAGACGGCGACTATTTCTTCAAACACCCCATTCTGTCGCTACAGATAATTTTGGATTATTTCACGAACTTTTTGGAAAACAATCCCGCTCTCGTGGCTACCCGTTTGGTTTATATATGGTTGCTGGTTACCGGATTCAAGTTTTTCGTAAGTCTGCCTCTTTTGCCCGTGACCAAAATTCTGCACAGCAAAATGACCACAGGTTTCGATATGGGCTTTCTGAACGCAACGATAAGCACGGTTAAGGAAAACCTGCTTTTCTGTCTGGTTTCGGCTATAGTGGTAGGTATAGCGGATCTGTTGATATTTGCGGCAATGACCTATGTTTTTATAGGGTTGGCAAAACTCATCGGTATTTTGTCGCTACCCGTTTCTTTCCTCATAACCTTGGTTATTTACTCTTTGCGTATAACTCTGCTATGTCAATGGCTTCCCGAAATGTGCGCGTCGAGTTCCAAAAATATTTTCAAAGCCTTGAAACATTCCTTCAAGCCGGTTTTCCGTAACTTCCGCAAGAACTTTATATGCGTATTCGTGATACTGGTTACCGTTTCCTCGGTGGTTTTGTCCACCGTGTTGCCCACGTTCGGGTTGGTTCCCATTCTGATGATACCTACTTATATCGTTCTTTATTGCTCGCTTTGCCTGACTTTGTCGTGTTCTTTCTACCATCAGAAATATTTTATCGACAACGGCGTTACTATCTATAATCCCGTTAAAAAATATTAAAATATCTCATCTGTATTCCGAAGAGAGGCTTGCCTCTCTTTTTTTTTACGAATTTTTATTCCCGAAAGCAATACATTTTATATGGATATGAAAAAACTCCGCCTGCATCCTTTTTTCATAATCGTGGGAATATTCTTTGTTTTCCGCGGACAGATAACGGTTTTTCTGAACACTCTCCTCTGCGTTTTTTTACACGAATACGCCCATTCCGTCGCGGCAAAAAAAAGAGGTTACAAAATAACCTCCCTCACTCTTATGCCGTACGGAGCCGTTCTGAACGCCGACAGCGGACTTTCCGACGAGGACGCTTTTGCAATTTACGTTTCCGGTCCTGCCGGCAATTTTCTCGCCGCGCTTAGCGTAGTCGCCCTCTGGTGGACGATTCCCGAAACATATTCCTTTACTTTGATTTTTTTCAAAGTCAATCTGGCTTTGGGCGTCTTCAATCTTCTTCCGCTTTATCCCCTCGACGGCAGCAGGATACTCCTCTCTATGGTTAAAAATAAAAAAAGATGCCTGCGTATCCTTACCGTTGTCGGGTATATAGCGTCCTTTACTTTCGCCGCGCTTTTCGTTGCGAGCGCTTTTTACAAAATAGTTTACAGTTTTGCCATAGTTTCGGTAATGCTTTTTATCGGCGCGAGCGTGGAAGCCGAAAAAGAAAAATACGTTTTGTTCTGCAAAGAATTTTTCTGTATCCGTGACCTTTCCCGTCCGCTCAGAAAAATCGAACTCTACGTCCATACTTCCGCTTCCGTCGGTTCAGTCACGAAGGAACTGACTTCCGACGCTTTTTACACGGTCAATATTGTGGACGGGAATATGCGAATACTGAAAAAACTGGAAGGAACGGAACTGGAAAAACTTTTCTTTACGGAAAAGAGCCGCCCTATGGCGGCTCTGCTAAGAAAAGACGACTCCGTCAGTCTTTGAATTTTTCCATATATTTCCTTTCGCGTTCCTTTTTCTTGCGGTTGACCGCTATGATTACCGCCACGACGCCCACCACGACGACTACGCCTATTACCGTTGCGCCCAAGGGAATATAGTCCGTTATAAGATCGGTCGCCGCCTTGGAGCTATAAACGGCTATACCGTAAACAGGTTCGGCAGTAAAGGTAACGGTAACGAGATTTTCCGAGCTTTCCGTTCCTTCTGCGGAAGTTTTGAGCGTAGCCGTTACTTCCTTATAATCTGTAAGTTCTTCTACAGAACCGTCAGCTTTCACCAGATAAATTTTATCGCCTTCATTTAATGCAAGGCTGACGGTATAAACTATTTCTTCTGCGGAAATTTCGCCGTAACGCAATTCGTAATAACCGCTAAGATAACGGCTGTTAGGCAGGAAAATATTATAATTCAACGCTTTATCCAACTGCTCCTGGTAAATCGACAACCCGATGGATTCGGCTTTAACCACCGTCAGAGAAGCCGTCGCGCCGAAATCTCCTTCCATCGTTACGAAAGTGTCGCTGATAGAAGTTTTGTTTACGGTTATGGTTCCGCTTAAGTAAATGAACTCATAATTCTTATCCGCGCCTCCCTTCGGAGTAACGTAATAAATCCCCCCTGCCGAAGCCACGGGATCAACGGAAGGTTTGCTGTCCAGTACGCTTTCGTTGTCGCCGCCCACAAATCCGTCGTAAACAATTTCGGTCTTTATGACGTCCCCTTCCTTAAAGGTAGCCGATTTTACCGAAACGGTCAGTAAAGCGGGATAAATCACGTATTTAATCGAAGCTCCGCCCTCCAGTACGTAACGTGTCTCGTCTTCGGAAAGTCTTACGGTGTAATAATATTCCCCCGCGTTTATGGACGTCACTTTGTCCGCAATAAGTTGTACCTTGTCGTCGCCCACCGCATTGGACAAAGTTGCGGTAAATTCGCCCTGCACCTCGCCGTTATAAACATACTCGGTAACGCCCTCGAACACGACTTCGGCTATCCTCGGCAAAACGTTCACGATAACGTTATCGCTCCTTACCGCCGCAAAATTCGAGGTGTCGGGAGTAAACATCGCCGCAAGCGTATTTTCTCCTACTCCGCACTTCGTATCGGGGAATATCCAACTGAAAGTTCCTTGCACTGCTTTTCCGTAAGCGTCTATAGCGCTCCCGCTCAACCTTAACGAAGAAAGAGCATTGCCGTAACGCAACGTCCCGTCAGGCACAAAAGTTACCGTGGGGGTCGCTTTATTGATACGGAATTTGTTACTCGAATAATCCACCGAAACTATACGGTAATTGTTTCCGCCGTCGTAACCCGACAAAGTGTAGGCGTATTCACCCACGTTTTCACCCGGTTGACGGGTGACGGAAACCGTGACGGATTCCGCTCCGTCGTCGAACATAAAGGAATAACCGTCGTTAGGGCGAAAAGTAATAATCGGGTCGGGCTGACCGTAGTCTTTCTCCACTTCGTCCACTATAAACTCTATATCCCTTTTCGCTATCACGTATTCGGAAACGTGCGTCGCGGAAAATCCGATATTGTAGTCGGGATTGTTTTCGCTCGTCAACGAGCCTTGCAGAATTTCGTAACTTCCCGCTGCCTCGCCTTCTTCACGGGATAGGAAACCGTTGAATGTTATCGCCTTGCCGTTAGGCAACGAGTCGGTAACCAGATTGGTCGCCTTGTCGTAAACTTTATATTTTATGAAAGAGTCCTGCTCCCCGTAGATTTTACCGTTGGTTTCCTCGCCTATTTCTATATTGGTACGGATTTCCACGGGTCGGGGCGTTATGGTAAGGGTATTATTGTAAGAGGTGCGGAAAACGTATCCGTCGCTGTCGCCGCCGTAAAAACTGACGTCGTAACTTCCGGCTTTAAGTTCTCCTTTGTTTTCCACTTCGTACATTGACGGCACAAATCCCGCCACGTTTTCGGTCGCGATAACGTCGCTCTGCGCTTCGTCGGTACTGTAAACGAGGGTCAGGGCTATCACGTCGCCGTAATAAACGGTCTCTTCCTTTACCCCCACGTAAATAACTCCCGCTTCCACTTTTATGGTATATTCCTCGCTGTAGCGGTCTTCGTAATTGGGACTGTTGGTCGCTTTGAAACGGAAGGTTAAAGTGCCGTCGAGAGAATAGCGGGTCAGTTCCAACAGATAATCTCCGTTTTCGGACAAGGTGACTTTAGCTTCTCCCCGTCCGTTTACCGTCCTTTCCACTTGGAGATCGGCTCCGTAAAGATCTCCGGGCGTTATCGCTATACCTTCGCCGTAAGTCAATACCATATTTTCGAAGTTTCCGCCGTCGGATAGCGATACCTCTATCTCTCCGCCTTTATCGGAACGCAAAACCTCGAAAGCATATCTTCCTACGTTTGCGTCGAGAGTATAATTTTTGTCGTTAACGGACAGTTCGGCTTCGTAATTGCCTGCGTCCTTGACAGAGGAAACGAGCGTTTCGCTTTCGTCGTTCAATTTATAGAAAATTGCCGTTACTTTTCCGTCTCCGCCGCTGAGTTTGCGGAAAGTAATGTTTATCAGGGAAGACAGATCGCTCCCGTCGTACATCAGAACGGGAACGGAATAACGCAAATCCTCTTCCTTAACCGTCTTGGGCGTAATCGTATATTCCGTTGCGCCGGATATCGCGACTACGTAATTTTCGCTGTCGGTACAGCTTACCTCCACGGTGTATATCCCTGCGTCGTATTTTTTGCTGCCGTCTTCCGGCAAAGTATGCGGAACAAACTCGAATTTCAAAGCCGCCGTTCCGTAAAGCGTACCGTCGAGGGTATAATTCGCGGTAGGACTTACGCCCGTATATTCGCTTTCCGTGACGTTCAAGGTAACGGTCAGCGTCATCCGAGCTATTGAGGCCGCAATCCCCGTCAAGGTTACCTCTGTGAGGGAATAATTCCCCGATGCGGTTCCCGAAATAGCGGAACAGGTTACCGTAGCAAGGGTTTCGCCCGCAGAAGCTTTCTCCCACGTCAACGACGCGGAAACCTCGACTTTCCCTGCGTCCGAACTTATTACGCCGGAAATAAGGTCTGCCGGCAGTTCCTTGACCGAGGAAGTTTTGTTATCGTAAACTTTGGACACGAAACTTTCCCAAAGAGCTTTTTCGCTTTCGTAATCCGCTACCGTCAAGACCTTCTTGGCGACGACGTATTCCTCGGTAACGTATCCGCAGAAATGCTCGTCTCCTGCTTTTTTCAGCGAAACTTTAATCCTATATGAGCCTGCGTTTATAATGGACGTGACTATCCCCTGAGTACTTAAATCGGTATAGGTAAAATCGTTTTCTCCGAAAAATCCCTCGTTATCGGCGGTCGGAGCGACGGTAAACACCTTGGCGGAGCCGTCGTAAGTACTGTCGGACGGCGTTACAAACGCCGCATAATCGGCAAAATCGAAAACTTCCGCATTCAAAGTAAGTACATAATTGTTTTCGGAATTAGTTACATATACTTCTTCCGGCACGGCGAATGTCACCGTCACGCAATCGGAATTGTTGTTGCCGTAAGAAATATCGTTCAGCAAACCGTCTGTATCGAACGTATTGAGGAAAGCTAAGGTAAAGGTTACGTTCTGTCCGCGGTAATATTCTCCTCCGCCGTAACTACTCTCGCCTTCTCTGAGAAAAGTCACGTCGGCAAGTTCCACGCTCAAAACAAACCTTGCGTACAGCTTGGTCGCCCCCGAAGCCGTCACGTTGGGGTTCACGGTCGGGTCGTAAACTCCGTTTCCGTCGAACTCCACTTTATCCTGAGCGTTCATCAAAACGCCCTTATAACCCGTTTCCGCCGTCAAAGAGAACGTAAAGCCGTTTTCGGTCACATCGATAACTACTACTCCGCCTCTGTCCTCGAAAAGAACGTTACCGTAATTGTTGTGGACGTAACCTTCTTTCCCCGCCTGCACGAAACTACCGTCAATATTTTTCTTCAGATACCAACTGTTGTAAGAGTTAATCGTTACCGTACCCGCTTCCTGCGCAGTCAGCCCGAAAGCCGTCGGAGCGGATAAAGTGCCTGCAAATACGGTATCGTTAATCGTAGTGGAATTTGCCGTGAACACGGTTATTCCGCCAACCCTCGATTGAGAGGAAACGGTTGCGTAGGAGAAACAATGGGAAATGAGACCGTTGTTGTAGCCTACGAAAGAGGCGGCGTCGGTACCGAGAGAAGTCACGGAGCAGGTTTCGTCCAGTATAAGGTTACGGAGTTCGAAACCTTTGGAGGTATAAGCAAACAACGCCGCATAACCGTAACCGGCTTGCTCGGAAATTATCAGAGAAGAAAATTTATGACCGTTCCCGTCGAAAACTCCGCCGAAAACTCTGTTGGAGGGATTGGCTGCCGAAATAAATCTGCCTATCGGACGGAAAGGCACGTCTCCGAAATCGATATCGGCGTCCAGACGGAAATAATTGCCCGAATAGTCGTATCCTGCGTCCACGTTGTTTCGTAAAACGTTCATTTCCGCAAGCGTGGTTATGAGGTAAGGATTGCCGGAAGTACCCCATTCGTCGAGACTTTCGTTATCCCAGCCGAAAGAACGGATTTTTAATGCGTAAGCGCTGAGTTCTTCCACTCTCGCTATCCCCGTATTTTCAAAAACGGCGTTCCTGGGCGAATATCCGCTGTCCTTATCGGGACTTAAATTGCTTACGAAGTTTGCTTGAGTGAAATTGCTTTCAAATCCCGAAAGCATTTCCGCAGAAGTCTTGGCGTAAATTCCGCCCGGCGTTGCGCTTTCTCCTCTGTAAAAAGCAATGTTGGCCGTAAAAATATCGCCGTTATAAAATACAGCCGAGCCGAGATTGAAAGTGGAATAAACTTCTCCCGCCAGTCCTCCGCGTTTTCCGTCGGACTCGATAATAGCCGTCACGTAACTTTGAGAAACCGCGGACTCCTTTACGGACATAGTTATTTTACCGACGAGACCGCCCGCCACCGAACCGCTGCCGTAAGCGTAAACCGTCCCCGAAGCCACCGCTCCGAAAATAGTCCCTCCGTCGTTTTCGCCGGCTATACCGCCCGACACCGAACCGTTCAGAAGTCCGGCAAAAAAGCAGTTGTTTATCTCGCCGTAATTTTTCCCTGCGACGCCGCCTGTCGTTGCGGCGCCTTCGGCTCTTCCCGTAAAGAAAGAACTCTCTATAATGCCGTAATTGACCGCAACGAGTCCGCCGACAAAATCCGCCGACGCGTTTACCGAAGCGGTTGAATAAGAGTCGGTAAGCAACCCTCCTTCGAGTATCGTCCCGACTATCGACGCATTTTCATATACGCCGCCTTCCACTGCAACGTTTTTAACGACGCCTCCGTTACCTATGTAGCCGAACAGAGGATTATGCCCGTCGAAAACGCTTCTCAACGCATAATATCCGCCGTCGTACGTTCCGCAGAAAGCCGTCGCTTCGCTGTCCGACAAAGAAAATTGCTTCTCCAAGGTTATTTCGGCGCTCTGAAGATAAAACGCCGAGCGGTAAGTCTCGTAATTTGCCGCAAGGTAAGAAAGGTTAGATAAGTGAGAAGCTGAATTTACTATAAACGGCAACGAGTCGGTCCCTTCTCCTCCGCCGAAATAATTTACTTTCAAACGGGAGTCGTCGTCGGCAAAAGCTCCGTTAAGCCTCGGAAGATAACCGAACCCTACGCCCTGCGCAGGTTGAACCCAAGCTGTAGAACCGTCCGCGAACAGTGCTTCGGTAAACTCCACGGAATTGATCGCGGTCCCTTCCCCCGACAAGGTCAGAACGCCGTCAAGATAATAAGAATTCCTCACTTCAACGCCGTCAGGCGCAATCGCGCGGAAAGTATTTATATCGGTCTCCGCTTCGGGTACCGTGGCAAACGTTCCGTAAAAATAGGTTTCGGTAACCGGGGGACTCCCGACTATGCCGCCTGCAAACGAGTCCGCATCTCCGATGATGCCTCCGGTACGTTTTGCGCCGCTTACGTTCCCCACGACCATGGCAAAGGATATCTCCTCTCCCGACGAAGCCGCAGTTCCGACTATCCCGCCGACGTAATTTCTTCCCGTAACGGAATTGACTACCGCAGCTTCGGAAATTTTGCAATTTGCTACGCTTCCCGCGACGCCTCCTACGTAATCGGCTTTATAAGCGGACACCTGTCCGTAAACGTAAAGTTTTTCCGCGGCAATTCCTTCGCTTTGCACTCTTCCGAAAATCCCTCCGAAATAAGCGTAAGCGTTGCCGCTTCCCTGCGATACCGTACCTTCGTTGACGAGAGAGGAAACGCCGCTTGCAAGAACGGCTTCCCCCGCAATTCCGCCCACGTAACGGGTTCCTGTTACCGCGGCCTTGTTTCCGACTTCGGAAATACCTCCGTTTTCTATTTTTCCGATCAGTCCTCCTACATACGTATTACCGTTGACGGAGCCTTGTTCGGTGTTGATTGAAGAAACCGTCCCGAGAGAATATCCCGCCAAAGCTCCGACGTAATTCCCTCCCGAAACGACTGCGGACAAACGTAAAGCGTTTACCGAGCCTGTTTGTCCTATCTTTGCGAAAAGTCCGACGTAATCGTCGGAAGACGTAACTGAAAAACTTATCAGATTGCCGCCGCCGTTGAAATTACCTCCGAACCCGCCCTCCGCGGTAAAAAGCGGAGTTATCTCTCCGAGGTTCAAAGACAAGTTCAGCCTTACGAATTTTCCTTCGTAAGAAAAAAGAGCGGAGTTGACGGCAAAGAGATTCCAGTTTTGTTCGTCGTTAATCACATAAGGCGAAGCCTCGCTTCCGTCTCCTGCGGCAAACAGACTCCTTTCGAAATAATCCTTAAATCCCTCTTTTTCCGCAAAAGACGGGGCGTGCAGATATCCTTTACCTTCTTCGAAAGCGGGACGAACGAGTCCGTTTTCGCTGAATATGGCTTCTCCCGATAAAAATGCGTATAACGACAAAGCCGTAAAGGTTTCGGGAGCGGTTATTTCGGAAAATCCCACCACGTTACGGGAACTGGCGGAGGAGAGATTATATACGCGTCCGCTGCCTTGTTTGGCGTTCAGAAGATAACCTACGACCGAACCTATCCTTTCGCCCGTCACGTTGATGGCGGCGGCATTGTAAACGTCGCTAATCAAACCTGCGTTACTGCCTGCTACGCCGCCCACGACAGAACTCGTTCCGCCGAAAGTTTCCGCCTCGCCGAGGTTTACGGAATTGAGAACGCTGCCTGCGTCTCCGTTCACGCCGACTATACCGCCGCCGTAAGAGGAAACCGTAAAGCCTCCGTAATTGACCGCCGATTCGACAAGACCTATGTTTTCGCCGACTATACCGCCGACTCTCGTGTTCGCCGACACCGAAGCGCTATTGAAAACGTTTCTTATAATACCTGCGTTATAAGCGGCGATACCTCCTGCTTGTTCAGTCGAAGCGGTAACGCTTCCTTCGGCAACTACGTTTTCCACCACTCCCGACAACCCTACGTAACCGAAAAGTCCGCCGTAGCTATCCGCAGAGACGGAAAGAGTTATTGCGTGGAAACCGCCGTCGAAACGTCCGTTGAAGGGATTGCCTGCGTTCCCTATGGGAGTAAATCCGCTTTCTAACGCGATCGGCGCGGTAACTTTATAGTAAACGCCGTAAGTCGCCCCGCCTCCTGCCACGTAGTCGGACAGTGCGAGCAAACTTTCGGGGGAGGATATTTCGCAAGGATCGAGTTCGGTCCCGACGGAAAAATCGGGTTCGTCAACGGCATAAACAACGGCGCCCGAGTACGCGACGAACGCCGCAAGACAAACCGCAATCGTCAGAACTATTCCCATCAAACCCAATACCTTTTTCATATTACCTCTTCTTAAAAACCCGATATGGATATATTTTATTGTATCATACGACGAAGGTTATTTCAACAGTAAAATTATTTATATATTTATAATCCGCTCAACCGCGCGCAACAATAAAAAAACCGCCCCTTTTTTCACGGAGCGGTCGTAACAATTCCTTAAGGGCGGTTTTAAATCAATCCGTTTTCTTTTTTCACCGAAAATTTGTCGATAAACGCTTTCAAAGAAGCGATTTCTCCCTTAACTTCCTTTTCGGAAGGCGCGCCCGACGACTTTCTTCTGCTTACGCAGTTGAGCATATCCACAGCCTCGTAAACTTCTTCGTCGAAAATCGGGTCGAAAGAAGCGTACTCTTCGACGGATAAATTTTCCAGCGTTTTTCCTCTTTCGATACAGTAAGCCACGATCCTGCCGCAAATCTTGTAAGCCGTGCGGAAAGGCACCCCTTTCCTGACCAGATAATCGGCACAGTCCGTGGCGTTAATGAATCCTTCCCGACAGGCTCTGAGCATATTGTCCTTGCGGGCTTTCGACGTGGCAAGCATCGGAGCAAAAATCTCCAAACAGTCGTTAAGGGTATCCAAACTGTCAAAAATGGCTTCCTTATCTTCCTGCATATCTTTATTGTATGCCAGCGGTAAACCCTTCATCAGGGTGAGAAGAGCCACCAAATTTCCGTTGACTCTTCCGGTCTTTCCTCTGATAAGTTCGGCAATATCGGGATTTTTTTTCTGCGGCATTATGGAGCTTCCCGTCGCGTAAGCGTCGTCCAGTTCCAGGAACTTGAACTCCCAGCTGCACCACAAAATGATTTCTTCGGCAAATCTCGACAGGTGCGTCATACATATCGAACAAGCCGAAGCGATTTCCAGGCAGAAGTCTCTGTCGCTCACTCCGTCTATCGAGTTGGCGCAATATCCGTCGAAATTCAGTTCGGCTGCGGTGAACGCCCTGTTTATAGGGTGAGTGGTGCCGGCAAGGGCGCAGCTTCCCAGCGGCGAATAATTCATTCTCTTAGCCGCGTCGGCAAATCTTCCGACGTCCCTTTTCAGCATTTCGGCGTAAGCGAGAAGATGATGACCGAAAGTTACTGGTTGCGCTCTTTGCAAATGAGTATATCCCGGCATCACGGCGTCGGCGTATTCCTCCGCCTTATCGACGATTACTTTCATAAAATCGATAATATTTTTTTCGGTGCGGTCTATTTCTTTCCGTAAATGAAGTCTTACGTCTGTCGCCACCTGGTCGTTACGGCTTCGGGCGGTATGGAGCTTTTTCCCCGCTTCGCCCTTTCTTTCCGTCAACAATGCTTCCACGAACATATGAATGTCTTCGCTTTTGGGGTCAATCTTAACCTTGCCGCTCTCTATATCGGCAAGAATTTCCTTCAATCCCTCGATAATGACGTCCCTGTCCTCGGAAGAGATTATTCCGCATTCAGCGAGCATTTCAGCGTGCGCTATGGACCCTTCGATATCGGACTCGTACATCCTGCCGTCCACTCTTATAGAGGAATTGAAATCGTTAAGCTTTTTGTCGGGACTCTTGGAAAAACGTCCTTCCCACATTATTTTAGCCATATAAAACTCCTATTCGTCGATTTTTAGATCGGCGTTTTTTATTGCGTATGAGATATTTATTCTGCGCCAGGACGCCAGCACTCTTATTACCGTTATCAGCCCTGCGCAAATATACACTGCGAAATAATGATTGAGTTTGTCGTGAATGAAAAAGTAAAGGATACTCCCCACTATAGCCGCCAGCGCGTAAACTTCCTTTCGCAAAACGATGGGTTTACGCCCGCTTAAGACGTCCCTTATCATTCCGCCGCCCACGCCGGTCACCGCTCCCACGAAAACTATCATTATGAAATTGTCGGCGTAACCTAATTCGATTGCCGCCTGACAGCCGTTTATCGCAAATACTCCCAACCCTACCGCGTCGAAGAAATCTACGGTTTTTTTGAGTATTTTTACTGATTTTCGGCTGAGTCTTTTGTCAACTATCTTGAAAAGAATAAGAGAAGCCACCACCGTAACGAGTACGGTTACGGTATAGACGGGACGGACGAAACTGACCGGAGGCGTAACGCCCAGCACGAGGTCACGGATTATTCCGCCCCCTAACGCCGAACAAAGCGACACCACGAAAATGCCGAATACGTCCAGTTCGTATTCGATACCGACGAAAACGCCGACCATCGAAAACGCCACTACTCCGATTATTTCCAAAACCGCCGATACGTCCATTTTTCCCTTTCAAACTCTTCTTTGAACTAAATAAAATTATAGCTTATTCATCCTTTGCGTTGCAACACTTTTCGACAATGTGATATAATTATTACCGATATGAAATTAGTTAGTTACAATCCTCGCAAACTTACGGGAGAAATCCTTTATAAGGACAAAATTTTTCTTTTAAGCGAAGAAGCCTGTCTTACCTGCGGCGTGGATATCCGCAAGGAAATTCCCGAAGAAAATATTTCTCTTCTAATCGAAAAAAGTCAGGAATATTTCTGTCGTGTTTATCTTTACGACCAGATAGCTTCTTACCTGAAAACCGCCAAAGGTTATTACGATAAACTGATTAACAAAGGTTTCCCTAAAAAAATCGCCGCCGCAGAAGTGAAAAAAGCCAAGGAAAACGGTTATATTGACGACGCTTCTTTTGCCGAAAATTACATAAAAACGCACGGAAAAAACAAAGGCGTTTACCGCTTGAAAAACGAATTGAAACAAAAAGGAGTTTCTTCCGAAATAATCGAAGACGCGGTAAAAGACCTCTCCCCCGACGCCGACGAACTGCTCCTTCTTGCCGAAAAAGCGGCAAAATCCGTTCCCGACGGTCCCGCCAAAAAAAGCAAAGTTTTTGCAAAACTCGCTCGCAGAGGATATCCCTACGAAGCTATTTCTTCGGCGCTTTCGGTTTTGTTTTCCGATATCGACGATTGAAAATATATTTTCTCTGAATAGTTCTTTCCCGAATATTTAACAAATTTCCCCATAATATATTTCCCGTGGGGAAAATATTATGTCTTATCCTGACCTTAGCGGTCGTTTTTTGTCTGTGCGGTTGCGTCGAAAGCGTAAACGATAACTTTTGCGTGCAAATCACCTGTATTACCGAAACAACCGAATTCCGCGGCGTGGGAACGAAAATTGAAAGCGGATACATATTGACGGTGGCTCATATTTTTCCCGAAACAGATGACGAGAAAAAAATATGTTTCCTCGACCCTGCCGACGGAAATTCATATGAAACGGAAATCCTTTTTATAGACCGCTCACAAGACCTTGCTTTGCTGTCGGGTCCCGAAACCGTCGGCTTAACCTTATCGGAAAATATGCCCTCGGTCAACGAGAAATTATACCTTTGCTTTCCCGGCGAAAAGCTTTCCGTAACCTACTGCGGAAATCGGAATTGCTTTGCCGAAGGGAAGCCTTCCCGACTCATGCAACTGAATTCATATGTGGGAAAAGGCATAAGCGGGGCTCCTTTAATCGATAAATCGGGTACCCTGACAGGAATTATATGTGCAAGAGACAGAGAATATTCCGTATCGTACGCCATAGAGAAAGAGACGATAAAAACCTTCCTCGAAAAGGCTATCGACGAAGAAAAAGTCATCTCGCCGCTCCCATGACCGTAAAAGGGAATATATAGAAAACAGGCTTTTTCGTGTTGACAGCGATAAAACGTAAAGGTATAATAATATATGTATTTTTGCTTATCGAGGAGCGATATAATGAAAAAGAAAAACAAGTCTGTTCCCGTCGAAAACGTTCAGCAGGAACCCGTAAAACGCAATCCCACGGCATTTCCTTTGAGCGATATGGTCCCGGGAGAGGAACTTCAGATATATTACAACGAAGCCTATATGCGTGAAAAACAGCGTTTCAACGACATATTCGGAATTATTGAACAGGAAGAGCCGGAAAAGGAAAAGGTTTACGTCCAGCCCTCCCCCGACGAATACGTCACTATGAAACAGTATCGCCGTTCCAAACGCACGACGTCCGTTTTCGTATTCCTTACCCTCTGCCTTGCGGCGGCGGTGGCAGTGCTCGTTCTGAAAGTTCTGAACGTATTCTGATAATCATTTTTTCTTATAAAAAACCGCCCGTCTTTAACGGGCGGTTTTGTTTTAACGGAAATCCGCTTAATTCTCCGATTTTTTATCGACTATGGCTATATTCGCTTCTCTAAGCTGTTTTTCGGTAACGGAACAGGGCGCGCCCATCAAAAGATCCTGGGCGTTCTTGTTCATCGGGAAAGCTATTATTTCCCTGATATTAGGTTCGTTTGCAAGGAGCATAACTATTCTGTCCACGCCGGGAGCTATACCTGCGTGAGGCGGCGCTCCGTATTTGAAAGCGTTGTATAAAGCGGAAAACTTATTTTCGATAACGCTTTCGTCGTAACCTGCTATCTCGAAAGCCTTAACCATAATTTCAGGGTCGTGGTTACGTACGGCTCCGCTGCTGAGTTCGTATCCGTTACAAACTATATCGTATTGATAAGCGAGTATTTCCAGAGGATTCTTTTCCTCCAACGCCTTCATTCCGCCCTGCGGCATGGAAAACGGATTGTGGCAGAATTCTATTTCTCCGCTCTCCTCTCCTATTTCGTACATCGGGAAATCCACTATCCAGCAAAATCTATAGGCGTTCTTTTCGATAAGGTCGGCAGCAACTCCCAATTCCGTACGGATGATACCTGCGCATTTAGCCGCTTCTTTTGCGTCGTCGCCTGCAATCAGCGCCACGAACACGTTCCCGTCCACGCCTATCGCACGGCGTAAATCGTCGCTCTTTTCGGTCAGGAATTTGCTTACGCCTCCGCTCAAAACGTCGTTTGCGTCCATCTTCAACCAGTAGAAGGAAGCGTTAAGCTCCTTGGCTTTAACCAGTTCGGCAAGAGAATCGATATATTTACGGGGTTTATCGAAATTCGCCACGGCTACCGCCTTTACCGTTTTTCCTTCGAAAAGCGGAGCCGTACCGCGTACGATTTCGGTGACGTCTTTTATAATAAGCGGATTACGCAAATCGGGTTTATCGGTGCCGTAGTCGGCTATGGCGTCGCGATAAGTAATTCTGCGGAAAGGACCTTCGTCCACCTTCCAATCGGTAAATTCCTTAAATATTTTCGGTAAAATAGTTTCCAGTTCGGCAAAAACGTCTTCTTGCGTCGCGAAACACATTTCTATATCCAGCTGATAAAATTCGCCGGGAGAACGGTCCGCTCTTGCGTCCTCGTCCCTGAAACAGGGCGCTATCTGGAAATATCTGTCGAAGCCCGAAGTCATAAGGAGCTGTTTATATTGTTGCGGTGCCTGCGGCAAAGCGTAAAACTTTCCGGGATAAAGGCGGCTCGGCACTATAAAATCCCTCGCTCCTTCGGGAGAAGAACTGGTCAGAATGGGGGTGGCTATCTCCAGGAACCCTCTTTCGGTCATTATGCGTCTTATTGCGCTTATGATACGGCTTCTTAAAACGATTTTGTCTTTTACCGCAGGATTTCTCAAATCGAGAAAACGGTATTTCAGACGGGTGTCTTCCCTCGACTGCAACGAGGACGCAACCTCGAACGGCAGCGCAGAGAAGCATTTTCCGAGAACGGTAATTTCTTCGGGTTCGATTTCGATAAGTCCCGTCGGCAACGCTTTGTTGGGAGCGGAACGGAGTACGACTTTCCCCTTGACTTGTAAGGTGGATTCTCTCGGAACCGAACGTATAAATGCTTTTTTGTCCTCGTCGGAAACGGTCACCTGCGTCATTCCGTAAAAATCTCTCAGTACGAAAAACACCACCGCGCCCAGGTCTCTTACGCTGTGCAACCAGCCGCAGAGTGCGACGTTTTTCCCTTCGTCCTCGGCTCTGAGTTCGTTACAGTTATGCGTTCTCATAACGCTCGAACAATTCATTGTCTTCCTCCTATCTGATATCGCCTGCGGTACGGGGATAGAGTATCACGTCTCTTATGTTGCTTACGCCCGTGACGTACATAAGTATCCTTTCCAGCCCCAGTCCGAAACCGCTGTGCGGTACGCTGCCGAATTTTCTCAAGGAGATATAATCCTCATATTCGGCGGTAGTCATATTCTTTTCCTTCATAGCATTGAGAAGTTTGGTTAAATCCGCTTCTCTTTGGCTGCACCCGATAATTTCGCCCACGCCCGGCACCAGTAAATCCGTCGCCGCCACGGTACGACCGTCGTCGTTTTGTTTCATATAGAAAGATTTGATTTTTTTCGGGTAATTTATAACGAACACGGGTTTTTTGAACACTTGTTCGGTCAGATACTTTTCGTGTTCGGTCTGAATGTCTTCTCCCCATTCTACGGGATAAACGAATTTCACCTCGGCTTTTTTCAGAATTTCTATAGCGTTGGTATATTCCACTATCCCGAACTGATGGCTTACTACGTCTTTAAGTTTGTCGATAAGTCCATTTTCCACGAATTTATCGAAAAAGGCAAGTTCAGCCGCACAGTCGCTTAAACAGGTATTTATTATATGTTTGATTAAATCCTCGGCTATCTCGATAATATCGGGAAGTTCGGCAAAAGCCACTTCCGGTTCAATGTGCCAGAATTCCGCCGCGTGACGGGGAGTATTGCTGTTTTCGGCACGGAAACTCGGTCCGAAGGTATAGATTTTGCCAAGCCCCATCGCCGCCACTTCTCCTTCCAGCTGACCCGAAACGCTCAACCCTGCTTTCTGTCCGAAAAAGTCGTTTTTGTAATACTCTTCTTCACTCTTGAATGCAGGATTATACCCTATTGTGGTCACTTTGAACACTTCGCCCGCACCCTCGCAGTCGCTGGCGGTTATTATGGGAGTATGAACGTAAACAAAATGTCTTTTCTGGAAAAATTCGTGAATACAGGCGCTGACTACGGAACGGACTCTGAATACTGCGTTAAACATATTCGTCCTTACCCTCAAAGCCGGAATACTGCGTAAAAATTCCATACTGCAACGTTTCTTTTGCAAAGGATAATCCGCAGGGCAACCTCCGAGTAAAGTAATTTCGGACGCATTGATTTCCGGACTGCCTGCGATATTGGGCGATTCCACCAAAACTCCGCAGACTTTCACTCCGCACCCCAAATGCATAAAGTCGTTATTTTTAATGACGTTTTTATCGATGACTATTTGTAAATGTTTCAGACTTGTTCCGTCGTTTATCTCCAGAAAAGCCATATTTTTGGAGTCGCGGGCAGTTCTGACCCAACCGCAGACGGTAACTTCTTTCCCTGCGGAAATTTTTCCCGAAAGAATGTCCGCAATATCTGTGTGTTTCATTTTTCTATTCCTCCGAATAATACCTTGCAGTAAAAACACTACAAGGTATTATATAACGATTTTGCTTTCAGAACAAGCGTTTTGCCGATTATGCGGATAATTTAGCGTCCTGCCCTCTTACCAGGTAAGTATCGTTTGCGAATTTAGAGCTCTGCAAGTAATATCCGCCAAGCCTGTTGACGTAGTTTCCGTTAGAGTCGATATACCCCCAGTTGGCTTCGCTATCCCTTGTGGTAGAGAACCAGTGCGCTACCATAAGTTCTCCTGTTTCAACGTCCGTACGGTACACCCTTCCGTCGAGGTCGCCGTAAACTCCGACGAATCCGCCGCCGCACAAAATTCCCACGTTGCGGAAATCCAGCCCCATTCCTTCGTCGCCGATAACAAGCTCCGACTCGGTATTTGTTTCGTAAACCGAACCCCACGCTCCGTCGCCTGCGTCGTTTACGGTCGGGACTCTTTCGCGATTATGCGTACTGTTGTAAGCTTTAACCGCCTTGCCGGTATCTAACGAAATATCGAGCGATTGCCAGTAATCCAATCCTCTCTGATAGTCGGCGGACGGCTTGCTCCAACGATCGTATTTTCCCGCCATAGCTTCGTCTAATGATCTCCAACCTAAACGGTTAGCGGTATTACCCAAAGTCCAGCAATAGTTGGATACGCTGCCTGCGTCTTGATTATATTCGTCTCCGACTATGCCGTATATGCTTCCGCTGATATGAAAACCGGCTCTGTTGGACTGAATATTGTGACCGGTTACTCCTAAATTCAAGTCGCTCGTATAATACCAACCTATATTAGGATCTCCTGCGCTATCGCCGCTACCGACGTAATTATTCAGACCGAAAGCCCCGAAAGATACGTCGAAATGATTCTGATAGGTGTAACAACTGTTTATTCCGTAACTTCCGTAACTTTGCGCAGGCGTCGCTCCTACTATACCTCCGACTACTACTACGCCCATCCCCGTCTCCAGTCCGACGGTCTTAGCCATATTGGAGTTATTGTCGCACCAGATATATCCGGCTATGGCGATACTGGATTTGTAGGTATAACAGCTCTGAATTTTACTTCCCACGTCCACCGGTGAGAAAGCGAAAATACTTTCTCCCCAACCGGTGTAAGTCCCCGACGTGGAAACCACGTTGAAGTATCCTGCGATACCGCCTACTCTTACCTTCCAGTCCCCGTCGTTAAGCGCGGCGCCGTTTTCGTATTTAACGGTTATCCTTGCGTTTTTGGTGAAGCTGTTGTAGATCTTTGCGGTATTGTATCCTGCCATACCTCCGACACTCAGAATATGTCCGACAACCGTGGTCTTCTTAATGCTCCCGTAAGAACCGGTGGAAACCGCAGGTATATTCTGATAAGCGGTATCGTCGTCCCTGTCCTGACGGTAAACGTAAATATAACTCGAAGTAAGGCTCGTTACTCCTGCCGTAGGACTGTTGTCCTTATGCCCGCTGAAGCTGCAATCGTTTATCGTGGACTTTCCGAGATTGGCGCCGACTATGCCGCCGTAATTGCCGTTACCGCCGCCGAACGCTATCCTGAACATCAGATACAATGCATAGGCGTCCGAGCTGGGCGCGTTTAGGTTAAAGCCCTGTATAAGAGAATTTTCATACGTTACGCCTGCTATGCCGCCCGCTGTTCCTGCATAAAACCTGATTACGCCGTTGACTACGCCCACGTTTTCGGGTTGAGAAATAATTTGCCCGTTACGGACGTAGCCGGCTATACCTCCCGCTTTTCCGAAGGCGGTTTCGCCCGAAGAACCCATAGATTCGTCGGAGGAGCTTGCCGCCGCACCTGCGGTAAGTATTATTCCTTTGCTCCGGTCGTTACGGTTAGATTGATTTGCCGACGATATTTCTACCCCGCTTATTACGCCTTTGTTTTTCAACGACCCTACCACGCCGCCTACGTTGATACATTGATCGCAACCGATAATCATATCCATATTATTCATTGCGATTTGCGACATCTCTCCGCCTGCGAACACTCCGAACAATCCGCCGCTGTTCAGTCCTTCTCCGATTACGTTAATAAGCAATCTTCCGTTTGCTCCGTTAACGCTGACGTCGTTGACATAAGTGTTTTCTCCTTCGGAATGTCCGACAAGTCCGCCTGCCGCCGTAGCGCCTATTATATCTATATTGATACCTGCGGCGCTGGCTATTTCGATATCGACGTTTCTTATCTGAACGTTATTGGCGTAGCCTGCCAACATACCTATACCGTCGGCTACGTAACTGACCAGATAAACTCTGCTTATACCGGTAAGGTTACTCTTTGTCGTTCTTCCGTCGGTCATACCGTTGAGTTCCTTGAAACTGATATTCTCGAATACGGCATTATAAGCTCTTGCCGCAAGAATACCTATATAAGACGGCGTGCCGGGAATTGTCTGCCCGAAGCTGTCTAATTCGATAAATGCGTTTCCTATATTGAGGTTTTTGATCGTACCTCCGTTTACGCAACCGAATATTCCGTATCCGGACAAGGCTTCGTAATCGAAGTCCGCCAAAGGATCGCTGCTGTCGTTAAGAGGAGTAATGTTGTCGATATTGACGGCGAGACCGTATATAGTCTTATTGTTGCCGTCCAGAACCCCGTCAAAACCTAAATGCCCGTATACGGAATCGTTATAATGCGTAAGCGGTACCCAGGCTTTGGTGTTACCGTAAGGATGTTCGGTAGCGCCCGAATTTACCTGTTGTAACTTCAAATCCCTTTCCAAACGGAAATTCACGTCCACGCAGGAATATTCGTTATAGATAAAGTAAAGGCTCAGGTTCTTGAATTGCGTTACGGTATAAATCTTGTAAGGCGAGTCTACGGTACCGTCTCCGGTATTTGGAGTGCTGTACTTGTTGCCGGAATAATTTTCGTCACCGAACAAAAGACTTCCCCCTACGATATATCCGTCGTTATAGTCGATAACCACGTATCTACGGTAACTTTCCACGGTGGGGTTAAAGAGGTTACTTTCGTTGTCTTCGGTGCCGGAAGCATTTATTTTGTAAACAAGTTCCTGTTGCGCGCGGATACCGTTACCGCTCTTGAAACCGTTCAGAGAATAATCGAACCGTCCGCCGAGATTTCCGACGTTGACTAATTGCGTAATGACGTGTACCGTACCGTCGGGGACCGTGCTTCCGTCGCCGTATTTTTCATCGACGTCCCAAACCGTCATTTTAGAAACTTTGTCTCCTTCCAGGTACCGAACGAAGGCTGTGGGAAGGGTAACGCCCGACGAGAACATCATATTCTCGAAAATAAGTTTTACCGTGGAAATATACTGGAGATCCAAAGTCATATTGCCGCTTACGCTGAACTTTTCTCCCGTATAAGCCACTCCGCCGGGTGCAAAGGACTGCTCGCTATCGGTCCCTTTGTTGATATAACGCATATATTCTTTATCGTATTCGGGGTCGTAACCGAACACCATATCCTCGTTATAAATATCTTCGGCGTCGCCCAAAGCCTCCTCAGGATAAACCGATACCCTGTATTCTCCGCCTACGTCCATCATAAAGATACTTAAATGCTGAGTGCTTTCCACCGAATCCAAGCTATAAAGTATATTATTGGTAGTTACTTCTTTGGTATCGATATCGTAGAACAGGAACGGTATGCTCATATTGGTGTTCGCTACCACGAATCTCGGTGCCGCTTCCACCGCAAAAGAACCCTGATTGAGCGCGGCTTCGTAACCTGCGTCGCTTCCGGCTACGTTATACGAATAAACGGATTGTTTATACTGCGTAATATACAACGCGCGGAATTCCATAGCTTCGTTGGGAGGGTCGTTCCCGAATTCGTAGCTGAGAGTTATTCTGTAACCCGTCAGAGCGTCGTCGGTGGACACGATACGGTACTCGGTGATACCGTTGACGGTCCAGTTCAATTGCCATCCGATGAAACGGTAACACATATCGATTACGCCCGTATCGGACTCGGGGTAGTTAACCACGACGCTTTCTCCGCCTACGCTTTCGGATAATTTATGATAATACTTAACCACTATTTCCGCGCCGTAATCGAATTCGCCTGTCATTCCGTCGTCGCTAAGAGCGTAATAAACGTCGGACCCGCTTACAGAGTCGATAACGGGATGAATGACCGTAACGAAGTCGTCGGTAAAGTTTCCGCCGAGATAGTCGGTAAACGCCGCCTGCGACAATTCTATCTGAACGATTTTCCACAATTTCGGTCTGATGATAAGAGGACGGTCGTTGGCGTGATTTTCGGCGTCGCTCGCGCTTATCGCATAGGGCATTTCGCCGCTGTAAATATAACTTAATGCAAAGTTATAGATTGTAAAGGTATTGTCCACGACGGTATAGTTGCCCGTACTGTCCACTCCGAGGCTTCGGTCTTCGTAAACGTAATTTATCTCTTCGTACTGACGGCTGTTCCAGTTATAATACTGCCAGCTTAAAAGTTTCACGCTGGAAGGCATGGCTTCCATGGAAAGATAAATTATTCCGTCTTCCCAGGTATTGTTTACAAAGTCCATAGCGGGTATGCTCTGATAAAGCACCTGGAACGAGGTCAGATTGGAATAAACTTTATTGGTTTCGGCTATTCCGAGCGAATCCATTTCCTTGCGAACGAGGTTCCAGTCGTTATCGCCGCCCGATAAAGCGCTTACCGCGGAATAATCGAGATAAGGATCGGTAAGAGTCCTTGCATTGAAGTTGGTCAAAGCGTTCAGGGTTTCCACTCCGGCAATGTTCTTTCCGTTGAAATCGTAGTAGGACGCGTAAAGCGCTCCGCTTTCCCAGCTGTTCCAATGCGTGGTATCCACGTCGTAATAGTAAAGTTCGTTGATAAGCGCCACGTCTATGACCGGCTGGTAAACGGCTATTATTTCCAGTTTCGAATATTCGTTCCCGTCGAGCAGAAGTCCGGGCATATCGCCGTAATTGATAAAGAAATCTCTTACGTTATAACCTGCGGCAGGCAGGGAAGACGCCAGATAGGAATAGGTATTCACGCCGTTGACGTACCACCCTACGAATACGTAACCGTCTTTAGCTTCGGGTGCGGAAAGACGGAAAGACGCGTTGTACTGAACGTATTCCCCGCTTCCGGGATATGCGTCGGCGTAATTGTTGTCGATAACGTCGGAAAGCACCAAGGACGAGTCGCTTCCGTACAGCCTTTCGTTATCGGTATAATCTTCGCCGTAAGTCAGTTCGTAAACTCTGTAGAACTCGAAACGAAGTTCCATATCGCCTTTCATCACCACGGTAAAGACGGTATTGTTTCTTGCGTCGACGGAACGGGTAATGGAGAAACCGTTGCTGTCCTGTTCGGCAAAACTGTCGGAATAAGCAAGCCACTCCGCCGAACCCGTTTTGTAAACGACTTCGCCCTGTCTGCGACTGGCTTCCTTGTCGATTTGTCTGACGTAGAGATTGCTGAAAACGTAATTATCGTAAGGACTTGCCGTTATGGTGAGAGTTTTGCCCGCTATAGTCGCGGTGGAATACAACGACTGGTTGGACGGCTCACTGCCCGACCCGTTGAAATACACTATTCCGCCCACGGCGTTTTCGTCCGCGGCAAAGGTCTCTTTTTCAAAAGTAACCCTGGCGTAAACTTCTGTGACAAGATATATTTCCGTCTGAGAATTTACTATTTTACCTTCGCCGGGATAAAGGGCGTTTTTGGTAAATCCTGCCGACACGA
>ERZ1643251.1359-NODE-1359-length-28062-cov-12.631128_pt1 | contig 28062 bp, 26 predicted proteins | sample MGYA00579261_ERZ1643251 | MGnify/ENA primary metagenome ERZ1643251 (study PRJEB29033, sample SAMEA4952267) | chicken gut metagenome | biome: Broiler Chicken; feature: Gastrointestinal Tract; material: Caecum | place: Ireland | collected 2018 | study: Broiler... | reverse complement strand
AAAAAGAGAGAGAACTTCTTTCTCTCAATAGTTATTCAAAAATAGTCGCCAACTTCTCTTTAAGAACTTTGCTATCATACTGACAAGCCGTTTCATATCCAGCTTGGATGATTTTTTCTTTTTCTTTCAAAGACATGTCTTGATAAACCTTTATTTCTTTTGCTAACTCTGCATCCTGCCTATAAGTCAAAGCATTTTCCTTATTCTTCAAATATACTCTTGGGCCATACAAATTATTACCAATCACAAACGTTTTGCAGGCCATTGCTTCCAACCCAACTAGCCCCAAAGATTCACTTTTTCGCTTCGTTGGAAAAACAAACAAATCCATAACATTATAATATTTAACCAAATCATTTTGTAAAACAAAATCTTTCTGAATAACTTTATCTTCTAAATGATATTTACAAATTAAAGAATCAAATTCACTCTGTAAATCACCTGTTCCAATAACCAAAACTTTAACGTTTTTAAGTCTTTTTTGTTTATCTAACTCATGCATTGCATTTAAGAAAACATCGAACCCTTTATCCTTTTCAAGACGACTAACCATTCCATAATAAGTGCAAGAAGAATCTAGGCCTAAATCCCTACAACAAGCATCTTTATCCATAGGTTTCATCACTTCTAAATTTACACCGCCAGATGGAAAAATACATAGCTTATCAGCCTGAATATGATACTCACTCTGCAAAACATCACAAAAATATTCTGAAGGACAAACAACTACATCAGCAAATCTTAAAACAAACTTGCTACGTCGTACATTTTTTTCTTCAAACTCATAATCCGGCACAATATCATTACCATGAACATTACAAACAAGCTTCGTCTTACCAGTAAATTTACCTAGCAAAGCTGCATACGTAGACTGAGACACAAAATGAACATAATAATAATCATAGGAATAGAAAACTGACTTAAACAAAGCTTGGATATACATAAAACTATATCCCAAAAACTTCATAACAAAAGAAACATTTTTCTTCTTAACCGCCAAATCTACCCGATAGCCTGATTCTTCTAATAAAACCTTACAATTTTTAACAAAAGCTCCATAATGCTTAAAACGCTTTGAAGGGTACATATTTGAAATAATCAAAATTCGCTTCTTCTTTTCTTTTCTAGAAACATTAACCATACTAGCCAAAATAATACCTAAAGAGCCGTTGATAAAAACTCCACCAGAAACAAAAGACATAATAATCAAAAACAAAAGTCCAAGCAAACCATAAAGCTTAACACGATAGGCATACAATACCATTCCCAAAATAAGCATCGTAAATACAAAACCAACATAACCTAAACTATAAAAAATATCTGCAAAATCAATTCCTACCAAAGTATTAGACAAACCATATAATCCAAACCACTGTTCCTCAATATTAGAAGATACAAACTCTTCTTGCTTATCATGTAGAAGATCCAAACGATCATCTAAAAAATATTTCTCATACATATTTTCTTGAGAAAAAGAAGTATTTGGTAAAACGCCAATCAAACTTACCCCTAAAGAAAGAAGAACAAAACACCATATCCATAAGTTCTTACTTCGCTTATAAATCGTATAAATGAGTAATGAAACAATATAAGCTACAGCCAAAATCTTTGACTGCCAGCAAAGAATTGCCCCTAAAATCAAAAGAAAGCCAATAGTTTTTGTAAGATAATTCTTGTGTTCAATTAACTTTAACACAACAAAAGGGATGAGTCCCACAATAATAACCAAAACAAAATTAGCCAAAATAGAAAAAGTAGTTGGAAAACAAAGAGGTAAAAAAAACATTAGAAAATAAATGACAAAAAGATGGAATAAATAGTCCTCACCTATTTTAGGATCATCATACTTTTTAAAATAGAAAAAAGCCACTGGAAATAAAAACACTTGAAGCAAGAAATATAACATCGGAACAACATCATACCCTTGGCAATAAACATACAAGAGCTCTACCACACAATATCCTAAAAGAAAAGATAAACTAAACCGATACTTAGGTGTCAAATAAACCCGGCAAGCAAAATAAAGGAACAACCCTGCTTTAAAAAATAGAGAAATAAACCAAACCACTTTAACATCTTGAAAAGAATATATTGCAAAATCTAAAAAAGGCAGAAGATAAAGAAAATAAACAATCGAAAACTGTTTCTTTACACGAACCTTTTTTTCCTTTTTTCGAAAAACAAACAACTTACTAAACACATAATTTAAAACCGTAATAACAACTTGACTTACAAGCTTCATCCACTTATCACTATAATGTAAAACAGAAACGCCAACAAACATAATGGCCATATCCATAAGTAACGTTACAACTCGTGATCCAAAAAAAGACAAAGCTTCTTTTTTTACATATTCATTTTTACTTTGAAACACAAACTTCCGATTCGTCACATAAGCAAATAAAACTGCCCCTATCCAACTAACAACATTAGCTATCTGTAAACTTATCGGATTAGAAGGATCTAAAATGGTGTATACAAGCAAATAATAAATTCCTAAACTAACCACAGTTGTTAAAACACCGACAATTAAATATCGAACAATTTCTCTAATTTTTGCGTAATTTTTTTTCATTTTTCAACCCCCGCTTCGGAAACAAAATATCAGTTTTTAAAACAATAAATAAGAACACGACCATAAGTGCAATATACAAAGCAAGCGCTAAATTCAAGTCTCCCAAAGCATACAAAATAGAAACTCCAGAAAACAAAAGATTAATCACATAAATAACCATAAGTGAAGTTCGAGTAGAAAATTTCATTTTTAAAAGCTGATGATGTAAATGTTCCTTATCTGGATTTGTAAATGGATTTTTTTTCTTAAGACCCCGCCTAATAATAGCAAACAATACATCAATAATCGGCGTTGCCAAAATAGCAAGTGGAATTAAAAGAGAAGTAAATGTAGCTAACTTAAAACCATACAAAGCTGTCGTTGCAATCATAAGTCCAACAAAATTACTACCAGAATCCCCTAAATACAACTTAGCTGGTGGAAAATTATACACTAAAAAACCAAGCGTTGATCCAATCATTAAAATAGAAATTGTCGTATCAATATTTCCAGCCATACCCAGTAAAATAGCAATAATAAGAACTGTAATAAAATAAATGACACTAATGCCTCCACAAAGTCCATCCATACCATCCGATAAATCAATAGCATTAATAATTCCTAACATGAAAACAATAGTCACCAAATAATTTAAAGGCTCAGGAAAAGTAAGCGTTGCCCCTAAAATAGTCAAACGATCAATCGTGATTTTTCCATATAAAACAATGACCATAACAGCAATAAGCTGTCCAATAAGTTGATACTTTGCACTAATTGGTTTAATATCATCCACCAGACCAACAAACAAAATAATAAAGGAAGCAATCAAAATAGAAATCATCTCAACTGTACCTCTACCAAAAAACATATATCCAAACAAAAAAGAAAAGAAAATAGCTAAACCACCTATAGTCGGCATAGGTACCTTATTCAACCTTCTTTGATTTGGATAATCGATAGCTCCAATATGAAGTGCAATTTTCTTAAAAATAGGAACTAAAATCAAACTGACTACAAAAGTCGTCAAAATCATTAACAAAACATTGAAAAGCGATACTTCTAATTTCATAAAACAAGCTCCTTCTTAAGACTTATTATACCTTAAAAATAAATATTTTTTCAACAATTTAAGCTCATTAAAAAAATTTATTCCCTATATATTCATTAATGTTCTGTTCAGCTGGCAATTATGATATGATATGTATTGAATGGAGTAAAATGAAATACGTCTAAATTTAATTAAAAAGCAAATAATATTACAGTTACAAATTAACTGAATATTTTTATCAAGATTTAAATCCTGATAAAATAAGAAGCCCAAAAACATTAATTATTAGGCATTAAATATAAAAAATGTACAAAATTACACAGAGAAAATAGCAAATAATATTTGCTAATGTATTACATAAAGGAGGTAAAATGGCAAAAAAATTTATATTTGAAATCACAAAAAAGAAAGGTAGAAAAAACAAGAAAAAAATAGAAATGAAAGATACGGATACCCTAGCAGATTTAGCCTATATTACTTTAGCAACGTTCAAATTGTTTTACGGTGAATGTTATAACATTTCTTATGAGAATAAAACTTTTGATAGTGCAAATAAAATATATGATAAGGAAGAATGCAAATCAACTATGTCAGTAGTGCTAAAAGACTTAGCTTGGAGTTCTATGAAGGAACTTACTTTAAAATATGGTAACCATAACATACCAGAAATTATTATAAAATATATAGAGAGTAAAAACATTCCCCCGAAAAACAATTCCGGAAAAGAAGAACATCTCGATGAAAATATGATAGCAAAAATAAATGCAGAACTAATGAAAGATGAATATGAAAGCACTTCTTTAATCGACATTTTAAGAATCACGAATGATCGAATGACATTCTTTTACAAGGCAGATATAAACAGTATCGTAAATCCGTTTGACCATCTAAGAAAATATATTCCGGATAATTATCATAAATTAACACTTGAAGAAAAAAATGCAGTAAAAATACCTGATTATGAAGACCTAAATATTTACATGCTTCCTGAATATCGTTATCTTAATCACAAAAAAATTATGGCTTCCTATATAAAGAACAACGTAACAGATAAAGAAATAAGAAAATTTTTATTTTATACCCTTAGAAACCATAATTATGGATAAGTTTTATAATACTTTAAGAAAGTATAACTTATTTAAAGAATACTTAGATTATTCAAACAATTATTATTTAGAAATAATAAATAATTGGAAAACAAAAAACAAAATAGATGAGAGAAAGGAAATAAATTATGAAAATATTATTTAATGTAACAGTAGAAAGCTTAGAAACAAAAATTAACAGACAAATACTAGTGGATGAAAATATCGAGTTAGCAACATTATGTGAATTTGTGATTGTATCAATGAATGGGGAAAAAATACTTATGTATGACTTAGAATACGATGAAGTTACATATTACTCTTACATAACAGAGAACGTTGAAAATGAAAAAAACATGTTTGACTTAACCTTAAAAGATTTAAAATTAACAAAAAATTCTATTATGCATATCAACTATAATTTTTATGAGGAATATTGCTTTGAATTAAAAGTAGAGGAAACAATAAAAAGCGATTTAGAAAATCAAAAGATAGATTTTAAATTGTTATCAGGCAAAGGATACGGCATCATGGATAATGTAAGTCCTTACTATTTAAAAAAACTGCTAGATGGAAAAAACAAAAGATTTATAACACAGATTTCAAAAAACAAAAAAGAATATTTACAAAAGAAATTTGATATTAAGGAAACAAATGATAGAATTGAAGCCTATCAGAAACAAAGAAAAATGAGATTTTTACCTCAAAAATATATATTTAACGTTTCCCTAGAAGGTTTTAATAAAGAAATCAAAAGAAAAATTGCTGTGAATAGTAATATCATAATTGATGATTTTTGCCGAAATGTAATTCTTTCTATGAACGGCGACTTATTTCATGTTTATAAAATGAATATAAACAAAGAATACCTAGATGAATTTTTCGAAGATCTAGAACTATCTTATCTGGATTTAAAAGAAAAACAACGTTTGAAAATCATATATGATTGGGGAGATGGTTGGCAATTTAATGTAACGCTTCGCAAAATAGAAAATGGCTATGGCCCCAAAGAATTTGAAGTATTAAGTGGTAAGGGATACGGTATTATAGACGACTGCGGTGGTCTTTGGGGACTTAGTAGAATCTTTAGTGGTGAAGATGATTCCTGGGGCGAGTATGACATCAATGATTTTGATCTGGAAAAATGTAACGAAAAGTTTAAATAAAAGAACAGGAGCAAGTATATGAATATAAATTTTGAACACAAATTTTTAAACCATATTTTAAGTAGAGGTTATGATTATTATATGGTAAAGTGGATAAATTCAAAATGAACGGTGATGAAATAACAGCAATAGTTCATGGAAAAGATGATTACATAGTAAGCATGATAATAGAAGATAATACCTTTTTAGATGGAAAATGTAGCTGTTCTTACAATAGAGATGAAAAGTATTGTAAACACATAGCTGCAGTCTTATACTACCTAAACGAAAAAAAAGAATTATCCCCAAAAAAGAGTGACGATTTAAAAAATATCATAAATAGAATTGACAGTGCAAAAGTAAAAGAATTCCTTTATCAATGTCTAAGAAACGATGAAGCTTTACTAAATCGGTTTAGAATAGAATTTAATGAATTTTTTCCAGCATTATCCCAAAAAAATTATGAACAAATAATTTATACCGCAATTAGAAGTTGTGGGGATCAAAAATACGGTTATATTAATTACGAAGCTTCCTTTCACTACGAGCACGTAATGCTTGGATTCATAAGTGAAGCAAAAAAATTAATAGAGCAAAAAAACTACGATACAGCCTTTACAATTACAAATGTCATATTATCATCCATTCCAAAAACAGAAATAGATGATTCAAATGGCTCGACAGGAATGATCGCCGAAGAATGTATAGATATCATATGGGATATTTTAAATAACATCAAGTCTTCAGATGAACTATTAAAAGATATATTAAACTTAGTAATAAACGATGTTAAAACCGCAAATTTATACAATTATGGCATCGTTCTAAAAAACATTTTACAATATTTTATTGATGAACAACTATATCTCGACAAAATAGAAGAGGCGTTAGAACTATCACTAGAGAAATTTAAAGATAAAAAATATTTTTTTAACAGAAAAAATTACATAGATTATTTAATCCAAATTTATAAGTTAAAAGAAAAAGATGAAAAAATTATTCCCCTATTAGAGGAACATAGTTATGATGAAAATGTTTGCCTGATGTATGTCGATGAACTAATCAAAAACAAAAGATTAGAAGACGCAATAAACAAATTAAAAATGAACTTAAACGACGATAAATACAAAAATAATAAATACGCTTCGAAACTGGTAGAAATCTATGCTAAGAATAAAATGAATAATGAGTATAAAACCATGCTATACGATTTATTCCATAAATATTCCAATTATGACTTTGACACTTATCTTAAAATAAAAGAGTTATATTCTAATAATGATTGGAATGAAGAAAAACAAAAAATAATCAATAAGCTTAAGAAAGATAATTTTACAGACAGAATACTAAACCAAATCTATATTGAAGAAAAAATGTATAATAATCTATTTTTAAATGTATGTCATTATAACATGGAAAATATAGAACAATATGAAAAGTACTTATTACCAAAATACAACAAAGAACTATTAGACATTTATAAAAATTCTTGTCTTAATGCAGCTCGTAGATCAAGTAATAGAACAGCATATAGAAATGTGGCAATTAAAGTAAATCACATTATCCGTATCGACAATTCTCTTGAAACTGTAAAGTCTATATTAAAAGAAATTAACGAACAATATTTTCGTGACAGACCAGCAATGTTAGATGAATTCAAAAAAGTTATAAACAATTTAGAACAATACCTTGATTAAAATATAACAAAGGTTATAAACACGAGGATAATAGGATGAATAAAAAATCAATGTGACGAATATTAAAAAACTTGTTTTTAAGCTGTAAAACTAGCATACAAGATATATCAAGAAAAATGTGTAAGTTGTTTGAAATTTCATAAAAACCAAATTGTCAAAGAGCAATGATTGTATTTACGAATTCTATCCTTAAATTTAGGATGAGCATCAAGTTGATTATGCACCATAGCCCAGTTATGAACATGTGCTTTGTCCCACTTTTTTTGCAATTCTGTTATCCTTAAATAAAGAACTTTTAAAAGGGCATCTTCACTAGGAAATGTTCCTTTTTTTGTGACTTTTTTAAAGGATGAATTTACAGATTCAATGGCATTAGTTGCATACATAACTCTTCTAATGTCACTAGAATAGTCAAATAATTGTTCTACGTGAGCATGGCTTCAGCCCTTTTCACTTTTCATGTTTTCTACATTAAAAAACCTAAACTAATTTTATTTTTTACACTCGTTTCTTTTCTCTTTTTCGCGATAAAACTTCTCCCACAATGCTTCATTACTCATCATATAAGTACTCTCTCGTCTCTTTTTTACAAAATCATCAAAAGTTCCAATCACCTTTGCTGGATTTCCTGCCACAACCGTATTAGGCTCCACATCATGCGTCACCACACTACCAGCTGCAATTAAAGCATTTGGCCCAATTCTTACACCACCTAAAATCGTTGAATTACACCCAATAAGCACATTATCCATCACTTCAATACATTCTTGACAATAAGAAAAACTTCCCTTTTCTATATTATTTAAAGCCAAATGAAAAATATCATGCGTCACAAACGTAACATTACTTGTTACCACAATATTGTTATGAAAACGAATCAACTTAGGATCAGAAGGAATAAACCGAGGTTGAAAAAAAACATTATCACCCATTTCATAAAAAATATGATGTTTTTTTAAATAAGCATTTCTTTTATCACTATTAATCATACAAGCAATTCTAAGTCGTCTAAGTTGCTTTTTGGTCCATGATTTCACACGAACTCCTCCTTTCCTCTAAACAAACACCGAATAACAAAGCCAAATAAGTAGAAGTCATCGGACTAATAAGCACATGTCCTGTAAACATAGAAATAACACCTAAAAGAATAAACAAAAATAAATAAATAGCAGTCAATCTAACTTGTCTTAAAGCAAATCCAAAAAACAAAACATACACCATAAAACCTATTATACCGATACTATAGAAAATATCAAACAAATCAATTTCTATATCCTTTATCTCAGCAATCCTAGTTCGACCCAATCCCAACAATTTCACGGATAATGAACCACGAGCATATTCCTCATGAACATTCCCTAAAAAATCCAAACGATTACTATAAATAATATTATCAATATTTTCTAAAGTAAACAAATCTCTTAAAGAATTAACCTCATAAAAATTTAAAGACGTCTCAATATTTTTCCAAAACTGACTTCTTGGCAAATATATACCTAAAAAAGATATTCCAAAAACAATAACTACTCCAAACAATACTAAATGCTTACGAACTATCTTCCATACACACTTACGATATCGCAAAAGAAAATAAATCAATATAAGAAAAACACTAATATACATCGTTTTTGTACCTAAAAGCAATAGCATAAAGAAAACAAAAAGCAAATAAATTCCTAACCAAACCTTCTTCTTCACTTCTAGCAAATACATTATTCCAACAGGAACTAATATAATAAAAATGTTCGCAAGTTCATTTCCGATATAAAAATAAGAAAGATACAGATCTTTATTAGGATATACCTCAGAAATATTATGGCCAAGACCAAAAGGATAAGGAACTAAATAAAACAAAAGAAACAAACAAGATAAATAGAAAAATGTCTTCTTAGATAAATACTTATTTTCATATTGACCAAAAAACAAAACGAGCACCGGCAAATAAAAAACCTTAATCAAATGCGTAATTTCCGTTATAACATTAGAAGGATTTTGCAACATCCAATATCCAATATCAAGTAATCCATAAAGAAGTACCAAAAAGAAAAAAAACCAATAATACCTCTTCTTATAATTTTTTTTCAAAAGAAAAACAACAGCAAAAAGAAGAAAAAAGCCTTTCAAAACAAGCCCAATACTAGGCCACCCTTCCCAAGTTGCAACAGACGTAAATAAATCAATAATAGGAAGAAAAAGCACAAAATAATAAACAAACTTTTCTTTATCTTTAACCATTAGTCTCTCCTATAATTTCAAATCATTTTCCATTCTTCGCTTTTTTTCTTCAAGAAGATCTTTCTTTTTCATATAAAGTAAATAAACTTCCGTAGGTATGGCAAAAGAAGCCGTCTCAAAACTCAAAAAAGCCCCAAATCCATAACCTAAAGTTTCAACAAGATGATCAGCCAAAATAGCCTGTTCAAGTAACTTAACAAAAAAGATAATACCTGCCACTCCAAACCCCGTCAACATTGCGTCAACCTTATCCAATTGTATCTTTTCTTTTTCCAAAACAAACAACTCCTTCTTAACTACCATTATATCAAAAACCTCAAAGAAAAAACAGATTTAATCACCCCACTTCAAATAAAAGTATTTAACAGTATCCCCCCTTATATACTTAAAAAAACAAACTAATTCTTTACTTCGAATTATAAAAATGCTAGACTAGTAAAGCATGAGGTGATACTATGTCCAATCTAGAAAACGATTTAAAAAAAGCAAAATATTTGATAGAAAATCATGCATTTTATCGAAACCGTGATAGCATGTTTGATATGATTTATCCGTTTACAAATGAGAACATAAACGGTATGTTTGATTGTTTTAATTTTAAAGAAAAAGATTGCCTAAGCGTATTAGGATCATCTGACCAAGTGTTTGATATGTACCTAAGAGGCGCAAAAAGTGTCACTGCTTTTGATATAAACCCTTTAACTAAGTATTTATTTTATCTAAAGAGAGCTGCTTTAAGAGCTGATTTAACCAAAGAAGAATATCTGTCATTTTTTTGGAGTAGCCAAGATTATACAGAATCATTAGAAAGCTTTAACGAAAAAATTTTTGTAAAAATTATCCCCTTTTTAAAAGGAAATAGTTATAAGTTTTGGACTAACTTATTTACCAGATATAAGGGCTATAAAATTAGAGAAAAAGATTGTCTTTTTTCCTTCGATGAATATAAAAGATCCACTTTAGAAAAAACAGTTCATTATTTAAATGACAGAGATTTTAAAAAAATTAAAGAAATGTCACCGTCTATAAAAATAACATTTATAAACAAAAATCTTAAAGATTTAGTACTAAACAAACACTATGATTTAATGTACTTTTCGAATCTTATCCAATATGCAAATAGTATATTCAACCCAGACACACTTTATGAAACAAAACTTGAAGAAGAAAAAGCCGCATTACAAAAATTTAAAAATTTTATAATGAGATATAAAGCGAATCTCAATGATGACGGCATTATAATTATTGGTTATATTTATACTATTCTCGAAGAATGTGATGAACCGGCTATTTTTAATAAAAAAATACGCGATGAAGTATTCCCAGATAATACATACTATTATGAATCTTTTCAGTCTACTTGCCACTTTGAAAATGTTTTTTTAAGTGACGTCCCAACACATGAAAAAGACGCATGTTTAGTTTACAAAAAATCCTTTCACAAATAAAATAGTCAAGATAAAACTAACAATATACCAAATTTGTCATCCAAAAAATCATCTTTTCAAAAAAACAGGCTTAATCAACCTGTCTTAATTTTTCTTCTTTTTCTTTTTAGACTTTTTCTTCCGATCATCCTCAAAAATATCATACATAGTAACTTCCGTATTTTTTTCCTTTTCTTCCATCTCTTTTTTCTTCTTAGCTAGTTCCTTTTGACTCAATCGAATCGTCTTTTCATAATTTTCAATAATCTCTGAAGCCTTATTCACTTCATCAATAGCTTCATCCTTAGACTTTTTCTTGTTCTTTCTATCTTTATTATTCTTTACAGTCGAATCCTCTAACTGTTTGTCTACCATTTTCTGAGCTTCTTCTTTCACATCTTCTTTAACATTATTCTTTTTATTCTTAACTTCTTCATTTTTCTTAATTTCTGGACTAATTTTCTCTACCTTCACCTCATCAGAAGGATACTTAACCCTTACTTTTTTCTTAGAACGTTTAAGAAGCATTCCAAAAATGACAATAATTAAGAAAATAATTGCTGCAGCCATATATAAAATCGTCATTTTATACTTATTCACTTCATTTGTTAAAGAAACAATCAAAGAATCATCATACAACAAAAAAGTATTTTCCTCTTTATCATAAAGATAATAGTCTTCTTTACCAGTCACAATATTCATTGCATAAACCAAAGTAAGCGATCCATCATTAGACTTAAAACAATCATAACTCACTTCATTAATCGTTACTTTATCCTTAACAAAACCATCCATTTCACTCGTTATATCCCGAATATAAAGCAACAGTTGATCCGATTTATTTTCATTATACAATGTATAAGAATTTTTATCTTTATCATAAATAGCAAAGAACGTATCACCCTTACTATCTTTTACACCAACCAATGTATACTTTGAAGTCTCACTATAAAAAGCTGGAATATCAAAATCATTAATCTTAACAGTAGTAGCTTCATACGTAGAAGGAGTCTCAAGATTCTTCGCATTCTTCATTACCGTATAACTATTACCATCAATAGAAACCTCAATCGGATTTTCATCTTTTACATTAACCGTAACTTTATAAATACGCTCTACACCTGTCTCACTCGTAACTTTAATCTCAAAAGAATTAGCTCCTTCATTAACTTCAACCTCACCAGTTCCACTTACAGTTGCATAACTACTAGCAGCACTAGCTTCCAAAGTAACCTTATCCACAGTAGCAGGAACATCCACACTATACTCTAATGTATCCTGATTAAACTCGGGAGTAAGTGTATATCCAGTAACACCAATACTTTTTAAATAATTATTAGAATCCTTTTCCCTCGGAGCAGTAACAACCACTATTTTAGAACCGCTGACATTTGTTTTCTCTATATTATTTCCACTAGCCGAACTAACATTACCAGAAACAGAAAAACTAATTTGACCAACAGAAGAAGCAGTACAAGTAACAGACAAAGTCTTATTAATATTACTACCCGTTCCAGAATCACCAACCCCAGCATCACCTAAAGAACAATTTGTAGTTGCCCCATAACCAGTCCCCGTTAAATCCCAAGCAGCAACATTATTAAGCGTAATATAAAATGTTACACGATTACCAGATTCAATATAATTTGCTGATGCCGAAACAGACATACTAGCCGCAGTTGCCTCAGTCAACGAAAAAAGGAAACTAAAGAACAAAATAATTCCCACACGTTTAATAATTTTCATTTTACCTCCTTTTAAGCTTGATTAATATAAGTCTTCCCAAGTAAATGTTGACGTAATCTTAACAAATCAGACGAGTCCACAGAACCACTAGTATTATAAACATGGGCTGCCTCCAAATAAGATCCACTTAAAGTAACTTTGCCAAGCAATTGTTGACGCATCCGAAGTAAATCAGCAGAATCTACTTCACCATCTCCAGTCAAATCACCGTAAATAACCACAGTATATACTTCTCCAGTACTAAAAGTAACCGTCGATCCCGTCGTAAGCTTTTCCGTATCACCAAGAACATTACCAGAAGCACTTTTGAAAGTCACAGTTTGCCCAGAAATCTTCCCCTTCAACGTACTAACTTTAGTATTCAAAGAAAGATTAGTCAAATATGTTCCTTTTCGATTTAAACCCATATTAGCAATTAACGTAGCTACTGGAACAGTACTTGGTGTATCAGGATCATCTACTGGTTTAGAATCACTAGACCCACCACCAACATTACCAACATAAACACCATCACTATTAGGCGTAGAACCAGCAGAGGCAAAGACTAAGCCAGCTTTGGCAGGATTTTCCTCACTCGAATAAGCACCTATATTATAAAAATTATAAAAACCAACATAAGTAATCCCTTTATATTCAAACTGTTCACCACTTGTTACAAGTCCCATCGTCGCCCCAACTTCTTGTCTAGATAAAGAAGCTAAATACACAGGATTTACATTATACGTTTTACCAGCTTCCATAAACATACTAGAATAAGAAACATTATCAACCTGATCATTACCACTCATAAAAGTACCAGCTAACACCGATTTAACAGTTTCTTCTTTATAAATATCATTATAAGAAAGATCTTCAAACATCAAAACACTATCAGCCATTAAGAAATTACGAGGATCTAAGAAATATTCAACTGTTTGTCTAGTTGCAATATACCAACCCGATTCTGTTTCCACCTCAGGCTGTTGCACACACTCAGAACAATTCCACTTTTGAATTGAACCAATACTCTGTTGAATAGAAACTGTACTAGCAAAATCAAGGTTCGTATGTAAAGCCTCAAATGTCCAATTAGGATATTGATTATGTAACTCCCTTAACCATACCTTGTAAGTCTCATCAAACCCCTCAGCATCTAACATATTCTCAAAAGCTTGATCCGTAACCGTACTAGTTCCACCAACTTCCTCTCCATACTTAGGATGTGAAGTTTTACTAGGCATATTTAAAAACACTGGAATAGTAAAATGTAAAGGCAAAGAAAGTAATCCATTTTCTTGATAACTTCGATAACTCGATAAAGCCTCATTATAAGGTGCTGCTAAATTAGCCATATACTGATGCGTATTCTGAGCATTATCAGCATTAGGATTAACATTAAACTTCTTTAAATAACTTGTGTTCTGACCAGCCGAAATATAATCTCCTGCAATAAACGCAGCTCCACCCATAATAGCCTTTTTAGGACTAGTCCAAGGTCTAGCATAAGAAGCACTATAACTTTCTCCTGCTAAAGCAACATAAGTAGAACAAACATATCCACTAGTACCATTATAATTCACCCGATACCAACCATCGGAACAACCGTTTCCGACAACCTTAGTTGTATCTTCTACAGTCACAATATTTCCAGAATACAAATAACGAATAACTAAATTGTTCGTTCCTGCCCCATTACGAAAAGAAACTTCATTTCCAGTAATTGTTCCCGTCGTACTAGCTGAAACATTAGAACTTAAAGCTATAAAGAAGACAAAAGATAGAAAAATCTTTACCATAATACTCTTATTTTTCATTCCCAGCCTCCTTTTATTCGACTTCATTATACCAAATATCCCAATATTTTAAAAGACATATAAACTTTTTTATGTAAATAAACTATCAATTATTGAGAATCAAAAAGATTTATTATATAATGGAATGTAGAATTAAGAAAAAGAAGAAAGGGACATATAATAATGAAAGTATTCTTTAAAAAATTGAAAAAAGCAAACAAAATCATGGAAGTATTCTACTTTATCACCTTAATTGGCTACTGGGTCTCTTACGGACTCCTAGTAGCTAATCTACTTAGTCTAACCGGAATCGAAACCGTCATCCGCATTATTGTAATTAGCTTATTTGCCTTATACGGCTTAATTTATACAATCTTTGGTTTAGTAACATTATTTAAAAATAAAAAAATAATTTTTACCATTCTAACAATTTTGACAATTCTTTTTGGCATCGTCTTCAGTGTTGCCTCATATTATATTGATTTCATCTATAGCAAAATTGAAAACTTTGTTACAAGTGAAACAAGTACATACACAACAGTTTTACTATCCCTAAAAGAAACAGAATTCACAAATGATAGTATCATCGGTATGATTAGTGATGACACAGATCGAACTGGCTATCTTTTACCACTAGAACTAATCCAAAAAGAAAACATTCAAAATGAAATCACCTATTATGACAACTATACAGAACTACTAAATGCTTTATATAATAAAGAAGTAGATGCCATTTTTGTTAATAAAGACTATGCCATTTTATATGGTGGCGAACAAAAATTCAGTAACATAGCCAATGAAACAACCGTCATAAAAGAATATTCCAAAGAAATGAAAACAGAAGAAAGTGAACTACTAGTGTCAACCAAAAGCCTAACCGAACCATTTACTGTTCTAGTACTTGGTGTTGATTCAGAATCAACGAATGGATTAGACGCAAACGCAGCTTTCAATGGCGATACTTTAATGTTAATCACATTTAATCCTAAAACACTAAATGCTACAATGTTATCTCTTCCAAGAGATACCTACGTTCCAATCTACAACAGTAGTAATCGCAACATTGGTTACAACAAAATTAATTCATCCGCAGCTTATGGAACAGCCAGTACAGTAAATACTATTGAAAATCTAACCGGTATTGAAATTGATTATTTTGTCAAAGTAAACTTCCAAGGTGTAATTGACCTAGTCAATGCCTTAGGTGGTATCGACGTTGATGTCGAACAACCAGACTATGATTACTATGTATCTCAATATGGCGAAGGAAGACTTTGTGAAAGTAACTCACTTCGTGATACTACTAACTTAGTTTGTATGAATACAGGATTCCAACACTTAAATGGCGAACAAGCCCTAGCATATGCTCGTAACCGATATGGCTTCTTAGAAGGAGACATTGCCAGAAATCGTCATCAACAACAAGTTATCGAAGCTATTGCTAAAAAATTAGTTCAAACATCAAGTTTCAGTGATTTTGAAAACTTACTAGATACAATCAGTAATAATATAGCAACCAACATGAAAACATCGCAAATTCTATCTTTCTACCAATCTATAAAAGGAATGCTTTCAAGAGCACTAAGTGGTGAAGAATTTATTTCTATTCAAAAACTACAATTAACTTACTTTACCTTTGATAATCAATATGGTTTAAGCTGCGTAGGTTACTATCAAGGAAGCCTAGACAAAGTAGTCGAAACCATGGAAGAAAATTTAGGACTAAAAGATATTAGTACAGTAAAAACCTTCAGCTATGATTATTCAGAAGACTATGAACAAACGAGTGATATCATTGGTAAAGGAATATATTCAGGAGGACAAGTTCCAGATCAAAGTATTTATGGAAATAACAGCAATGATAACAATGATGATGAGAATACAGACGAACCAACTGATCCAATAGAACAAGATCCAAATGAAGATAATAATGAAGACCAAAACAACAACGAAGAAAACAACGAAGATGACAATAACAATAATGATAATAATACTTCTCCAGAAGAACCAGGAAATAATCCAGACGAACCACAAATACCTGGTACACCTACAGATCCAGACACTGGAGATGACAACAATGAAGATCAAAGCACAGATGAACCGACCACACCAACTGATCCAACAACCCCACCAACAGATGATACTTCAGAAGAAGGTAATGAAACTCAAGAATAGCAATTTGCTATTCTTTTTTTTAGAAATAAAATATACTATCAGAACAAAAAGGAACTCATAGAAAATAAATTTTCTATTCTTCCTTTGGAGTACCTCGCGGTACTCCTTTTCTCTTTTTATAAAAAAACAACATACATACCATATGTTGACTTTTATACATAATTTTTCTGAGTATTATAAGTTAATCTTAAATTATCTGAAAGAGTAACCATAAATTCTGAATTCGTTGGTTTAGCGCGATCATAATCAATACTATGTCCAAAAATTTTATTCATTAAATCATAATCTGCACGATTCCAACTAATCTCTATCGCATGTCGAATAGCTCTTTCTACTCTTGAAGGCGTTGTATTGTACCGAAGAGCAATCTCAGGATAAACCTCCTTAGTAATACCACCAATTAACCCAGTAGATTGATAAAGCATCAAAATACCTTCTCTTAAATATTGATAACCCTTAATTTGGGATGGAACACCAAGTTCATGAAGCAACTCTGAAACTTTTAATTGAATATCTAAATTAACTTCCTTGTCGGCACACAAATCATTTTTTGCCTCAATTACAATATCGAGCACCCGAGCTTCAACCGCTTTTAAATCACAAGGCTTTAGCATAAAATAATCTACATCAAACTGATTAGCCATTCGAATTGTATAATCCTTACCATAACTAGATAAAACCAAAACATGTTTCTTTAAACCTAAAGACCGCATCTCCTCTAACAAAGAAATCCCATCTTTACCAGGAAGTATAAGATCCATAATTACAATATCAATCTGTTGCCCATAATTTTGTAAATACCGAATAACCTCATTGCCATCAGAAATAACCTTGGCAACATGAATTTGAATGTTGTTACGAAAGTACTCCTCTACACCGTTCGTAAATTCCTTACTGTCATCTACTACTAATGCATTAATTTTTTTCATTTTCTTTTCTCCTTCGTTTTGTACCCCTACAACATCACGCACATTAATCGTATCAAATAATTCGTCGAATGAAAAGAAAAGATATTGTCTAGTTGTGTCTACAAATGTCCAATTTTGTCGAAAAAGAAAAAAATGTTTAAATTTTAGACATTTTTAACTGTAAAATTCTCGACATTTTTCCAAAGTTCTAAAACGTTTTGAACATCATTAGCATATTTGCCAACAAGAACACCATCAATACCATCCTGTTCTAAAAAAGTCAAAATGCTTTCCTTCATAAGTCCACCACCATAAAGTAACGGAAAAGAAAAATGATAACTTTCTTGTAATTTATCCCTTAATTCCTTAAAAATCTGTGTAACCTCACCAACAGAAAGAGTCTTCTCTCCACCAATTAACCAACCTGGCTCATAAATAAAATGAATTTGTTCATAATATCTTGGATTAATATCCTTTAAAATACCTTGAATTTGATTAAACAACACATCACTAGTATACTGATAATAAAACTCATCTAAAGAATTCGTAAGCAATATAAAAGCTTTCATGCGTTGCTCTAAAACCTCCATCATCTTTTCCCGTTTAACCTCTAAAGACTCCTGTAACTCATAATGACCAACTAAAGACGCTTTAACCCCTAAACTAGCTAAAGCTGAAGCAGAGACACTACCAGTATTTTTAGAAACTTCGGGCAAAGATACATTCTGAGCACACAAAGAATACTTTTTTGAATACATCACTGGTAAATAACAAGTAGCCGGACATAGAAAAAAGGAAAACGGAATATTTTCATTTTCCAAATTTTTTTTATAAGAAAGCATTTCTTTTAAAGAATGATTCATTTTTAAATTACATATCAAGAATTTCAATACTACTACCCTCTTCCTGAATAATATCTAAACAAACAAGATTACCCTTAGCCAAATACTCTAACGTTGCACCCCCACCACTAGAAATATACGTAAACATATCACCATAACCTAAACGATGAACACTAGAAGAAGCATCCCCACCACCAACAACAACCGTTGCAGATGAATTAGCCAAAGCTTTTAAAATCTCTTTTGTCCCATTAGCAAAACGCATATCTTCATAAAGTCCTACAGTCCCATTCAAAAAAACAGTCTTACTATCTCGAATAACCTGAGAATACCTTTCTAACGTTTTTACCCCAATATCACAAATTATCTCATTATCATCAATCTTATCAATTCGCCGATATTGAACATAATCTTTATCATAAGTACTTCCGACAATCGCGTCCAAAGGAACTAAAAACTTTTCTTTATTCTTTAAAAGCAACTCTTGAACTTTTTTAATAATAACAGGATTATCAGAAGCAATGGAATTTCCAATCCTAAACCCTAAAGCTTTCAAACAAGTATTGGCAATCCCCCCACCACATAAAACATGCGTACACTTAGGTAACAATGCTTCAATTAGAGTAATCTTATCATCCATCTTAGCCCCACCCATAACTAACGTAAAAGGCATTTCAGGATTCATAATATACTTATCTAATGCATTAACCTCCTCCTGTACTAAAAAGCCAATACAACTAGGTAAATACATAGCTATTCCATAAGTCGAAGCATGCCGTCTATGCATCGTTGCAAAAGCATCATTAACAAAAACATCCCCCAATGAAGCCCAAAACATAGCCAACTGAGCATCACACTTACTCTCTAACTTATTAGGCAAATCCATAAAACGAGTATTTTCTAACATTAATATCTCACCAGGCTGCATAACCTGAACTCTCTTTATAACATCATCTCCAAAATTAACTTTAGAAAAATACACTTCATGATTCAATATTTGTTTCAAACGTTCAGCAACAATACTCAAAGAATAAACCTGTTTATCATAATTATTTCTTATTTTCCCAAAATGACTCAATAAAATAATCTTACAATTTTCCTTAAGTAAATACCGAATTGTCTTTATAGAAGCCCTTATCTTTGAATCATCTAAAATCACTCCATCAGAAAAAGGGACATTATAATCAACCCTTAAAATAACTTGTTTATCTCGAACATTAATATTTTGTATACATAATTTCATAATTGATCTCTCACATTCTAAAATTATTATATCCAAAAAAAAAGAAATTAGCAATTTACAATACATGAAATAGTTTAATTTCCTCTTTTATTAAATAAGTATCTAGTCACATAATTGTAAAATCATAAGATCACCATTTACACGTTTTAATTCTTCCGTATACTTTTGGACCAATCGATCTTTCATCATCTAATACAATTCTTCTAACTCTTCGACTGAAAAACCGTTTTTCAAAAATCACAATAGACTTCCTTTGCCAACAATCTAAAATTATTCTTCAAACAATTTCTTTGCTGTCCGCATCATCTGAGCTGTATAACCCATTTCATTATCATACCATGCCACAACTTTAACCAATTGTTTCTCATCCGTTTCTAATACAGTCGTCAAAGATAAATCAACTAATGCTCCTACCTTTTCACCAATAACATCACTAGAAACAACAGGATCCGTCGTAGTCTCTAAACAATCAGCCTTACTTTCTTCAAAAGCTTGATTAATCTCTTCTACACTAGTAGCTCTTCCAAGCTCAACCGTTAAATCAATCATCGAGCCATCTGTCACTGGAACCCGATAAGCACCACCACTTAACTTTCCTTCTAAATGAGGAATAACCTTACCAATGGCTGTTGCGGCCCCTGTACTAGAAGGAATAATATTGGCTGCACAAGCTCTACCTCTTCTTGACCGATACCCTTTTTTATGGGCAATATCCAAAGTAGCTTGATCATTAGTATAAGCATGAATAGTACTCATAAATCCTCGTACAACTCCAAACTTTTTATCCAAAACATGCAACACTGGAGCTAAACAATTTGTCGTACAACTTGCTGCCGAAACAATCTGTTCATTACCATCTAGAATATCATCATTTACTCCATAAACAATAGTTTTCATATCTCCCTTACCTGGTGCCGAAATCAATACCTTCCCAGCACCAGCCTCAATATGTTGATAAGCATCTTCATACTTTGTAAAAAGTCCCGTACACTCTAAAACTAAATCAACTCCCAAAACCTTCCAAGGTAATTGTCTTGGATCTTTTTCAGAAAACACCGGAATCTTCTTTACATTATTAATCACCAAATAATTGCCTTCACTACGAATTTCATCTTTATGAAAACTACGATGCGTCGTATCATAACGAAGTAAATAACTAAGATCTTCTGCTCCAGTCAAATCATTAATTGCCACAACATCAAAATCTACACCTGTAATCATCTCACGAAAAGCAAGCCTTCCAATTCTTCCAAATCCATTAATAGCTACCCTTATCATCTTATCTCCTCCTTATTCTTTTAGGATACCCTAAAGTATTTACTTTATAATTTTTCCTCAATTTTTAGTTGAACTTAAACTTTCATTTACCAAATCACTAGTCTCATCACAATTCAAAATTTCAAAAAAAATACTTGCCGAATTAACCTGCTCTTGCAAAAACAAATCAGCTAAAAATTCCTCTCTTTTTAAAAATGTAATCCAAAAAATGAAATTCATCACCAATCTGGTTATACCATGACTACCCAATAAATTCGCGTAAAATCGAATCATTAGGTACAAATTCACTTGGAATAGTAAAAAACATTTGCAAATAATTAATCAACCTTCTTGACTCATTATAATACGGACTATCAATTCCCACCGAATACAAAAGAGGATTAGCATAAACCTTTAAAACCCCAATCTCATAAGCCAAAGCCGTATTAATGATCACATCAGCCTGATAAACATAAGGAAATATGTATTTCTCTTCCCCAGATCTTACAACTTGCCATTCCCGAATCGTATCTGAAACAGTCTTTCCTCTCGTCCGATTATCCCTTACAATCCTTCTTATAAGCCTCAAATCAAGCGTTGATATATAATTATGACGATCAACATTTAAAGGTATAAATGGACTCAAATAAATCTTATACTTATACTTAGATTCAATATAAGGCATTAAATCATCATTTAAACAATGAAGCCCCTCAACAAGTAAAATACTATTTTCTTTTAACTGCATCTTTTTACCCTTAAAAACCTTTTTACCGCCTACAAAATCATATTCAGGAACCTCTATTTCTTCCCCTTCTAAAAGCTTATGCAAAGAATCATTAAACAACTTTAAATCAATAGCCTGTAAACACTCAAAATCAAATTCACCTTTATCGTTCTTAGGAGTATCTTCCCGATCAACAAAAAAATCATCAGTAGATAAACCAACAGGATCTAATCCCCGACTTCTAAGAAAAGCACTAAGCCGTTTCATTGTCGTCGTTTTTCCACTAGAAGAAGGTCCCGCAATCAACACAATCCGTACATCCCTAGAAGAAACAATCTGATTACAAACCTTAATAATATCTTCTTCAAATAAAATCTCATTACACTGAATAAAATCATAAATCTTAGACCCACTAACAAGTTGATTCATATCAGCCAAATAAGGAGCATTCATCTTTCGAAGCCATTTCTTTGTTTCCATAAAATTACTAACAATATTCTCATAATGAACATACTCCGGAACACTTTCCCCACTAACAACATTAGGACAAACAAGAACAATTCGATTTCTTCCTAAAAATACTAACTCATAACGATGAATAACACTTGTATCATAAGGCATCAAAGTATAAAAATAATTAAGTGTATCACGAAGTCGATACATAGTCACAACATCCTGATTAATAGATTGCAAATTAATGGCCTTTTCATTTTCTTCTTTCTCTTTCAAATATTGATAAGCATCCCGAATATCCAAATTATACTTAACAAAACGTAATTTTTGAGCAACATTTTTAGCCATTTGACCTTTAATCTTAGAAACATCCTCACTAGTCAAATTATGAGGCATCAAAACCTCACTCAAAATCCCCTTTGGAACACTATGTAAAAAAGAAACCTCACAATCAGGATACAACTCTTTAACCGACAAATAAAACAAAAACTTTAAACCACTCTGATAAATCTTATATCCAGCCAAACTTGTTACGTCTAAAAAATCAACAGAAGTGTCCTTTTTTATTTTCGTATCCAAAGAAATAACCTCATTGCCATCTTGAACCGCGATAGCTTCACTACAACCAAAAAACTGGCTCACATCATAATAAGTTGTATCCTTATCAAAAGTCCCAACTTGATCTTTATATGTAATATTTACCTTTTGCATAGTATCATAAGCCTTCCTTTATTCTTTAACATTTTATCATAAATAACATTTTTTTTGAATAGTTTTTCCCAAAAATTACTAAGATAATATTAGGTGAACAAAATGAATATAATTCCAACTGTATTAGAAAAAACAAATAATCGTGAAGTGGCCTATGACTTATACTCTAGAATGCTCGAAGATCGTATTATCTTTTTAACAGGAGAAATCAATGATACAACAGCAAACATCATTATCAGCGAACTACTCTATCTAGATGCTAAAAGTCATGAAGATATCTATCTGTATATTAACAGTCCTGGAGGGGTTGTCACAAGTGGCCTCGCCATATATGACACCATGAACTATATTGAAAGTGATGTCAAAACCATTTGCACTGGCATCGCCGCATCCATGGCTGCCTTTATTCTTTCCAGTGGCACCAAAGGAAAAAGATGTGCCCTAAAAAATGCTGACGTCATGATCCATCAACCCCTAGGAGGTATGGAAGGACAAGCCTCAGACATGAAAATAGCCTGTGAACGAATCTTAAAAATAAAAGACAAGCTTAATCATATCCTCGCTAAAAACACAGGAAAATCCCTAAAACAAATCGAAAAAGACACAGACCGTGATAACTATCTATCCAGTGAAGAAGCCAAAAAATATGGACTAATAGATCAAATTCTATAGTCCATTTTTATTATAACTTATACAAATAACTCTTTCTTGATTTCATGAGTAAGAACACAACAATACCAATTCCTATAGGAATCAATATATAATAACTTGTATCCATTCCTGTTTGAGGATTTTCAACTTCTCCCTCACCTGGAGTATCACCATTATCCCCAGGATTTACTGGTACCTTACAAGCATCTAAAACAGTTGGATTCTTACTTAAAATCTCTTGAAACAAAGGATTATCTAAACCAACAATCTCCGTCGAATTAATCTCATCACCAGTTAATATATGCGTTCTAGTAACATAATACTCAATTTTTTCTTCCGTCAAACATTGATAAGACTCGGCTTTAGAATAACAAATTTCCTCATATTCCTCTTTCGTTATCTCATTAGAATCCATATCATAATACTTTCCATCCTTTTCCATACAAGCCAAAGATCCACCCAAACAACTTTCCTCATAAGTTTCCTTATCAACAAGTTGTCCATCTTTATCATAATACTTATCCCCATCAATCATACAACTAAAGCAACTCTTACGATATTCAGCCTCACTTACCACATTACCATCTTTATCAAAGAAATACCCATTCTTCTCTTCACAATAATACTTTTCAGTTGTACAAGCCTTTAAATACTCTGGATAACTAACTTCATTTCCATTATTATCATAATACTTTCCATCGATAATCTCACAAACAGGTTTCTCTACCTTAGTCGTCGAAAGCTCAATCGAACAATGATCCGAAGAAGTATTAGGCGAAACATTTAAATAAATCGTCACAACTAAATACTTACCAACAGTTAAAGCCTCATCTCTTTCCAAAGAAATATAATACTTTCCTTTTTCCGTTTCATCCTCTCTAATCGTCCCATTCCAACCAAGAGCAAGTTCATGACTACGATAACTATAATTAGAATCAGATAACTTTAAAGTAGCCTCATAAGTCGTAAAACTACCCTCAACAACCTGTAATCCTAAATAAATCTTTGTATTAGTTCCTTCATTCTTAATCGAAACACTATTACCATTCAAAGTAGTATTTGTAAGACCAGCATCACTAGCCCCAAAAATATACGCCATATTTGTTTGAGCATTAGACCAAACTGGCATACAGAAAAAACAACATAACAACACCAACAATATTTTTCTCATAACCATAACCTCCCATGTATGGTTATCTATTATAATTACAAAAGCACTAAAAGTAAACTACCTTTTTATATATTTTTATTTTAAAAAAAATATGGATCTTATCAAAACAATATCCATATATTAATACTCATCAGATTCTCGCAACGATATTATATTTAAGTCTAAAAAGATCAATGATATAAGAGATAACAAATAACAATACTTCCTATTTTTCAACATTTCTTCTTGCTTTCCAAATAACTTTAGCGAAGTTTTCGAAAAATCATCAAGATTATACTTATTTACACCCAACTCTAAAAATACTTTATGCATCATTACCACAGCTCTTAACAACATATATCTATTGATTCTGGATATATCATAAGCATGATCCTTAATATACTTTTTTAAATCATGATCTTTTAAAAACATCTTTCTATCATCATAACAAGATATTATATAAGACTCTAAACAAGGATAACTTAACAATAACAACCCGTTCATATCACCATGTTTATTATCATTAGAACTACCCAATATTTCTATTAGCTCTTTTACAATCTCTTTTGGATTAGAATTAACATCTCTATCCCAAATAAAATACACATTAATATTCTTAATATCAATTCCATATTCCACATATAGTTTTATATATAATTCATTAAGATAATCTTTATCCTTTTTTATTGAAGACAAATTAGAATTCTTTGCATTTATTACAATTACCCTTGAATTCTCATTGCCACTCATTACAAATTCATCATAATTCCTAAAATTACACTGATTTCTACTTTTTTCAATATAATTATAATGAAGTACATTTCTAAAAATTTGTTTTAACAATTCAAACTCATCAGAAGCTCCTTCAACTATAATTAATATAGTTCCAATATTTCTTTTTAAATTAATCTTTAAAGATTTTATTGTATCGAGGCAATCCATTGAAAACTCCATTTAAATACATCTTTTCAGTATTTTGAGATTCACGTGGCATCTCATCAGAAAATCTTTTAATTTGCGACCCCTTTTTTGCATCGAAATACACAGAGTAAATTTGATCAGGTCTTAGCAAACTATTATTTAAAATATTTGTAGAATGAGAAGTAAAAAAGAGCTGAGAATCCTTAGCATAATGAAAAAAATATTTAAGAATACATTCTTCTAACTCATTATGAAAGCCACTACTAAACTCATCTATAATAATCATACACTCATTATTAATAGCATGAAGAAATGACGGTAATAATGCCATAAGTGTTTGATTACCTGTAGATTCAAACATTTCTGGCACATAAATATCCGTTCCTAATTTGTTAAAAGAAATAAATTTAATATTATCATTTGATTTAACCGAAAACCTATGATTTGGATCGCTGGTTTCTGTTCCATATTCAATTTCTTGATTATAATTAATTTTCTCTAAAAACTTATTAATATCGTTCACTCCATTATTATTTAAATATTCATAAATCAACAAATTTTTTCCTGAGTAAGATACAACTTGCCTATCGTAACAATTAATATAAACAGACTTTTTCAAATAATCAAACCAATCATTTAATACAGCATTTTCATAAAAATTAGTATCAAAATAAATTCTACGCAAAAAAAGTAATTTACTAGAAATATCCTTAAATGTTTTCTCACCATTTAGCAAAAGCTTTGCCATATTACCTAGTCTTTCTAATATTATTTTCTTGTCCATAATAAGCTTTTCCGAAACAATTTCATTAAGTCCCAATTCAATAGAATATATTATTTCAACATCTCTCTGAATAAATGTATATTCTAATTTATATGTGTCTTTATCAGTATAAAAACTTTTATTCATCATAAAATCAACATCGGTATTTGCAAACAATAAATCAAGCAAAAAAGTAATACTTTTTAAAATCTTAGTTTTTCCAGAAGCATTCTCTCCAACAAACAAGCACCCCTTAAGCAATCTATTGCTTCCAACATTTTCGCTCTCCAAAAATTTATAGTTTGTAGCAGAAAAATCTATTTCAGTTGGTTTTATGAAGGTAGCATAGTTATCTACTTCTATTTTTTTTAGCATAATATCGCCTCTCTTAATAATATTATATTCGAAATGCAAATAAATTACCACACCAAATTGATAAAATGTATTTTTTTTACACTACAATCTTTTTTTATGTTCTTCAACTAATTTTCTCATCTTAATAAAATGATGATTAATTCCACTCTTACCAATCCGGTAATCCGTCTCCATACTAATAATAGAACTAAGTTCTTGATAAGAACTCTCAGGATACTTTAAACGATATTCCAAAACCATTTTAGTCTTTTCATCCAAAAGCCCCATTAAATCATGTTCCTTAATATAATGAATATCTTCAATCTGTTTCATCCCTGTAAAAGTAGTCTTCTCTTGATTAGCAATCTCACAATTATTAAGCCGATTTACCATATTCTTATGATCTCTATATATCCTTATATCCTCAAAATAAAACAAACTTGACGTTGCCTGAAACATTCGTATCATATCACTAATCTCTTCAGCACTCTTTAAATAAACCATATACTTATTACTACGCTCGATCATTTTACTATCAAACTTCATTTCATGTAGTAAATCATTAACAAAACAAGCGTCATCTTCTAAATTAAAAACATACTCCAAATGATACCCCCCAGTAGCCGGATCATTAATCGAACCACACACCAAAAAACATCCCTTAACAAACGCAATCATTTCCTCAGGCGTATCCAAATACTCCCTTTTCATTGGTTTATCCACATTAAGTCGTTTCATAATTCCCACAGAACTAACTTCCAAAATGTAAATCTGTTTAGCACGTAACCTCTTTTGATTACGCACAACAATATGAGGAGAAACATTAAAAATACTCTTAATATCCTTAAATACACGCCTAGCCACACTACCATTCTCAAAAGTCATTACTATTTTACCATCTACAACATGTGCATCATAACGAATAATCGCACTAAGCTCACTGAACTGTTCCACCCGATTAATATCATTAGCACAAATCTCTTCTTTAAGTTTAGTTGCAAAAGTCATTTCTCATCACCTATCCAAGATTATACCACTTAACCCTATGTAATTTGAGAAAAGTTTTTACAAAGACCATAAGTATTTAACAGTATTTAATAGTATTTAATAGTATTTAATAGTATTTAACAGTATTTAATAGTATTTAATAGTATTTAATAGTATTTAATAGTATTTAACAGTATTTAATAGTATTTAA
>ERZ1643251.1357-NODE-1357-length-28071-cov-7.215413_pt1 | contig 28071 bp, 20 predicted proteins | sample MGYA00579261_ERZ1643251 | MGnify/ENA primary metagenome ERZ1643251 (study PRJEB29033, sample SAMEA4952267) | chicken gut metagenome | biome: Broiler Chicken; feature: Gastrointestinal Tract; material: Caecum | place: Ireland | collected 2018 | study: Broiler... | reverse complement strand
CGAGCAGCGGCTTAGTTTGTGCGAATTATATTGTTTTTTACGACTTTTACAATCGCCTACTGATAATCTCAATCATATCCATACTAATTATAACAGCCAACGGCTAAATAATATTGAAAATACCGCTGAAACCGGTTATATCAAACATCTCCATGACCGCGCCGCTTACATTTTTCAGCACCATATGTTTGTTCTTCGCTTTAATTTGCCCCATCGTGTTATACAGTGTGCGCAGTCCAAGCGAAGATATATATTCAGCTTTGCCAAAATCAATTACAAGCATTGAAACATTCCCCTGAAGCTCGCGATTTAATGCCTCCTCAAGCTGCTTGTAATTTCCATTGTCGACCACCCCTTCAACCTCGAGGGTTATTGTATTGGCGGCCTTTGCTCTTGTAATATTCATAATGACTCATCCTTTCTTAAGCTGCGCTCAACCGTCTATCAAATCGGCATATTCGGCAAAATCCTCGCGGACGATGACAATCTCGTTTTTGCGCAGCTCATTGACTCCCGCCGCCAGCAGCTGTCTCATCTTTATCTCGCCATCCTCGCTCGCCGCCATGAACGCCGCGTTCAGGACAATATTTTTGATATGTCCGCCGGTGAGCTGGAATTTCTGAGCCATGAAGCGCAAATTTACGTCCTCGCTGACCTTTACTCCTTCCGGCAGCGTGTGCTGATATATCATCAGGCGCATCTCCTCATCCGGAAATGGGAAGTGTATAACATATGTGATACGACGCATGAAAGCCGCGTCGATGTTGTTGATAAGGTTTGTCGCAAGTATACAGACGCCGTCATATTCCTCGATTTGCTGCAGCAGATATGCGACTTCAATATTCGCGCCGCGGTCATGTGAATCCTTGACCTCGCCGCGCTTTGAAAAGAGCGCGTCACATTCGTCGAAGAATAGTATGGCATTGCTGTTCTTAGCTTCAGCAAAGACCGCCTGTAAATTCTTCTCGGTCTCACCTATGTACTTGCTGACAACCTGCGAAATCTGTATTTTATAAAGCTCCATCGACAGTTGATTCGCAATCACCTGTGCGCACATGGTCTTGCCGGTGCCTGGAGGTCCCGCGAACAGCAATGAAAGTCCCTTGCCATAGTTTATCTTTGAAGAAAAGCCCCAGGTGTCGTATACACGATGACTATATTTTATATGCAGACAGGCTTCATTCATCAAACGCTTTTGCTGCTCGGGTAAGACCACGTCGTCCCAGGTATATTTTGGATGTATACGTGAAGCAAGACTGTCCAGCTTGTGAACCACCTGCATATAGCAGCATTTGTTTATGAGACGAGAGTCCACCTCGCCAATCTCGGCAAAACCCGCAAGCTGATTTCCCGCGTCTCGAATCTGACGAGGCGTAAAATGAAACTTTGAGCCGAGTTCGTCAATATCAAGCTGATTTACGAAACCGCTCATATACTGATTGAACAGCGTCACACGGTCAGCGGTCTCAAGCGGCTCGAGCGAATATTCATACCTGACCCTTCCGAGTGAACAGTGCAGGTTTTTTTCGGATACAATAAAAACGATGTTTCCCCAGGGTTGTGATCTTTCTAACAGTTCAAACGCCGCCGAAAGCTTATTGTCTGTGTCGTCGGACAACTCCGGAGGTATGTATACACACAGCAGCGCACGGTTGAGCCTCGACAGCATAACCGCCTTGGTAATTGCTTCCTCATCTGTACCGGCAACCCCAAGATCACAGAAAAGCCCGTGCAGCGAAAGCTTTGCCAACGTATTTTTGATAAGAAAACGCCTGCCGCTGCCCTCATTTCCGGACAGTGACACGGTAATTCGCTTGCCAGAGGCGCAGATGCTTAGAAGCTCATCGTAAATGTCGCGTCTGACAGTGAGCTCGGGCAGTTCATCCTCCGGAGAAAACAGCTGAATCCCAATTGCCCCAACACTGCCATGGCTCAGATATTCGATAACCTCATTTTGCAGCACAAGCTTCCCCTCGGAAAGCTTGTCGGATACAAACAGTGAATTGAATGAACTGTGTGAATAGAAATCCGTCTCAAATTTGACAGTATCCTTGTCTGATGGTGCGAACAGCCGTGACGCAAGCGCGGTGGTGGGGTATTTTTGCGTGATATCGTCTTGCAGGTATTCGTACAGCTTTTCGTATTTTTTATCGGCATAGACCGAATACGCAAGTATCAAGCAGTCGCGCTGATATTCGGTCAATTCAAAAGAATCAATGATACGCAGCAGTGGAAAGCTGTTGTGCTCGGTGAGCGAAAGCCGCTTCTTGATATAAAGCGCGTTGTAACCGAGCTGTCGTCTCTCCTCATCGGTCAAATGCTCGATCAGTGAGACAAGTGCGGCCTTTGACATATTGTGCATGAATTCATCTCGTGTCACCACAACGCCGAGCATATTTCGAAGCTCGTTGTCCGGTCCAACCCAGTTGTGATACTTATAATAAAGATATATGCGCAGGTCAAGAATCGCGAGAAGATCACGCAGCATCTCCCACGCACTGTCGTATCCGCGGTTCAGCTTCGTATAATCAGGCGATCCCAACGTCGGTTCGTGGGCAGACATATTCGCACACATCCTTTCAAGGCGTCGTCACCGTCAACGCCGGAGTCATATTTACACTTATCACACCACCATATGCGCAGATAAGCTTACTGGTGTTGTTGAGCAGCGGCTTGTTTTCAATCAGAACAGTCGGCGCTCCGGGAGCAAATGGCGCGCTGAGCACTGGAACGCAGGGCATAGGCGTAAGAGCGCCGAATGCCGCCGCGGTCGCGCTTGCGACAGTAGGATTTGCCAGAGATGAGCACATACCAAATGTAGGAAAGGTTTTATCCATAATAGTCGCGCACAATTGATTCATAATCATGACCGACTTCTGCGATGATACAACCAGTGGACAGGGAGCGGCTCCGAAGGTACACATACACATCGAGGTCATTGTTACAGGATTTGCCATTGTTAATTCCTTTCATTGATTAATGAGCCGCGTCTCCTCTGACATATCTTGTCGATTCATCGATATAACGAACAACATTTATAAAAACACAGTGTAAATCTGATTATAAACATCAATTTCACACTCCGAGCGCAGCTGATAAAACCCTATATAATATCATAAAACTATATTGTTTCTGTAGTATTGTCAATTTGTTACTATTTGTCTAAGCGCGATATTTTCTATATTTTTGTATAATTTTCTGGATTGCCGAGATCGATTTCTTTCAGCATATTGGACGCCTCACAATATATCAACACCCGTGAAGGCTCGTCAAGCACCGCAAAACAAATCCTGTTCTCGGGATAATAGATTTCACAGGGATATATCGTCGTACCGCGTTTATGAATATAGCTGAGCGGTCTCGTGATCTTCGCTGTCTGACCGTCATAGTTAAGCAGCTCAGAAACCTCTGTACGGTCTCCATCAAAAAACAGCAGCTTTTTTCCGGCATAGAACCCAAGCGGCGGTTTTCTGATATACAGCCGAAACTCTGTCTCTCCAACATTGACCGAATCCTGTGCAAGCTTGAATTCATTCGAATCGCATCTTTTGGCTATGCATATCGATTCATCACAGGTAACGCTTAAGCGGGTCACTTGCTTCGAAAAAGGATAATTTTTCGACGGCTTCAGCGATAGGTATCGCCTGACCGGCAACTCGCCCACCTCGATTCGAAGCCGTTCAGTTTGAAAATACGGGCTTTGTATCGACAGCTCATGCCAACCCGGCTCAAGGTTAACCAAAACATAATATCCTCCGCTGCGGTATTCGGCATGGGCATTTACTCCATCGGCGAACACCGCGGCGCTTCTTCCAAGCGGTTTCATCGTAAAGCCGTCAAAAAGCTGAAATATTATGCTGACTTTTATCGAAATCATTTATCCATCCTGCCTTTGTCATAAATGATCGGTAACAAAATACCACACATACGTAATCAACCGTCTCTGTCCACACCGATATCAACGCTTTCAACTCGCTTAACATGTCTTGTACGTTCGGAGTCTATTGACACGCCGGTAAGCTTGACGACCAGCGAAAGCTTATACGGCATTGAGGAATTGTTCCAGATTTTAACCATTTGCTCATGCGGTAAACGTTCGATCAATATATGCAGACTTGCCCCGCTGTCCTTCAATGAACCTGTAAGATATTCGCTTTCAATTATCGGATGATCGTGCAGAATCTGAACCACATTTCCGAGCATACGATACTGGTCGGCTTCTCGCAGCTGTGTCGGCGCCTTTGACTGAGCGGTGATCAGAAAGCTGAGCGTCAGTCCGGTCGGATAGGCACGTTGCAAATTCTCTCCCTGTTGAAAGTAACCTTGCTGGGTCGAATGTTGATCCTCGTCAATATGAAACAAATAAACTGTCAGCTGATTATTTTCGCTCTCATATGGCGAGCACAACGAGATAAGCTCGCGTTTGCTGACCGGCTCCGGTGTCATATTTGCGCGAAGCAGTTCGACCAAAGCGTTCGCCGCCTCATATATTGCTGTATATTCAGCCAACTCAATCTGCCTCCTCATCAATAATTGTCGTGAGCTCATACAGCTCTGCAAGCTTGAGATTATAACCGCACAGTGCGGAAAACATATTGTATCGCGACTCGGCTTCCGATATGTAAACCTGATATAGCTCATCTAAATCAATTTCCGACTTCCTATAGCTTTGATATGCCGCCTCTGAGTCTGCTACAGAAAGGTGATATTTCGAATAAGCCTCGTTGAATCTCACATATTCAATAGAAGCATCGATAATGATTTCTCTTATCTCAGTCTCGAGTGCAACTGTATCAATCGGTTCGGGTACAGTTGTTTCCTCTGGAATGGTTGTCGTCTCCGGTGCTGTCGTCTCCGGCGCTGCCGTCTCCGGCGCTGTTGTCTCCGGCGCTGTCGTCTCCGGCACTGTCGTCTCCGGCGCTGTCGTCTCCGGCACTGTCGTCTCCGGCGCTGTTGTTTCCGGTGCTGTCGTCTCCGGCACTGTTGTCTCCGGCGCTGTTGTCTCCGGCACTGTCGTCTCCGGCGCTGTTGTCTCCGGCACTGTCGTCTCCGGCGTTGTCGTCTCCGGTGCTACCGTCTCCGGCGCTGTTGTCTCCGGCACTGTTGTCTCCGGCACTGTCGTCTCCGGCGCTGACGTCTCCGGCGTTGTTGTTTCCGGCGCTGTTGTCTCCGGCACTGTCGTCTCGACTGTGGCGTTATCCTCGTATGGCAGCAGAACGGCAGAAGCCACAAATGAGTCGATTTGCTCGTCAATCACTGTCTCAACATCAGGTTGAATCATATCAGTATTCGCTTCAGTCTTTGCACTAGCCCTATCAGCTTCGATTTTGGCTACAGCGGCTTCAAGCAGATCGGCTATGCTCTCATTACGTATGTCAGTAAAGCAGAGCAGTTCAAAAATCGTTTCATCATCAAAACTGAGACCGGTCAGCGATAGTTTTTGAAGGCCAAGAGCAATTATTTCAAGTTTATTCGCTTCTGATTCAAGCAGGCTTTCAAGCTCATTTATCCGGTCAGCATTGTCCTGACCCTTACGGAATTTTTCGTTTTCAACCTCGAGCAGACGTGAATACAATTCCTGCCTGCGGAGAGCCGCTGCGCGCTCCTCGGTAAGTTCAATATAATTGACATATGCGGTGTAATCTTCACAATATTGTCCACGATTTTGCAGTTCAAGGTACTCCTCAAGCAGACCGAGTCTCTCGTCCGACTCAAGCTCCGGCTCTGGTTCGGCTGATACCTCCACATTTTCGCTGTCATCAACAGTATGCTCTGCCGCTTCATCGGACAGAACGCACCACTCGATAAAAATCGGATCGCCATCCGGCTCCTCGCGCCAGATAAGCTTGACGACTCCATCCTTTGATTCCACCTCATTGAAGTACTCGGTATTGACCGTCAGTGATACCGCGATCTCAATCGTTATCGGCACAACGCGGTCAGATGCGAGCATTGCGTCACGGATTATCGCGGTATCAGGACGTGTGCCAACCGAAACATAAATCACCTCCGACTCAGCGTCCTCGCTTCGATAGGTCGCAAATGCCTCAAGTCCGGTCTGTAAAGCGTTGATATAAAAGCCAGTCGAACGTTCTGTCTCATTCAGAGTATCATTCACAATAAGTGTGCGCAGTTCAGTAGGTGTCAGCCCGATTATATTGTATCCATCTGGAAAACCTTCATCGAAATTTCCGTCAAAAATAACCTCACCGCGGTTATTATAGAGCTTTCCTACTCCATCCGGCTTTACACCAGAAACTTGACCGACATATTTTAGCGTTCCGTCATCATACAAATTCATGCTTCCGCTCGGCATACCATCCTTGAACTCGCCGGTGAGCGAAAGCTCGCCGTCATAGAGTATACCACTGCCGTTATACAAGCCTTTAAGGAAATACCCATCATAAACGATTTCTCCGGTCTCGTCGAACAGCGTGCCGTATCCATCGCGAAGTCCGTCAATGTACCCTCCGCGATATAAGATATTTCCTGATGAAAAATATTCGCTGCCGTCACCATTTCTCTGACCGTTTGCGTATATTCCGCGGAAAATCACATTTCCGTCGACATCATATTCCTCGCCTTGACCTGAGCGCAGATTCTCGGAAAAGCCGCCGCTGTATACCAACACTCCGTTCTCATATTCTTTTCCGGTTCCCTGTCTTATTCCTTCAGAAAAATCCCCCTCATAAACAAGCTCGCCTGAGATGTATTGACTGCCCTTTCCGCTGTATAAGCCCTCAAGAAACGTTCCCGAATATACGAGCAATCCGTCCTCATCATATAGCTCTCCCTCGAGCGTGTATTTTCCGTCCTCAAGCCGCCCTGAAAACATCAGCTGCTTTTTTTCCTCATCATAATACAGCCTTACTCTGCCGTTGTAATCATTGACGAGTTTATCCTCATAATACATATTTCTTACAAAGAACCAGCTTATCAGCTGAGGACGCGCAAAATACCAAAAGCCAAAGCCAAGCAATACTACAATCACGCAGGCGACTACCAATGTGGATTTTGAAATGAACAGCCGTTTGGTTTCAATATAGTCCTCACGCTTCGTCGGTTTCTTGTTCGAGACCATGACCGCTGAGACCATTCTCGGTATATATTTAGCCGCCTGCGCGGACAGGTTGAGCACTCTGCGAATCCTTGTTGTGAATATTGAAAAGATTCGTATAAACGAAGATTTCACAACTCTCATTGAAACCGACATTGCCTGGAACAAGGAATCAAATATTTTTCGGAACAAGCTGTTCACCGCCTTTCAATCGGGTCTCATAATATGCTGAGCGAAATGATCAGCCACGCGATAAAAACAACAACCGCCGCCGCAAAGATCACGGCTATTATCCGTCTCGCAATTTTTCTTTTGTGATACGGCGAAACCATTATCGGCTGAACCGGAATTTTTCGGTTGTACTGCACATCACCGCGACTCGCGAATGGCGAGTAATCCTCCGGTTCATCAGTGTCCGCCCGTCCGCCCTTTTGAAATCGTCTCACTGTGTCCTTGGTAGAGCGGTTGATATAAATCCCGTCATTTCTCGCCGGAATCGGCTTTTTTTCCGGGACGATCACCTCGCCGCTCACCGCCTCTAGAGCCCGTTCGCAGATAGTGGGCTCTCGTTTTTTTATTTCGACATATCTTGTCGATATTTCATTTTTGCTGGATATCAAACTTAAACCTCCCTGTCCTGTGAACCTATACAAAGCTCAGTGTCCGGATCCGGTGGTACGCGGGTGTATACATCCGACATATACAGATACTGTCTCGCCATACCGTCCGAACTATGATGTTTGAGTATATCCATGAAAATCTCACGCGCTTCTGCAAAATTGCGTCCGTAAAAAGCAAAGATTCCATCTTCAAACTTAGTCAAGCTCGAATCCTTCGAAGTTATAACCGCTGCCCGGTCGCCATCATACACTTCATATAGACGTATAAGCCGCATACCATCGCTAGTTTTTCCAACATAGCGGCTGTGGTAATGCGCGAACTCACTGACCATGTTTTCAGTGCAGAGTATGCGGGTATCAGTCTTGCGTCCGAGTCGGTTCAGCATACGCGCGGTAGTCAGCGAAGCCGAAATCGCGGTCGGAATCATGCGCGCGTCATCACCGATAATACCGAGCATAACATTTCCGCGGTCGAGCGCGATATATACATCCACCGTATTGTCGCCGCGCTCACGCCGTTCGCGGTTCAGCTGATTTAATTCAGTGCTGATTTGTACCGCCGCGCTTATCGCCTGAGTACTGTTAATATCAAACACCGCCTCAACGCCGTCCGAATTGAAATTGTACACAATTCCGTTGCTGTTTGAAATTATTGATGAGATCTTCTCGATTATCAGATTGATATTGTCAAACAGCTCGTTTGTCGTGTGCTCATATCGGTCATCGCCAAACTCAAAATAGACACTCATGGCGATCATCTCCGCCGATGTGTGTGAGTTCTTTCCGATATTTTCGACAGTAGTCTCACCGAGCAGTTTGACAAGTCGCTGCGGAACAAAGCGTATGTACGCCGAGTTGAGATTGGTAAGATTTTCAAAAGTCTCGCTGAAATATCTGACCGCGCCGTCAAACGCCGCTGCGAGTGTCTGCACCTCATCTCCGGTATGCAGCACCAATTCCATGTCCAGCTCGCCCTGTGATATCAAATCCATACCCTTGCCGACAAGCTTTACAGAGTGAGCAATCCGCGCACCGGCAATCAATGAAATGACAAACACAATAAGCGAAGCCCCAAAGGCGGCAACATACAGTCTTGGCATCAGCTCGCTGAGTCCACTCGCTCGGACCGGACTCAGGTATACCGCAAGCACCGAGCCATTGTCAGCCGACCGAAGATAGACTGTCTCAGACCATATATAGTTGTTCAACCGATGATAATCAGACATCGAGTCGCCAGTGGCGTAAAATTCTGTCAGCTGTTCCTCTATATCAGGATTTGGCTGTCCCACAGAATAAACACCGCTGCCCGATTGAATTCCAAGATTGCTTTTTGTAACGGCAAAGCTTCTATTGTCACGGCATTCGATCAGCGTCCATCCGACCGCGTTTTCACCAAGCTCCGGAAATTTATCAGTATCGCTGCCCGAGCTCTCCAGCTTCGCAAGCTCAAGAGCGGCTTCACGCGTCGAATCAAGAGTATACCTCTGAAGCTTCGGCTCGATAAAATAATTGAGTGTGCCGTAAAATACAAGCAGTGAAAAAATCAACACCACAATTCCCTGCCTCATCGCGAGGGGCAGATATGAATTGCGTCTGACTACATAAACATAGTGAATGAACGCGGATATAAAGATTGCGGCAATCAGAACCGCGATATAAATAATCGGAGCCGGAAAGCTCTTAGATTTCAAGTATTCGGACGCGTCAAATACCTCACCGCTCGAGTAGGATAAAATCAGTTTATTATCGCTCGTGCGCATCAGTGCGTCGCCAGCTATGTTTATATCATACTGACTGGTTGTATCAAGATTCAGCGAGTAATCCGAGTATCTTCCAAGCAAGGTACTGGTGCCCGCGGGAATCAGTTCTGAGGAAAGCACAAGACGACTAAAAGTGAGATTGTCTATGTCTTCGGCGAGCATCCACTGCTCCGACTGGTAGATAAGCATTACATTGAAGCACATATCAAGCGCTTCTCCGGAAATCATGCGAGTGCTGCCTACCATATATATCGGATTTGCAAGCTCTATAGGCTGCCCATCAATATATATACCGCTGTCGTCAATTCTATATCCATAAAATTCGTCCGCCGTCTGATCAAGTCCGAGCGCGTTCAAAATCGGATCAAATGGTATATACAGCGTTCCATTGAGTGAAACTGGGAGCTGAGTGCCGAAGTGGACCGGCAGAAGCTTCGCGCTCTCGTCAGAAATTTCTGAAAGAGCCGCCGAAATACTGTATAGTTGATTGTCGAGCGAATTCACAGCATATATCGCGTCATTTGTCGAATAAAGCGCCGAGGTCAGGAAACCATCCAATCGGCCAAGCTCACACACGGTATCGCCGTTTGTGTAAAGGAAACGAGAATCTCCGAGCGCCAGCAGAATTACCGGCGAAACACCCTCATCTCCCGCGTCAAGCAGCGCGGCTCCGTATACACTACCAGACAATGCAACCGTATATACTGAAGCAAACTCTACGAGCTCACGGTAGCTGTATTTGTAAAGTGTAGCCTCGCCAGCTTTTGACCCTAATATCCACACGGCATCGCCCGTATCACTGATTTCAAAGAAGCAATAGTTGAAGAGATTTTCCGCTGATGACAAACCGCCGCACTCATATGTGATAAGCAGCTGCTCCTCACTGTAATCACTGCTGACGCTGTATAAGGATACACTTCCGACAGCACCGCCGGAAAGCTCGTATATCGTTACAAGCAGTTTTCCGTCAGTCAGCTCGTAAATATCGCCGATCAGATATTTATCCGCGTCACGCGCTGTATTTACAGAAAAGGTCTGTGCTTTATCCGAGGTTTTCGAAATCATATCGATACGGTTTAGCCCGCTGTCAGCATAGCTTAAAAATATGTTGCCGCGATTGCCGAGAAATACCGTTGACATGTCGAGCGCGGCGTCCGGGGTGTTCAATCTTATAAGCGCCTTTCCGAAAAAGCAGGCGCAAAGAAGCAGCACGGTTATAAGTATAGCTACAAACAGCAAATTTCTATTTTGTCCATGTGTTCTGCCCATTTCACACCATCTCCTTCGAATCAATTATGTCCGTTTGGGGTTTTCTTCCCAAACCGGCGCTTAAGATAATGCCAGAAATAATAAATATATTTAGCGATCGCGTTTTTTTGCCCGATCATGCGATATTCATCTTCAATACGCGTCTTTTCCTCGAGCCAATAGGAATACAATGCCGAAAAAGAGGTGAATTTTCCGCTTTTCAATGTGTCAATAAACCGTCTCTCGCTGTCCGCGCTGCATACCCGCCTTGGAAATATTTTATCAAGCTGATCTCCGACAAGGCAGTTAAGCTCGCGTTCGTTTGCTTCGGGCAACGGCTCAATTCTCCATCGAAAACGCACATCCCTTGAACCAAGGTCAAACAGAATGTTTTCAGAAAGCATCACCGAACAACTGATATCATATGGCAGGTCGGAAATCCGCAGCAGCTCGCCAAGCAGGCGGTCCGCGTAATATATACGATCCTCGGGTGAAAACTTTGCGTCAAGGTTGAAAACCTCGTCAATCTCGTCGCCCTCTGTCAGCTTGAAGGCAGCGACAAAGCTCTCATCAGAGATAAAGCATTCGACAAAATCCCGGCACCCCGTAAAAGCGCTGAACAAACGAATATATCGCTTTTTGCTCTCACCCTCGTAAACATTGAGCAAAACCTCGGTATTGTTCCGTTCTTCAATATTCACCGCCTCGAGAGCGGCGTAATCGCGCTGGGCAGTCAGCACTCGGACAACCCTGTATTTTGATTTAACAATAAACAATCACACCGCTCCCCGCACTGTTATTCGACAATTATAAACGCGCTTGCTTGAATATCGGGGTCCGCGACAGAGCGCGCTATGACCTCGTATGTTCCCTTAGCCTCGGGTGCCTTGTATACACCGTTCTTGTCGATTTCTCCGCCATTCTTTTCTTTGACAATCCATGTAACCGATTTGTCGTCGCTGCCGGTCACTACCGCCTTAAGCTTCGCCTGTTCTAACTTGGTCACACGTGTTATCTCAGGAATGATTGCGACACTTACATTTTGCTTTTCAATTATTCGATCGGTATCGCGTTCAGCACGTTCGGCATAGTAATGAACTTTAATTGAGCGCCCTTCGACTGTGTCATGCAGCCATATGCCGATGACCATCGTCCCCCGCTCGGGATACAGCACCGCGGCAGCCTCAACCCACGGCGGCGCGCTCTTCAGCGTCTTGGAGCTGAACACCTCATTGTTTCCGATGAGCTGACAGCGCTCGCCGTCATCGTCGAATTCAACCGCGAGTGTAACATTGACATTACCGATTCCGAGCCCATGTGGTATTTCCTCACTATAATAGCGTCCGTTGACACGCGGTCCTCCGGTGAGCGGGATCTCTACAACACCGTGACTGGTCTGATAGTCATAGACCTCGGGGGAAGGGATTCCGAACGCGAAGTGCAGACTGTTTTTATCCGAATCATATGAGGTGTGAACCTCCGGCTTTTTCCAATATTCGAGACTTTCTGCCGACGCGGTTATATTCATAGCCGACCGTCCACTGCCGCCGGATTCCTTTTTGCCCTGTGAAATCAGTTGACCAAACGGCAGATTCGTCAGCGAATTTATAAACACTCCGCCCGATGAATTGACCAGCTCGAGCTTTGCGAGATAGATCGGAAGCTCGGGCGCGAGAGTAACCGGTTTCAGGTTTTCGTTTTTACGCTGATATTCGTCAAGCTCATCAGATCCGCGGCAGATGTAGATTGAAGTTTGAACCGTGATATAATTTTTATATACATGATCTCCAATCTCAATTTGGAGCTCAGCGCCATCTGAAAATAGTTTTGCCGCCACATCGCTCACTGCTTGAGTACGCACCTTGAAGCTTAGATCCTCAATACAGCGCCGGCTGTCTTGAGACTGCGAATGCTCGAAAAGCAGCTTTCCTCCCGAATTTTCGACAAAGCTGCCATCGCCCGATAGACGAAAGCTGACCGCCTTCGCCTTAGCGTTTTTCACCATAAGAATATGTACATCGAACTCACCCGAACTGACCGCGGCATCAGGAGCATACAGTATCAATGTCAAATCATCAGATGAATAGAGTATATTCACATTGCGCTTGCCCGCCGCCTCAAGAATCGTGCGATAGGGAGGAGTCTCGGCGTCAAGGTATATGCGGCAGCCTTCCTCAATTTTATTGTACTGTTGATTTTGACCGTTGTCACCGCCAACAGCGTTCACCGGCTCGGTTTCATTCTCCTTATACGCGATGCAAAGATATCCGGTCGCCTTGTCAATCAAGGTGTCATAGCCTTCAATCATCTGAAGCTTGCGAATCATAGAATCGCGTATGATGAGCTCTCTGCCGAGGTAATCGAGGGCGATACCGCTTTCTATCATCAGAGTCGAGTCGTCTCCAGCGGAAACGCTCATACCGGTGATAACTCCAGCGCCGACGACCGTGCGATTCAATATCCGGCGTTTATTGTTAAAATATCTCTGCTCAGTTTCGAAGTCTCGCACGGTTAGCAGCTTACCATAAAAATACTTGTTCCGCTCAAATGGAAACAGGTTGATGTCTTTCATAAATTATGATATCCTTTCTCCTGTAGTGGGCACAATAACGGGCGATATCGCCTTCGTCTGGATTCTGACTTGTAAATGCTTCAAAGACGGCCAAGGTCATTTGATTTTATAAATTCACGCTATGACAGGTCAGCCGCCGAGCATACTATTGTAATTTATAGCCGAATTGTCATCAACTGTCATCGCGGTGAAGTCACCGACAATCGAATTTATTCCAAGATAGGTATGATAGTCAAGCTGTATTGCCTGTTTTAGAAGGACAACCTGAGGTTCAGTGTGTGCCGGAACCAGCTCACTGAGCTTTTGTATAAAGTCATCAAGCTTAGCGCGGGTGGCAAAGACATTTTCATCGAGCAATATAAAGAAACGGTATGGATTTGTCCCGTATAGTTTTGTATAAAGCGCCGGATTGCGGCATTCCGGAGAGTTTGGATCGACATCCGATTGCTCAATAAGCAGCGGCTCCGCGCCGCACAGTCTCTTAACCGTCCGCTTGATACCCTCCGGCGAAGCTAAAGTCGCCGCATCGTAAAAAGCTGTATGTATATATTCTCGCAGTGTTTTGGGGTCCGCGTCGGCTGCCGAAGGATCATCGTCAAGCGCGATCCATTCAGCAAGCATCGCGAGCAGCTCAGGCGGAGCCGATTCATAGTCAAACAGTCTGCCTAATGTGTAAATCCGCTGTTCGAGATCCATAAACATACTATTGAAAATCGAAAGAAAACGTCGTGTAAAATCTCCGCCGCGTTCACGATAGATCGCCGGAAGGTAATCAATCATATGATCGCTCTCAAAATGTACTGTCAGCGCTTCCAAGCGCGGCGACTGACTCTGCATTGTCATTAATTCATAGCCGAGCCAGAGATATCGTCCGCTGCGGTTGACATAGAAATCATCTGCCGCAGTAACTTTTGATAATTGCGTTAGCTCATCCCAAATCTTATTCACATCTTCCCCAGATGTTATATAACTGTCAAGGTCATCAATGTCGCCGAAATTTTTTTCATCTGAGGTATAGGCGATAATCTTTATATATGAATCGCTCGGAATCTGTGTATCCACCGTGATTCTGCCCCAGTTGAAATCATGTGCTCTGCTGTCAATTGAAGTGAGCAGTACACGTCCGCGCTGACGAGATATGTCTTCAAGCATCAGCACATCGCCGGAAAAAGCAATATTATCAAGGTGTGCTCCAATGTAGCACTCCCGTTTTGAGATCACATATCGTCTGTAAACATTTCGCATTGCGCAAATCCCTTTCAATCAAAGCAGGTACAGATCAAGCTGCTTCAGATAGGCTATCGCGTGCCGACTCAAAACAAGGTCGCCATTAGCGGTTGAATAGGTCCATACTCCGAGAGAAGAAATACTTATGTTGCCGACAGCTTCAATCCCTTCCTGTCGATATAGAAGCGCGGCAATATCGTCACGTCTTACGCTTTCGCCGATACGTTCAGTCGCGCTCTTTGGGTCAAAATAACCTTCGAGCACTCTTTTTATCTTCTCCCGTATGTCCGAGGCGTGCGATTTCACCTGTATTGACAGTCGTATCCCAGTATACAATGGAGCTATAACGTCGATTTTCGTACAGATAGTTCTAAAATGCTCTAACCTATTCTTTATCTGTTTTATAAAATTCTCGTCAGGCATCGGCAGCTTTTCACGATCCGAATAAGGTATTACTACAACGGTGACGGCATTCGGCGCGGAATTAATCGGAGCGTTTGCCTCATATCCCGGGATCACCTTCACAGCTGCGACGCGAAGTCCGGGAGTCGTGAGACAGATCCGCCGCAAATCAGCTATAGTCGCGCATTTCGGTGCGTTTTCACAGCTAATCCGAAAGCGTGCAACAGCGTCCTCGATACTCTCCGGTCTGCTGCCGCCCATCGCCGATGTATTGTCATAACGTCTCTCAGCGCGATAGAGTCCGCATGAGCTCTGTATGTTACCGCTTTCACATAAAGACAGCTTCATTGATACGACGATAACCGCGTTTTTACCGGCTGGCACTATCTCTCCATTTTCTCCGTTCCCGAAGCGGAGCAGCGCGTGCCCCTCGCCAAGATTCTCGCAGACGAATACCCGTTCGCGCCGACCTGCCGACAATAGATCGTCCACCCGACTCCAAAGCGCGGGACGAACGCTTCCATCCTCGTACAGAGTGTCGCAGAGCAGCCGCGCACTATCGCACAAAAGCCGCGTATTTCCTGTGTTGATTTCAAGCTCCATACTCGGCGCCCCGGTGGAATCAAATATAAGATTGCGCGATTCAACCGCGTCAAGCGATACCGCGAGCAGCTCGGTTGCGTTTTCAGAAAACACCGCGTGTCTTCCCATATCGTCGAGATAATATTCATCGACCTCGATCGCTCTGAACGAATCCCCCTCCGCGGCAAACAACAGCAGCTCGCCGTCTCGGCTCAACTCGTCAGAAAGACATACCTCAAACCTGTCGTCGTCACGCCGTACCGCCGTCAGCTTTACAGACGCCGCGAGCGTTTTCACCTGTGACGCCGAATGGAGCTCACAGCAAACATTTTCAAGACAAACACTTTCCTCGCAGCCTGCGTATATCTCGCTTATCTCAAGACAATAATATTCGCCATCGCCAAGAACCCGCGTCGTCAGTTCCTCCGGCAGCATAAGCGAAATATCGCCGCTCTGCGACAGTGAGTGAGTTTCGTCAAGCAGCACTGTGAGCTTCTTTTCCCCAATGCTGTAAATAAGCTCTCGCGGCTGGTAATCGCTGCCATCAAACGAGCAGCGCTTAACCGGATAATCGTCGGTTACATCAAAGTGTATTTTCAAAACCCCTGGATGCGAAAGCACGCCGAAAGCCAATATAAGCCGGCTGTTGGTACCATCGCGTCCGAACGGATGAACCGTAATCTCCTTTTCGCGTATCAGCGGAGTAATATCGGTCATTTTACCGTTGTCAATATATATTTTATCAAGACGTACGGCGTTGGAATCCACATCTGAGTCAAGTTCAAACCGTACATCCTGCTCAGTGACAAATGAACTGCCCGCGGGGAAATACCCGCTGCCATAGGGGATCGCGATTCTGCATGACGAAGCTTGCTCAGGCTTTGGTATTATGCCGAGCAGTTTTAGGAATTTGCGCTTCGTCGCGTCAGGAATTCGATTCATATGGTACTGCTGCATCTCTTTGTACCAAGCCATAAGCTCAAGCAGAGTTATTCCCGGGTCGTGCGGGTTGAAATCAGTCCATGCGGGACACAGATAGGGAATCCGTCTGCGTGCTTTTGATACTATGTCATTGTAGCTCTGATCATCGAGATTTGCCGAGACCAGCTTTGCTCTTGCCATCAGACTCCCCCCTAACTGAACTTAATAATATGCCTGCCGCTCTTTACAACAGCGAGGCGCAATGTTGTGTCACTGTCAAGCGGTCTTGTACGGCGCACCCCATGCTCGGTATACTCAGCTCCGACTGTAACCCGAACCGCGCGCCTAACGTTTGGAACTGACGCAAGGAGCTCGTACAGCTCGTGTATTCGCACCTGTGAACCGATAGGCCGCGTCCTCCAAACCGTGTCAATATGATCCGAAAACAGATCTGTAATTTCTTTGGCGGTAGCCACCGCCTGATCTAAGTCATTGAGTTCTATTGTCGCTTCTACATTTATTGTTGTCTCTATCGTCGGAACAACATGGAGCGCGCCAGCCGCAACTAAAGTAGCCTCCGCACGCTCGGCAAGATATTGATATATCTCACCGCACAGACGGTTTCGGCGCATTTCCGAATCATTCTTCTGGCACATCACGGCTACACAAATCTGTCCCGCGGCGTACTCGCCATCAGCCCCGGTGGACGCGAAGCAGCGCACTCCACGAACCGCGCCAAAGTGTTCAAGTGTAAGCGTCTCATAATCACGCGAGGTCAGCGCGCGGCCGAGGCTGCGCAGCGATCTGCTGCCAACCCGCTCGACAAACTCTCCCTGTTTAGGATCTGTACCGCCGCTCATCGGAGTTATATTCGAAACATCGACAATCTTCGGTATAGAACCGACCAATCCCTTGATAGAACCGGTCGGTATATTTCCTCGCGCGCCTCCTCCGGCAGTGTAGTCAACCCTGACTGTACGCTCGCCGGACGGCAGCACAGCGCCACGGATACCATCGCCGAATCGCAGCTCACCGCTCATCGCTTCGAGCGTATAAACCCGGTCATTTGCGCCGCATCCCACAAACGAGTCCACCTCATGCCAACGTACATACAGTTCCCCACCGCTCTCGTCAAGCTCATCCGGACATTCGGCGCGCATACGTTCAAGATCGTCGGACGAGATTCTCCCTTTTTCGTTGACAAAGACACTCAGATCCACAACTGGTGTCTGCAGGAGCCGTACTACCTTTGACGCGTCGTATACACCGGTGTCAGCCCATATCCTGTCGCAGCGCAAAACCTGACGACACTCAACCACATTGAGAGCCACCTGACCGATAATGGGAATTATCTCTGATTTGTTTCGTTTTGAAATAATGCGCAGATAATAACCCTCTCGACCAAAAAGCAGCGTTTTCGCGGGCTGATCGGTTACATACAGTGTAATCGTTCCGGACATTGACAACGCGTCGGTTCGGTCAACCGACTTAACTAAAACAAATCCGTTCGATGTATAAAGCTCAAAAAAAAGCTTTTCGCTCAGGCTGCCGTTTTGCGCGACGCCAAAATATATCGACAGCGGAATTGCTGAAAAGTCTCGGTCAAAGCAAAAATACATCGCGCGCTCGTCAGTTAACGGACGGAAAAACACAAAGCGCTCCTTTTGACCAGAGGTTAAGTGAAGCATTCTGCTTTCGCCATTATTAAAGGTTTTAATTATGCTGATAGGCTGCCGGCTGCCATATTGAAAGCCAAGTGATACCGACTTTATGTAAGGCAGCAGCCACTTACCGCGCAGACTCAGAAAATTGGCTACATTTGTCACGCGAGCGCGAATATAGTAGCCCTCCTCCGCGTTGATCAATACCGGTTTTATATCATCTGGTACCGTAAATGTAAGCCGCTTCAGCTCTCCGCGTTCAACCGTCTCATTTCCTGAAAATGGGTTAACATCTCCCTTGACATCAAGCCGCGCGAAGCCGCGGCCGTTGAAATATTCCCACACGACAGAATCGACATAAACCTTGTCCGGCTCTATTATTTTTGCGTCGCTCTTATCGATAATACGTTTGTTGAACTGATATAGCGGCTCGTTTTCGTCATAATCCTTGTAGACAATTGTTGATATATCCATAGCCGCGTTGACAAGCGCGCCACACTTCGAGAACACCGTGTCGCATTTGATATATAGAGTTTCGTTTTCGGTAGGGCGTCTGCCAAAACAGTATCCGCCTTCAGTCACATCAATCGGAACATCATTATAGGATAGCGAATCGATTTCCACCCTCGAAAGCGGCATCGCGGACACATATATCTCTAGCAAAGACAGCTCGCCGCGAATCTGTTCGGACAATTCACAGTGCAAGCAATACCCATCATCCTCACGTATAACCTGATGCGATGATCGTTTTTCGAGTGTAATCACATTATCATGCGTCTCGCCGCTTATTAGCTTCTCAAGACCATTCTCGGTCAGGATAGTCCACACCGCTTTATCGCTCGCAAGCAAAGTCGCAAGCTGAGCTTCACCCAGCAAATCTCCACTTATGAGCTCAATCTCGAAGCGCACGGCGCCGGAAACTGAAAATACACTGTCCTGAACCAAAATCAAATCATGACGGCAGAGATTTTCCCCGCCAATCCCCTTTGAGCCGAAAAAGGGCTGTACAGCTCCGGATGAGAGCTCGTTTTTAATGATAATATCAGGAGAAAGCTCATATATTTCCGAGCTTTCACTATCGGAATAGAATATCGCCTCGAGTCTGGAGGGAGTCGCTTGAATCGTCTGAGAGGTGCTGAAAATTATGTCCTGATCGGCGGCCATATCCTCGACCACTTCTCCGTCATCCGCCGGCTGTTCGCTCGCGGGGGCAAACACCTGCGTATCCTTAGGAACCAGAATAGGTTCATCGGCATTTATACTCGGTGTAAAGCGTACATAACCCGACGCGGGATCGTTATCCGGCAGATTCACGCCGACAAGGTTCAGAAACTCCGTATAATACTTGTTGGGTATCTGATTGAAGCGATCAACCGACCCCTTAAACATTTCTGTAAAAATCTCGGCTATAGCCGCGCCGGGGTCATCTTGGGACGGCTCCAATCGCCATTCAGGCAGATATTCGGCGGCGTGTGCCGCAAGCTCCCCGCGTATATCGTCCTTTGTTCTGTTATCGAGCCGCGGTTTGTGCTTCACGGCAGTTCACTCCTTTCATTCCGGTCAAGGATTTATCTTTGAGCCTTCAAGAATATAGAATGGGTATACCAAATTGTATCGATTGTTCGTCGAACGCACGGTATATCCGACATTGATCGCCATTTTTCCGTCAGGTAAAACCTCGCCGCAGGACACTGTAATATCTTGAATTCGCGGCTCCTGAAGCCGCAGATCACGGGCTATATCATGTGAAATAGTCTCACGCAGCCCGTTCCCCGGTGATGAAAATACATAATCGGCGGTATTTGTACCGAAATCAGGTCTCATCACCCGCTCCCCACGTATGGTATTGATAATAATCCCGATTGCCTCTTTGATATCCTCCTCGAAGCTGACCATAGCAAGCTTTCCGGTTTTCGGGTCGACCTGAAGCGGAAACTTCAAACCGCAGCCCAAAAAGCTTTTGCTGTCGTTTATATCCATATATATGACCTGCGGTTTCGCGTGTCAAACGCGGCGAAACCTTCCTTTCTCTCGTCGTACCTTGATCTGACAGTTGATCTTGCTGTGTTAACGCGGCACGCGCTATCGTCAATTGATTTTGACAAGTCCGCCCTTTATAACCGTAACGCCAGACGCCTCGACATTCAGTGTGCCGGATGATTTGAGCATAGCCTGCCCGCTTGATTCAATTTGTGTCTTTGCGGAGGTTTTCGATGCAAGCTCGACTGTGTCAAGACCGATTTTCTTACTTGATTTCAGTGTGATTTCTCCTGACGATGTCATATTTATTTCATTGTTCCCGACAGCCAATTTCAAATTCTTCTCGGCCTTCAGCTCAATTGTGCCCTTTTCCCAATTTAAGCTGACACAGTTCTTGGCTTTCCCGTCAGATATCTCTATTGATTTTTTCTCATCGTTTATTGTCACAATCGCGCCTGACGGAGTTTTTATTGTAATATTCTCCTTATCCTTGGTGTCATCGAGCACGAGCTCGTTATTCTTCGGGGTTTTCAGCGCGTGGATATCGTTATTTTCATCCTTTATCGTATATGGCGCGGTGCTTTCGTTGTTCCAGATTGAGCCTATTACAATAGGACGATGTATCTCTCCGTTCTGATACGCAAGCACCACGATATCGCCCACATTAGGATGCAGAAACAGACCGTATCCTTTGCCTCCGAATGGCGTCATAACAAAGCACCAGTCGGTTTCCTTTACATCCTGAGAAACCGACAGAGGCCGGCACTTGACCCGTCCCATCGTCTCCGGATCGGATATATTTGTAACCTCAGCAAGGACAATGCCTGTTTGCGATTCGCTCGGTCCGATTCCCATACCGTCAATGCCGGAAAGCTGTTCATATATGCTCAATTCTTAGCCCCCTCGATCTCGAAATCAGTTTTATATCCTCCGTAGCCGCCAGTATACCTGTGCGTGACCTTTGAGATAAAATATTTATTCTCACAGCTGTCATCGAGTCCCTCAACAGTGATATACCGACCGGGTATCAATTCAGGCAGTCCTATACAGCTTCCTGTTCCGGTCACGTATTTCATTGAGCGCTCATTCAATATGCTCTGCGCGAGCTTGTTACACTCAGATTCGTTTTTTACAAACGCGTTATTTATATCTATGTAAGATGATTTGAAATTCTTCGCGGTCTCGACCGCGCTCTTTCCGCTGCCCGGAAGCGTGAGCTTTGACGCCTTACCGGATATCGGCTTACCTGTGCCAGGATTAGTCGAATAGACATTGACCGCCCCGACTTGGTTCGACAATGAGCATATTTTTGTAAACTCGAGAAGGCTTGTGCCAAGTTCAAGCGTGATAAGGCTTGTTGCGTCCGAGTATACGTCATCAAATATAATCTCACCGTTGACAATGAAAAACTGAAATCCATACAGCTTTGCCATTTCAGTGATAAACGCGGCATAATCAAGCTTGTCGACAATTATCTCACTTTCAAATGGCTTCAACGTGCCCATCGTGACTTTTTTGGCATACCCTGCGCTGATACATTGACTGAGTATATTTTTGATTATATCGTTCGCCTTTTTTTTATTAAAATAAATCTGAGGTCGAAAACTTCTGAGATAGGCCTTCGCATCTATACCCGTAACCTCGACCGTCGGCTTTTCCTCTTTTTGATATGCCAGCGTAACACTGTCAACCAATCCGTAAAAAATCTCTTTCATCCGTATATATCCGGCTTTGACAGAAAGAATGTCGCCAACCTTGATTTTTTTCACAATATCACTTGCAAACGTCGAGGTTTCGTAATTGTATTGCAAGGCAAATGAAAATTGACATCCTCCCGCGCTTACACCCGAATCAATTTCAACTGTCAGTTCAGATATCGGGATCTTGGTAGAATCTATAACATTGTTCCCAATCACAATCTCGAACGTAGGCGCCATGAAATTGCTGTATAAGCTTTCAAGATTTTTGAAGCTATATGACGATTTGTCCATAATTGCCTCCCAAAATGTCAATCAATAGCCGGCAGCCTCAGTATCCTTCCGCTTTCAAGCAGACGAGGATTGTCAATATTGTTCGCGGCCGCGATATCACGCCATCTGTCACAAGAGCCATATTCTCTGCCGGCATATGCCCATAACGAGTCGGTTTCGTTTATGGTTCTGTACTTTGACGTGTCCGGAGACTGCTTTGGCGCACGCTCAGCGACTTCAGAGGGCTTGATGTATTCTACAAACACTGTGTTGAGAATCGCGCGAACCGGGGTTCCACTCTCATTGAATTTTGTAAAGGTCTGCTTACATGATGACAAATAGCCTTCAAACTGCAGTGAAGCCCACTTAATTCGCAGCAGCGGTGGGACATGCTTCGACGGATCTATAAACATCAGATTGTAGACCTTTGAGGTATACTGGCGCACATCTAATTTTTGTGCCGAGGATTTAAGACTGTTGTCACGCAGCAAATCCTTTTCGGCAGTTCCAACGCCCGCCTCGTCCGACGCGTTCATACTGTCGAAAAACAGGTTCATCGTCAATATCTCGGCACCACCCGATAAAAATTGAATGTTAGGCGCGTCGGTATCAGCTCCTGATTCCTTTGAATACTTTACCTGTCTTTCAATTGTGTAATCAGTCGGATTGTATAGGACACGAAATTCCGAACCGGGTACCCCGACCTTGGTGATGCTCAATTTTGTAACCGGAAGCTCCGAGTTTGCCGAACCGATCACCATAAAAATTTGCCATCCTTTCTCTACTTCTTCATTTCAACTGCCGCTCCATTTGAAAATCAGGTTGAACGAATCGAAAAGCTGTTTTACAATCATTACTTAAAGCCGCGCTTCAAATATTTATAAACCCAATCTCCGACGTTCCGTTTTCAAGCGTTTTTCAATTATGCTATATACCTTTTCAGCCATCCGGTGGATCTCCGCCTCACTGTAGCCTCGCTGTGACGCTGACTGCGACAGCTTGGTACGAACGCTTGTATCTATCCGGCTCTGGACAGCGTTCGTATTTTCGAGTTTTTCTGACGATTTGAGCGAAAGATCAACTGGATGAGAATAAACCGCGGTCGGATTAGGTATAGCGCTGCCGCTATTCTGTAAAGGCGCGTTCCATTCAATCATTTTCGGTCTTGCTATACATTCAATCATTTTCGGTCTTGCTATATGTGAGGGATTTCTGTATCTGTTATTCGGCTGTACCGCTGAAAAAGCATGTGGAGCTCCGCTATTTAATCTATTTCCTTCAACACTATCAGGCAGCGCCTTATCGTACATAAATCTTAAATTGTCATCACGCGCTTCACTTGCCGCGCCCATAGCAGCGTTTGACATCTGCGTTGCGCGTGCTTCAAAAGTGCCTTTGTTCGATTTCAATCGACCCTCATTCAGACCTGAAATATTGAATTTTGTCAAGTTTTGATCATTCGACAATCCAGCTTTCTTAACTGAAGTCTGCGCATATTCGGCATTGAAGCTGTCTCGCAAAAACGAACGTGCCCAACTTGGCAGCGATTTGACATACTCCGATTCAATATACTGTCTCTTGCCGAAAGTACGCGTGGGACTCTTTGCGGTATCGGATTCCCGAGCTGGATTCTCAGGTTCGAGATAAATAAGCCGTGCGGGTTCTGACTCACGCATCATATCAACCGAAGAATTGTGTGTATTTTCGAGAATGTCATTACTTGTATTTTCGTTGGCGGCATTATTTTGAATCAACGTGTTTCCCCTTTGACCAACTGTACGCAATTGATTTTCAAAAGTTTTCTCTGTACCGTTCAGAGTTCGATTCGATTCAGTTTCCGACTCCATAATTGACGCCTTAGCGGGGTTGTTCCTCTCCACGTTGTTGTCAGAGGCAATCGATTTTGTAACAATGTCAGTGGCATTGGTGTTTTGCAATTCACTAACAATGCTCGGTTCAGACTGAAGATGCCGCATGGAAACCGCGGCCGTATATCCGCCCAAATCATTAGGCGAAACCGTGCTATTTTGCTTGTTCAGTTCGTTTGCGACATATTGCGGTTCATTCTGAAGTGAAATGTTATTTACTGACGAAATATTTTCATTGCGCAATGCTGTCATTTTATTATTGAGTACGCGTGATGATCTATTGTCAAAAAAAGTATTATTCATACCCAACTTCAAGTCAGAAAGGCTTCTATACGCGTGCAATCTGTTTTTTGCAGGAGATTTATCTTCCGCAATATTGACGTTTCTGGTTGAATCGGTATTGTTAACATCGGTTACTGATCCGGCAAGCTGTGTGGTTTCGGGATTATGCAAATATGCGATATCGACTGGAGTAATATTATTTGCAGCAAAACTATTCTGCAAATTCTGCGTGTACTGTTCGGTAAGCTTTGTTATGTTCTCGGACGAGCTGTTCACATTTCCGCCGTCAATATTCTTGTCGCCGTCCTGACGCAGATATGTGATGTCGGTCGGCGTGTTATTTTCGTTTGTAACGACACTATTCTGCAAATTCTGTGTGTATTGCTCGGTCAGATTTGTTATGTCCTCGGACGAGCTATTCACATTGTCGCCGTCAATATTCGTGTCACCGTCTTGACGCAGATATGTGATGTCGGTCGGCGTGTTATTTTCGTTTGTAACGACACTATTCTGCAAATTCTGTGTGTATTGCTCGGTCAGATTTGTTATGTCCTCGGACGAGCTATTCACATTGTCGCCGTCAATATTCGTGTCACCGTCTTGACGCAGATATGTGATGTCGGTCGGCGCGATATTTTCGTTTGTAACGACACTATTCTGCAAATTCTGCGTGTACTGTTCTGTCAGATTTGTTATGTCCTCAGACGACTCAGACGAACTGCGCACATTGCCGCCGTCTTTAATATCACCTCCATGAGGAATTTTGTCTGCAGCGCTATTTTGTGCTATATTATTCTGTCCGCCTTCAGTTGAAAGCAGAATATCATTAGTTTTATTGCCGGCAGCTACTGCCCCATCTGTGTTATGCATCAATGATTTCCCAGCACCATCAGCGCTATACGCTCCATAATTCATATAGTATTGAGGATTGTTGAAATATTCATTGAAGCTCATTCCTTCCGGAAATTGTACATTTCCGGAAGTATTACGCGTCACTGATTTTATTCTATATACTTCACGTTTCAGTGTATTTTGAGGAGCTTTTTCATCATTTCTTTGAGAGATACTGACCGGAACTTTTTCATTTGCGACATGACCAAGTTCACCCGAGTCGCTTTTGTTTGCGATATTGCCGCTTGTGCTTTGCGGTGCCGTCGATTCATGTGTGTTGCTGACAATATTAGGTCCCACAGTTAAATCGCTGCTGATCACTTTGGTACTGCCGCTCATGCCGGTGTCGTCGGTATTGGTCAAATATTCTACAGAAAAGGGCTTGTTTATTTCATTATATATGTAAGTGCTGTTCTCTGGTGATATCGCCGATACAAAACCGTGCGCCGAACGTTCATAAATATTCCCGCCAAAATCCGCAATACCGGAGGTTTTTATTTTGTCCGCATTTATTTTCCGGCTGTTCAGCAGCTGCGGATGCAGCTGTCCCGCCGAAATGTGATTCCCGGAGGTTATTTTGTTCGCAAAACGGATGTTGATATCGTCGGCATCTGAACCGGCAGTGTTTATTTTCCGCACCGTATCTGAGGCACCAACAGCACTGTCAGAATCACTGATAACTTTTGGTAATTCTATCTGTTTTGCCGATAAATTGGCAATATCAGTCGAAAGCCGCTGCTCAGGGATTCCACTCTCTTTATGTGCTATAGTTAATTTATCAGTTAAATCGCGTACTTTCTCCTGACCTATAGGCTGAGCCGTATCACGCGAAAGCTCCGTGTTCGATTGGTTATTCTTAACATTTGAAACGACCCTCGCGCCCTGCTTAGCTTCATTTTTATCATTGCCGGTATTGCCGCTTATGGTTGGATTGTTAATATTTATGCTGCGATGAGATGGCGTATCCTGAAGATGCGCAGTCTGCCTAACAGCATTTTCAAGTCTCACGGTCGGATATTCCGACGACCTTATGTAATCTATATACTTGACAGATATATTATTGCTTTTGGGATCTATCTGACTACTGGTAAATGCCTGGCCTCTGACTTTTTCATCTCGTGTCTGGTTTTCCAGTTTGCTGATTTTTTCCGCGGCGCCGGCTTTTGCATAATTGAGCCGCTCGAGGAACCTGAACTGCTCAATATGATTCCTGTTATGTTTGATCAGACGCTCAATCAGCTCAAAACCGTTGGCTGTACTGTTAATTTTCGGCGTGTTATTATTAGATGTGACACTTGGATTTCTGTTATCTACAGCTTTCGGATTTGATATATTAAATTTCATCTCCGGTAAGCTTTGCAAAATTTTATTGTTTTCAGAGGTAATACTGTTATAGAAACGGTACAGCCGCGTCAGATTTTCCATTATCGGGCGTGTAAACCGCTCACTGATACGTGACGCGACGGCTCTTGTGGCACCCGCTTGTACATTTACATTATTAGGACTTTGCGCGGACAATCCGGAATTAGCGGTTGCGATACGCGGCGCGCGAATCCATGATTTGCCATTATGTGAATCAACCGGATGCCTGACGATATCATTTCTTGACTGGCTGTTTTCAACCGACTTGATTGAGGTGGGCTCAATCGTAATATCTATATTTACATTTTGCGTTAGGTTTGGCTCGGATTGTGCATCAATTTCATCAAGGTAATCAAGCGAAAACCAGGTATCATACATCTGCTGTACGCCGCTCTCACCTAACAGTGTATCTACAAACCCAAACAGACTGCTCAGCGCGAAATCATTTTCGGTCATATTGGTGTCGCACACCGTAGTCATTTTCGGCAGAATACCGTATCTCTCATTCATCAGCTGCACCCGCCATAAATCAACTCCAGCCGACTGACCGCCGGCGCGGTGGTGTTACTATCCAATTCCGGACCTATGTAGCGCACCGGATACGCGTTGTTTATCAGCCAAACTCGTACAGCGTTTCCATTGTTATCACACAGCGATACCGAGCCGGTCAGCTTAACCGTTATACCGCTGCTGATATGCTTCATCCATTCGGCAAGGACGTCTCCGTCAGTCAATGTACCATATTCGAGAATCAGCCGTTGTTCAACTGTATTCTTGATAAACTGTATCGGAACGTTAGCGCCGCCCTCAAGATAGCTTTCATATTCAAACTGCATACCCAAACCGCTGACCTTTTCAAATGAACCGGTCAACGCTTTGTCACCATTTGCTGAAAGTGTGAGCTTAAAATACGAACTCTGAGCTATTTCTGCCATTACAATTACCTCTAATTATCGGTCACATACAGGAATCAGTTATTTATTACACGTTTGAATCCTTGTATAGAGAATTCGATTGACTCGCTGAGTAGTTCGCTGCGAGCGCCATCGAACGGCGACAGCTCGTACGCGACCGGCATAGCTTTGTATAAAGTCCAGGTTATCCCACGCCTTCCGGTGTCGTCAAGCGCGACCACATTGATATTGCGGTACTTGTTTTTGTTGGTAGGCGGGGCAATTTCAGTTGGAGCTGCCGAATATATCCACTCCATGAAATCATTGTCGCCAATTATACCGCGGGTCAGTATTACATTTTCATAATGAGTCAGTCCCGAGTAGGACTCAAACGTACCTCGAGTCTCATCACCCGAACGTCTCTCTATCGTATCCACGCGCATCTTTATGCCGGAGAACTGTGAAAATGCCGCGACCACGACATTTGACTGCGGATTTTCAATTTCGATCAAAAACCTGAAGGCTTTAAACGGCTCTATGCCTGCTTTTTGTTTAATCATAGAATGATTGTTCCTTTCTCGATTCAATGATGCCTCAGTACCATGACCGATAAGTGTTGATACCGTATCGATAATATTGAGTCTCCTATGCGCGAACATAGGCTTTATACATCATCTCAGCTCGAAGATATTCTGTGATTTACCGCTGAGATTTTTATTTATTGGCGCGTTGTAAAATGAAGTTGCAATACCCCACTGGGTAAAAGTTTTCAAAA
>ERZ1643251.1356-NODE-1356-length-28100-cov-39.970333_pt1 | contig 28100 bp, 30 predicted proteins | sample MGYA00579261_ERZ1643251 | MGnify/ENA primary metagenome ERZ1643251 (study PRJEB29033, sample SAMEA4952267) | chicken gut metagenome | biome: Broiler Chicken; feature: Gastrointestinal Tract; material: Caecum | place: Ireland | collected 2018 | study: Broiler... | reverse complement strand
TTTCATTTTATCACCACCATGATTAAATTTTATCATACATACATATGTTTGTAAACATATCTATTTAAAATTTTGCAAAGCACTTTCCTAGTATATAAAAAAAGCAACTATCGTTGCCATAACATAAATAATACTAAAATACCTAATAATATTCTATATATCATAAATATTTTAAAATCATTTTTCTTAATATATTTTAATAAAAATGAAATACATAACAATCCTGTTATAAATGAAATTAATATACCTGCTCCAAATATCATTAAATTATCTAATATAATTGCTAATGTATCATCTTTAATTAAACTTAATAAAGATGCTCCCGCTACAACTGGAACAGATAAATAAAATGAAAATTTCGCACTATCTTCCCTATTTAATCCTAAAGCACGGCTAGCTGTAATTGTTGTACCACTTCTAGAAAAACCTGGAATTAAAGCAAATACTTGAGCACATCCAACTATTAAAGCTTGATACCATTTCATTTCTTTAATGTTTATAGATATTTTTGATTTTTTATCAACTAAATAAATTATAATACCCATAACAATTAAAGCAATAGCAATTAACCATAATTGTTTTCTGAAAAAAGAATCAAATATATCTTCAAATAAAACTCCCACTATACCAGCTGGAATAGTAGCTAAAATTAAATACCAAAATAATTTACCATCTTTAGTTTTAACTCCTTTAGTTAATCCTTCCATTAATATTTTAAATAGATCATTAAAGAAAAATATTATAATAGCTAACAATGTCCCAAAATGTAATGCCAAGTCAAAAGTAAGTTCAATATTGCTTCCAATATTTGTACCTATTCCAAATATATCTCTAAATATAATTAGATGAGCTGATGAAGAAATTGGTAAAAATTCAGCTATTCCTTGGATTATTCCTAAAATTATTATATCTATCATATTAAATCACCTTATTCATTTTATCATACTTTCTAAAATAAGTATATGATTTAATCTATTATTTTATCTCTTTTACTGTATATACATCCACAAAAATCTTGTCTATATAAGTCATATTCTTTAGATAATATAATACTTTTTTTATACCCGTCTTTTTTCTTAAAATCACTTACCAAATACTTTACATTATACTCTTTTTCTAAACTTAAACCTATTTCATTTAATTTATTACTATTTTTAAAAGGGCTTACAGTTAAAGTAGTTCCAAAAAAATCATAATTAGAAGCTAGCGAAGCAGTTTTTCTTAGTCTTAATTCATAACATTTAAAACACCTATTGCCTCCTTCTTTACAATTTTCTAAACCTAATACAGTTTCATGAAATAAATTATTATCATAATCACAATCCAATACTTTAATATTAAATAACTTACATAATCTAATTTGCTCTTCTTTTCTTTTATTATATTCTTCAATTGGTTCAATATTAGGATTATAGTAAAGAATAGTAATATCAAAATAATCTTTTAAATAAGTTATTACATAACTACTACAAGGAGCACAGCAACTATGTAATAATAATGTTTTTCTTCCATCTAAATTATTTATTATTTTTTCTAATTCTAATTGATAATTCATAAAATCACCTAAATAATTATACCACAAAAAAAGATGTTTAAAAATTAAACATCAACCATTCTGGTTTAAAAATCATTAAAATACCAATTAATAACATCAATATACCACCTATTAAATGTGATAATTTATTATATTTAGTTGATATACCTGTTAATTTTAATGTTTTCATAGCAATTGCAAATATGACAATATCATCAATTAAGAAAAATAAAACATAAATTAAAATATAGATTAAATATTGTAAACTATTCAAATTATTGATAGCTAATATTTGAGTAAATATTAAAGGTAATCCTGAAGAACAAGCGAGTTCAATTAAGTTAACTGAAACAGCCAATCCCATAACTCCTAATATAGCTAAATAAAAAGTTTTTTTATTGTCTATTTGTTTTACTATTTTATTAATTCTTTTTGATATTGATTTTCTTTGTTCTTTATCTACAACTGCACATCCATTATCTTTTTTTCTTTCCTTATAATAACTTGTTAAATTGATAGCTCCACCTAATAAAGCTATTAAAGCTATTATAAATCTTACCCATACTATTTGTGATAAAGTTATAGCAACTTGTAACCATGCTAACATAAATGCTAAATAAACTAAAGCAGATGTTATTAAAAATGTTAAACCAATAGTCCACATTTTCTTTCTATCTTTCATGGTAACTATTATTGATAATAGAAATAATAAAACCCACATTGCACAAGGGTTAAACCCATCAATAAAACCTATTATAACTGCAACTAATGGTAATGATACATCTTTAGGATCTATATTACCTAATATTGGAACATTATATTCTCCTTCTGGTGGAATTATTTCATAATCTACATCTAAATCATTTTTTACAACTTCAACAATGTCAACAAATTCATCAGTATAATATTCATAAGCAGCTTTTATTTGGTTTTTAACAGTTTCATTAAAACCAGTAATTCCAGTTGTTCCTATAACAGTATATGGAATAGTTTTGTCATTATTATTTAAAGCTTTTCTAACATTAGTTAATAATTCATCATTTTCTTTATTTTTAGTAGTTTCATAATAAATAATATTTATATTTGCTTCTTTTTTGTATTCTTCTAAAAATTCTATTTCTTCTTCACAAGTACTACATAGTTCTGAATAAAATAAATGAATATCTAAGGCATTTACTTTTGGTATAAATAATAATAAAGTTAACAAGAATATTATTTTTTTCATTCAAAGCACCTCAATTTGTTTTCAATTTCTTCAACTGATTTTTCGCCTACTAATCTTGTTACTTCTTTATCCCCATCTAATAAAATAAATACTGGTAAAATGTCACCTACTTTATATTTACTTATAATATCTTCATCTAAATCATAATCATATTCTATATGTTCAAAATTAGGAAATCTTTTTTCTATTTCTTGCATTCTAGATCTCATAATTAAACATGCTGGGCACCATACGGCACTTATTCTAATTAGTTTAATAACCAAACACCCCTTCTAGACTATCATCATTTTTAATAAAATTGTCAACATCTACTTCGGTATATTCATCTTTTGTCTTTCTAACAACTACTTTTTTAATTCCCGCATTAATTATAAATCTTTTACAAAACATACAAGGCATAGCATTTTTAACATATTCACCTGTACTTACCTCTTTACCTACTAAATATAAAGTTGCTTTTATTATATCTTTTCTAGCGGCACTTATAATAGCGTTTTGTTCAGCATGAACGCTTCTACACATTTCATATCTTTCGCCACGTGGTATTTCTAATTTTTCACGCATACAATAACCTAAATCAGTACAATTTTTTCTACCTCTTGGAGCACCATTATAACCTGTTGAAATAATTTCATCATTTTTAACTATAACTGCCCCAAAGGCTCTTCTAGCACAAGTTGATCTTTCTAAAGTTGCTTCTGCAATATCTAAATAATAATTATTTTTATCTACTCTCATATTAACTCCTTGTAACAAACGTCAAATTTTTCTAAAAAATATTCAATATCACTTTCTTTAGTTAAATGAGATAAACTAATTCTAATACTTGACTTAGCTCTATTCTCGTCTTTTGTTAAAGCATAAACAGATTTAGAAATAGTACCAGTTGAACAAGCCGTTTGTGTTGATATATAAATATCATGTTTTTCTAAAGCATGTAACATTGTTTCAGGCTTAACCCCTACTACACTAACATTTAAAACATTAGGAATACAATGCTCATTACTATTTATATAAACGTTATCATAATTTAAACCATCTTTTAACATTTTATTTAATTTAGATATATATTCATATTTTTTATCTAAATCTTCTAATATTAAACGCATTGCTTTAGCAAAAGATGCAATTAAAGCAGTAGCTGGTGTACCACTTCTATATATAGTGGTGCTTTTCCCACCATGAATTAATGGTTCTAAAGAAATATTTTCTTTTTTATATAACATACCTATTCCTTTTATACCATATATTTTGTGCGCTGAAAAACTAGCCAAATCAACATTAGTTAAATCAATATTTATTTTTCCTAAAGCTTGAGTCATATCAACATGAAAATAACATTTAGGATAATCTTTTAGTAACTTTCCTATTTCATCTATAGGTTGTATAATACCTATTTCACTATTGATATAACCAATACTAACTAAAATTGTTTCATCCGTTAACAATTCTTTTAAATTATTAACATCAACCATACCAAATTCATTAGTTTTAACAAAATCAACTTTAAATCCTTGTTTTTGTAAATATGTTAAAGGTCCATATATTGAAGAATGTTCAAATTCAGTCGTAATAATATGTTTACCTCTATTTTGATATTTTAAAGCGATTCCTTTAATTGCCGTGTTGTTTGATTCTGAAGCACCACTAGTATAAATCACTTCACTTTCTTTAATATTTAACAAATTACTTATTTGTTTAGTTGAAGCTTTAATAATTTCATTAGCTTCTACACCTAATTTATGTAATGAATTAGGATTTCCAATATAATTTTTGCTAACTTCAGCAAATGTATTTAAAACTTCTTCATTTACTGGAGTAGTAGCAGAATAATCTAAATATGTCATTTTTTACACCTCTTCAATTTGTTTTATATATTGATAATTTAATTTATTTTCATTAGTTACAATATTTCTATTTAATTCTTTTTCTAAATTATTACGAGTATTTTTTGCAATACTCCCACCTTTTTTAGCTATTTTCTTATTTTCTTTTAAACCATATGGCTTATATTCTTTAGTAAGCTCTCTTGTTGCAATTTCACCCAAATTTGCAAGAGCTACCTCAATATCAGTCATATTATCTCTCAATGATTCTTTTCTTAACCCTTTAAATTTTTTATATTCATTAGCTTTCATTCCTGACCATTCTTTGTATATTTCATTGGTAAGAATAGCAAATTCATAATCTTTTGTTATACCACTTTCTTTCCAAGTATCTGTTAATTTATGACGATCAACAATACCATTAAGCCGTACTTTGATCCATTTATCATCATATCCTCTTTTTTTATAATATTCAACTGCTCGATTGATTGCAATTTCAGGATCAAATACTTCATTTATTCGTTCATCTCCTAAAGATGCTAGCCATAATTTAAAAGGTTCGGCTTTTGGTGAAGGAATTGATTCAATGAGTCTTAATATTCCTTTTGTATCCAAGACATCTGTATTTCTCATTTTACCATCTTTAGCAGTCATTTTCAACTGTACGATATTTTCGTATAGTTGGCTACCTTCAGTAATTAACTTTCTTTTTAAATCTGTCCAATATCTTTTTGGCTCTTTACTTTCGGTTAATGCATTTATTATGTCTATAATGCTAAAATAATATTCCTCTTTTTCACTATCCCATATACTTCTTATCTCTTTTCCTTCAAATAAATTTAATAAAGTATCTTGTTGCAAAATTCACCTTCTTTCTAAATTTATCTTATATACCTCAATATTAATTTTATCAAAAAAAAAGAAGAATGTAAATTAAATATGCATTCTTCTTTTTAATTCTTCTTTAACATCTTTGAATTTAAAAATTAATAAACTTATAAAACATATCAAATTTAATAATATTGATATAATAGAAGGAAGTTTATTAGGTATTCCAATAATAATAAAAATTAATGGAATTACCCCTATTAAAGCAATACATATAAAATAAAATATTTCTTCATCTAAATAATCTTTAAGTACAATAGAAAGAATAGCTAAATTGATGCTACAAATTATACATAAAATAGGTATAACATAAGTAATTGACCAATAATGAAATCCTGTAAAATAATCCCATAAAACAGATAAAATACTCAAAATTATTAATTGACTTAAAATTGATTTAAATAAACTTTCTTTATTATTAAAAGCTGTTTTTAAAATAATAAATAAGCAAATAAATCCTAATATAACAAATATACTAAAATGGTATTTATTAATCATCAAATCAATTGTTATACATATTAAAGATATAATAAAACTAACTAATAATAATATTTTAAAAAAAGTAAAATATTTTTTATAAATATTAGGAATATTTGGAAAAATATTATCTTCTTTTTTACCTATTAATTTATTTTGACATAAAGGACATACATCAGAATCAGTTTTAATTTTTAAATTACATTTTTTACATATTCTCATTCTACACCTTCTATATTATTACTAGATATTATTATATCTACATCAAATGAACTTAATTTACGATAAAAACATTTAATTATATCCATATTATCAAACATTGAAGTAAATGATATATTTAATTTATCTAAATAAGAACACATTGATATCTGCATTTTATCAGTACTTACATATACTTCAAAACTATCAATATAATCTTTTATTGAATCATCTACTTTAATTATACCTAAATTAGTAACAGTTGATGTTGTTTTAATAAATTTTATTATTATTTTTAATATAAAGTTTTTAACAAACAGAGGAATTAATCTAATTAAAAAATTATGTTCAAAAGTAGCATATTTATTCATTGTTTTAAACAAATTATCTTTTTTTAATTCTTTCTTTAAATTTTTATCAACATATTTTATTATATCTTCCAAATTATCAGAACCATTATATTTTAATTTAATAACACTAAAGAAATTTCTAGCTATCTGTGATTTAAAATATTTCCTTAAATTAACTGGAATATCAATAGCAATAAATTTATTTTCATCTTTTAAATCCATATTTTCTTTAATAGCCAAAATATAAATGCTCACAATTAAACCAGTTAAAGTAGTATTGTATTTATGAGCTAAATCAATTAAATCTTTAGTGTTCATGCATCCATTTATTACTCTAATTTTGTTTAATTTATCTCCTTTAATTTGATATACTTTATTTGATTTTTCTATTTTATTTAATTGAAATTTATAATATTTATTAAAACTATCACTACTTTTTTCATTTATTGACGCATCATAATCAAAATTAAATTCTTCAATATCGTATTTTTTGCTAATATAAATATGAACTATTGTTTTTAAAAATTCCAAAGCACCTGTTCCATCGGTTAATGCATGATATACTTCTAAATTAATTCTATTTTTATAATAATTTACTCTAAATAATAATTTCTTTTTCCTTTTATTATAAATTGGACTACATATATCTTTTTTTTCTTCTTTAATAATTGGATTAAAATCAGTTGTTTCTAAATAATGCCAAAAGAAACCTTTTTTTAATATTGATCTAAAATTAGGAAAAAATTTAAGTGCTTCATTAACAGATTCTTGTAAAATATTTTTATCAATATTTTCTTTTAAAACACAAACAAATCTAAACACTTTAGGATCTTTCCTATTACTGACAGGTGGGAATATTTTAGCTGCATTATCTAATTTAAATCACTTTTTTTTCAATTAAACCATCTCCCAAAAAATCATTTATATAATTATAACATTCAATTATTTCTTTTTTGTTAATAGGTATAGTAAAAAATCCATGAATATTATCAATTTGATACATTTTAACTTTATTATCAAATTTCATTAATTTGTTTCCATATTCAATTCCTTCATCTCTTAATGGATCTAAACTAGCTGTAATAATCAAAATATCAGGTTGGTTATATAGATTATCAGCATTTAAAGGTGATACATATTTAGTCTTTAAATATTTTTTATCTTTAACATATAAATCTAAATAATTATCAATCCTTTTATTAGTTAGAATATAATCATTTCCGTTTTGTTTTACAGAATCAAATTTACAACTTTCATTATGAATATGATAAGTCATAGGATATAATAGAATTTGTTTATCTATTTTAAATTCCTTTTTTTCACTTGCTATAATTGATATTACACTTGCAATATTACCTCCAGCACTATCACCCATTATAGCAATATTTTTATTATCTAAAAAACTATCCTCACTATATAAGTATTTTGTAACGCTATAACAATCAATTAATCCATTAGGAAAAGGATATTCAGGCGCTAAACTATAATCAACTGATATAACTAAAGAATTAGTATTATTAGCTAAATCATAACAAGTTCTACTATAAGTATGAATATTACCTGTAACAAATCCACCACCATGAAAATATATAATAACTTGATTAATTATGTTTGGAATAAATAATCTTACTTTAACATTATGATCTTTAACTAATATAAAAGTATCTATATATTTTATATTTTTTTCATTTGAAATTATTTCTTTTAACATTCTTTCTTTTTTATAATCTATATCTATTTTAGACAACTTAGTTATTATTTTTTTTGTTATTTTTTTCATATACTCACCTATTTAATTATATCAAAAAAAGATGAATAATCATCTTAAAATTTTACTTCACTAATAAATTCTTTATCAAATAAAACTAATTTATAAGCATGTAAATATAATCTTTTATAATTATTAATTCCATATTTCTTGTCTCCTAAAATAGGATGACCAATATTACTTAATTGAACTCTTATTTGATTTTTTTTACCTGTTTTAATATTTATATCTAATAATGAATTATTATTTATCTCTTTTATTTTTTTGTATTCCGTAATAGCTAAAACACCATTATTTGATACATAAACAAAATGATTTTGATTTTCTTTTAAATAATTTTTTAATATATCACTTTCTTTAGTAATACCACTTACCAAAGCTAAATATCTTCTTTCTACTTTATTCCAATTATCTTGTAAATAATTTTTAGTTTTAATATTCTTAGCAAATACTATTAATCCAGATGTATCTTTATCTAATCTATGAACAATAAATATTTTATTTTTTTTATTATTCTTTTTAACATAATCACTTACTAAATTATATAAAGATATTTCTTTACCATTTGATATTGTTAATAAATTATAAGGTTTATCTACTACTATTATATCTTTATCTTCATATATAATTTTAATATCTTTTGATTTATTATATTTATTAATAGTAACTTCATCATTTATTTTTAACATATAATCATATTTAGTAACTACATTATTATTTACCAAAACGCTACCATTTTTAAGTAAAGTTTTATAATTTTTAAATTGTTTTAAATAATCAATTAATCTTTCTTCTTTAATTACTTTCATCTAAACCATGCTTTTCTATATATTCAGAATAACTAATTTGTTTATCTTTATATGTACCATCAAACTTTATTTCAATTAATCTATTACTTACAGTTTCAATTAATTCTTGGTCAAAAGTAGAAAATATAACAACACCCATAAATCTATTTAATCCTTCATTTAAAGATGTAATTGACTCAATATCCAAATGATTAGTTGGTTCATTAAATAACAATACATTAGATCTTTCTAACATCATTTTACTAAACATACATCTAACCTTTTCCCCACCAGATAAAACATTTACTTTTTTTAATACTTCTTCACCAGAAAATAACATTCTACCTAAAAATCCTCTTATATAACTATCATCTTTATTGTCACTACATTGTTTTAACCAATCAACCATATTTAAATCATTAAAGTATTCATCATGATTTTTTTTAAAATAACTTATTTTTACATTACCACCTATTTTAATAGTTCCACTATCAGGTTTTATATTACCGCTTATTATATCGAGTAAAACAGTTTTACCTATTTCGTTATTTCCTATTAGAGCTATTTTATCATTTGGTCTAATAGTTAAATTTAAATTTTTAATAATATCTTTATAATTTATATTTTCTAAAGTAATAACTTCTTTACCAACATTTTTATCAAAATCAAAATTGATGTAAGGATATTTTCTACTAGATGGTTTAATTTCATCTAAAACAATCTTTTCTAATGATTTCTTTCTAGATGTTGCTTGTTTAGATTTAGAAGCATTAGCTGAAAATCTTCTAATAAAATCTTCTAACTCTTTAATTTTTTCTTCTTTTTTCTTATTAGATTCTTTCATTTGCTTTTGAATTAATTGACTAGATTGATACCAAAAATCATAATTACCTACAAATAAAGTAATTTTATTATAATCAATATCTAACATATGTGTACAAACTTTATTTAAAAAATGTCTATCATGAGATACTACTAAAACAGTATTTTTGAAATTAATTAAAAATTCTTCTAACCACATAATACTTTTAGCATCCAACCCATTAGTAGGCTCATCTAATAATAATATATCAGGTTCTCCAAATAAAGCACTAGCAAGTAAAACTTTTACTTTATCACTATCTTTTAAATCTTTCATTAATAAATTATGTTTACTATTATCTATACCTAAGCTGTTTAATAAAATAGCTGCATCACTTTCTGCTTGCCAACCATTTAAAGAAGCAAATTCTTCTTCTAAAATAGCTGCTCTCATACCATCTTCATTAGTAAAGTCTTCTTTCATATATAAATTATTTTTTTCTATCATTATTTGATATAATTTATTGTTACCCATAATAACTACATCAATAACAGTCATATCATCAAATTCATTATGATTTTGTTTTAAAACGGATATTCTTTCACCTTTACCAATTATTACTTCACCAGTAGTAGATTCAATACTACCTGATAATATTTTTAAGAAAGTAGATTTACCTGCTCCATTTGCACCTATAATACCATAACAATTATCGCCGTTAAATTCCAAATTAACGTTTTCAAACAAAGTTCTTGTATTAAATCTTAAACTTAAATTATTAACTTTTAACATAAAAACCACCTTGAATAAGTTTATCATATAACAATTAAAAAATCTAGTATGTTTCAACTAGATTAAATCTTTTATTGTAATTCATATGGTGATTGATCAGTACCTTCGCCAATTTTAATAGTCATATTTGGAATTTTTATAACTGGTCTAACTCCACTTCCATTTGAAGGACTACTGTAATATAAACTTCCATCGTTATGTACATATCTGACACTTGATGCATTGTATCGATTTCCTAACCAAAAATAATCTTTTATATCTAAATATGAATTTTGACTTCCTGCTCTTTCATATTGTTCTTCATCTAATAATCCTACTTTTTTAATCGTTGTTATTTCATCAACATCTGTATATATTCCTATATTAAATGTACTATCTTTGATATTAGATTTTATACTACTATCTAAACTATTCAAAAAATAATCGTTTAACCATGTGTTTACATAACTTGAATTATATATTTCTTCAGTTGTCCATACATTTTCTGATAGTTTAATAGCTGGTGAAGGCTGTTGAGTTATTAAAGTAAGTGTATCAGCGTTAGTATCAAACTCTAATATTCTCCACAATTGTCCTCCATATAATAAATAATTATTTGAAACATCTTCATTTGTTCCAGTAAAATAATACAAATTAGTATTTAAAGAATCTTTTACTAAACCTACTTGGTTACCATCTTGATAGTAATTTAATAAATTCTCAATCAATTTACTACTATTATTATTATATATTTCTAAAAATTCACTATCATCACAAGCATAATGTGTTTCTTTAGCATAACAATATTCTTTATCCGTGTTTGGAAATTTACATTTATACATAATAACACCATTATCAGTACTATATAAAATATTTTCACAAACTACATCTCCACCACTTTTTTCAACATTACTTAAAAATGTTTCATCAATAACTGGTATCGATCCATCCATAGATTGATTATAATATTCTTGTTTAATTGCTCTAGCATATCCTTCTATACTTCTTAAATTAGCACTTTCTTTTGAATCATCAATTACATTTAAAATTATTGGTGTTGCGATTAGCGCTACTATAGCTAATAAACTAATTACAGCTAATAATTCTATTAATGTAAAACCTCTTTTCATTTTACCACTCCTCGTACTATATAAATTATATCTTATTTTTTATTCTTAATCAATATTTTTGTAATTAATTTATGGATTTCAACTATTATAAGTGGCACTAAAGAAAGTATTATAATAATTAACCATTCTAATAAAGTTGGTTGTTGTAATGATAAAAATGTAGCTATTGGTTTAATAAATACTAACATCAATAATACAATTAGAGATATAAGCATAGCTAAATACAAATACCAATTACGTGCATGTTTTTTAGAAAAGAAAGATATTGTTGAAGAATGTTGATTAAGTGAATGAATTATTTGTGATAAACAAAGGGTTATAAAAGCCATCGTAACACCTTCATTTGGACTATCAAGATAACCTATATAATAAGCTATTAAAGTAATCATAGAAATTATTATTCCATGAAATATAACTCTCTTAATTAATCCTTCCTCAAATAAAGTCCCTACTTTTATTGGCTTTTGCTCCATAATATCATCAGATGCTGGATCAACACCTAATGCTAAAGCAGGTATTGTATCAGTTACTAAATTTATAATTAAAATATGAACAGCTAAAATAGGTGTACCAATGTTAGCTATCATAGCAATAAATATTGTTAAAACTTCAGAAATATTACCAGCTAACAAATATTGAATAACTTTTTGAATATTACTATAAATTCTTCTTCCTTCTTTAATTGCATATTCAATAGTCGTAAAATTATCATCTAATAAAATCATATCTGATGATTCACGAGCTACATCAGTACCACCCTTACCCATAGCAATCCCAATATCAGCAGTTTTTAACGCAGGTGCATCATTTACACCATCACCTGTCATCGCTACTATATTATTAGTTCTTTTAATAGAATTAACTATTCTTAATTTATCATTAGGAGATATTCTAGCAAATACTGATGTTTTTAAAACAACTTTATCTAATTCTTTATCAGACATTTTATTTAAATCATCACCACTAATAGCTAAATCACCTTTTTGATATATATTTAATTGTTTGGTAATAGCTAAAGCAGTTTCAACGTGATCTCCTGTTATCATAATGACTTTAATACCAGCTTTATGGCATGTTTCAATTGCTTTTTTAACTTCTACTCTAGGTGGATCTATCATACCAACTACACCAACAAATACTAAATCATTTTCTATTTCTTTAGGAATACTTTTAACTTTTTTATAAGCAAAAGCTAAAACACGCATAGCATTTTTTGATGATTGTTCACATAAATCATATATTTTAGATTTTAATTCATTAGACAATTCTTTTACATCACCATTTACATCTATTTTAGTACATATTGGCAATATCGAATCAATCGCACCTTTAGTATATATAACATAGTCATCAATTTTATTTATTGTTGTCATTCTTTTTCTATCAGAATCAAATGGTAATTCTAATACCCTTTCATAATCAACTAATGAATTATTTTTATGTGCGAATTGTTTTAATGCTATTTCAGTAGGATCGCCAATTTCTAAAGTAGCATTATTACATAAAGAACATGCATATAATAATTCTTTATTTGTAACTTTACCAGTATTAACTTTCCCATTTATAAAATCATCATATAAAACAAATTCTTTAACTGTCATTTTGTTTTGTGTTAAAGTTCCTGTTTTATCAGAACAAATTACTGTAGTACTTCCCAAAGTTTCAACAGCTGGTAGTTTTCTTATTAAAGCATTTTGTTTAGCCATTCTTTGAACACCTAAAGCCATAACGATAGTAGCTGTAGCAGGTAGTCCTTCAGGAATTACTGATATAGCTAATGAAATTGCTATCATAAGTACTGATACAAAATCTTTACCATATAATAATCCAATCATAAATATAATAACACTAATAACAATACCAACTAAACTTAAAACTTTACCTATTTTATTTAATTTTCTTTTTAAAGGTGTATCTAATTCATCAGTATTTTCTAACATATTAGCAATTTTACCTACTTCAGTATTCATTCCTGTTGCGCACACTATTCCTATACCAGTTCCATAAGTTACTATAGTTCCAGAATAAGCCATATTGATTCTATCACCTAATAAAGTATTTTTATCTAAAACAGCATTTTCATCTTTATATACTGAAACAGATTCCCCTGTTAAACTTGCTTCTGATATTTGTAATCTAGATGTTTCAATTAACCTTAAATCAGCAGGTACTATATCACCATCTTCAATTAATACTATATCTCCTATTACCAATTCTCTAGCATCAATTATTTTTCTTTGACCATTTCTTATAACCTTAGCCATACTTTTATTCATATTTTTTAATGATTCAATAGCATTTTCTGCTTTTCTTTCTTGGACAATACTTATTATAGCGTTTATTACAATTATAATTAATATTACGATACTTTCTGCTTTTTCATTTAAAATAAAAGATATAATTGCAGCAATAAATAAAATGATAATCATTGAATCAGTAAATTGCTCTAAAATCATTTTTAATAATGTTTTTTTCTTTTTACTTTTTAATTCATTATAACCATTTTTATTTAATAATTTTGAAACTTCTTCTTCTGTTAACCCATCTAAACTATATTTTTTTAATAATTCTTCTTTTTCTATTGTATGCATCTTATCACCTATATTAAATTATACCACGAATTTTAATAAAAATATAGACTACTCTACGATTCGTAGGATGACATATATAATTTTTTATTATATTATAAATTTAGAAAGAAGAAATTTAGAAAGAAGAAATTTATGAAAAAATTTTTAATTAACTATTATGCATTAATTATATTGATATTATTTATTGTTTATAATTTTATTTTAGACAAATTAATAATTATGGGATTATTATATAAAACAATTATGATTTTAATTATTATTGTTAATATGATTTTTTTAATTATTTTTAGAAAAAAAATAAAATATAAAAACATATTAATTATTTATTGTTTAACTTCTTTATTTACTAAAAATATAATACAATATCTTTTTGCTTTTTCTAATATAATCATTTTATGCATAATAGGCTTTAAAAAAAATAAAATTATCAAAAAATTTTCAATTTTTTTTGGAATATTTATAGCTTTTTGCTGGTTACCATTATTGTTCGCACTTTTTATATTTTTTGGCATTAATTTGGACGAAGATAAAAATATGAATCACATATATAATGATATGCATTATTATTGTGATAATAATTATGAAGCTTATGCTTATTCAACTGGTTTTATGGATGGGTTTAGTTATAGTATTGGTAAATATTATGATATTTTAAAAATAAATGATATAATTAATATAGTATATCGTGAAAGAAATGAAAATACATTAGAAGAATATACAAATTTTATTGAAAATAATAATTGTATATTGGTAGGTGGTATTGATGAATCTAAATAAAATATCAAATTTTATCAAAACAAAAAGAAAAGAATTGGGTCTTACTCAAGAAGAATTAGCGCAAAAATTATTTGTTACAGAAAAAGCTATATCAAGGTGGGAAACAGGTCGTGGTACACCAGATATTTCTTTATTAATTCCTTTAGCAAAAATATTAAAAATTAATGTAAGTGAATTATTAAATGGTGAAAATGATATTGAAGAAGTTATTAAATATAACGAGATAAATAAAAAAACAAAATTTAATTTTCAATTTAAAATAATCATTTTATTTTATGTATTATCAATACTAACATTTTTAATTTATTTAAGGTTTGAATATGATCCTAATATTGAATTAAATTATTTTATAAGATTATTATTAATCATTATTGCATCTATTTTTATAATTATAGGTAATTTAATATACAGTAATAATTATGTTGAAAAATTAGAAGATAAAAATAAAATCAAAAAATTTTCTTTAAGTATTATTTTCGTATATTATATAATCTTACTATTTAATATGGTAATATTTGCAAGATATAATACCATTAATAGTTTTAATTTAATACCTTTTAAATCAATAATTGAAATATTTAATAATGGTAATATTTATTCTATTATAATTAATATATTTGGTAACTTATTAATTTTTATGCCATTAGAATATTTCATTATAGAATTATTTGAAATAAATAAATTTTTATTAAATTTTATTTCTTCATTTTTAATTATTTTAATTATTGAAATAATACAATATATATTTAAAGTTGGTGTATTAGATATCGATGATTTAATACTATGTACTTTAGGAATGATGCTATTTTACATAATTTATAACAAAACAAAGTAGAAATTTTATGTTAAAAATTAAAAATTGTTATTGTGTATTGTTGATGTTTATTTTGTAATTCTATAAATTCTACTTACCTTTGATGTTTAACAATACAATTCTAGTAAGGAGATGAAAATATGATGAAAAAAAAGAAAAAATTAACAATAGATGAATATATGAATATTGGTAAAAATGATATTTTTGTATATATAATTATAACTATTATTTTATTTCTAATATTACTATATATTGGTTATAAAAGTAATTTTTACTACATATTGTTATTTGATCTAATAATGATAATTAGGATTATAGAACGTATTGATACTTACCATACTTTAAAACAAATGAAATCATATTTAACTAAAAATAATCTTTTAGATAAAATTGGTAATATTGATTATTTGAATGAAAGATACTATTTTTTAACAGATAATTAGATTATCAAACAAAATAAAGAAATTTTTTCATTTAAGTATTCTCAAATAAAAAGAATATTTAAAGAAAGAAAATTAAAATTAAGCAAACCTAGTAATTATAAAGAATACTTACACATTATTACAAATGATAATGAATTTAAAATATTAACAAACTCAACTATTTTAGTTGGTGAAGACTATAAAGATATTAGTGATTATTTGATAAAAAAGAACTCTAATATCATAATCGAGTGAAATACCAATAATCCAAAGGTAAATTAACATATTTAAAAAAGATGATTGTTACATAATTTAATCATCTTTTTCCTTAATTTTTATTATTTAAATCTTTCTCACTTTACATTTTAAATAAGTTAACTAAAAGCAGATTTAAATATTTACTATCTTATAATGCAATCAAATTCATATTTACCAATTTCATTATATAAATTAAAAAGAATAGTATTGCTACTAATTCTATATTTTATTGTCTAAATAAAATTATTTTTTAATTAAAACAGGTCCTTTTTGTTCTTGTGTATCATCTTTTTTATAAAAACCTAATAATTTTTTTAATGCTACCTTTGGCTTAACTGACTTAACCATTAAATTTAAGTTATTATTTCTATAATTAATAAAATCATAACTATCACATACTTCAATTAAAGTAAAATTATCTATTTCTATAAAATCTTCTTTCGATACTTCACCTATTCTTGCTACTAAATCTGGTCTTCTTTGAATAAAATCAATTATTTTGTTTAAACTTTCTTCGGTTTGTGAAAATCTATCTATCACACGGCTTATATAAAGGCTTAGTGTTTCTAATTGTTCATCTGTATATAATCTCATCATTAAATCAAAATTAAACAAATAATTTGAAAAACCTTTTGTCTGCATTAAGTGATTTAGTCTTTCGCAAGTTTCTTTTTTGTAGCTTTCAGATTTACATGAATTTATAAAATCTAATTGTTCTTCTGTTGCATTAATATAAGTTTCATCTGTAAACGTATCTAAATTATTCTTATTAAAAATTGACTCGAATCGTTCTCTACTCCAATAATAACCTTTTTTTGGCTTTAACACTTCATAAATTAATTCATATTTTATATTCATTAATTTTGTAAATCTTTGAATATATTTTTCTCTTTCTTCTTCCGGTAAATTTTTAATACTATTCGCAAAATTTCTAAAAATAAATCCACAAATTTTAATCATTTCTATATATTTTTTTCTTTCAAACTTTGAAGATATAGTTTTATCTAAATATTGAAGATTAATACTATAATTATAATTAAAATTAATATCTTCTCTTAGTAATTCATGTAATAATTCTACATTATCATAATATAAAGCAGTATAATACAATACTAAAGATAATCTTACCTTTTTATTTTCTTGTTCATCAACGATTGGAAGAAAAGTATAAATTAAATTACCTTTTGGATCCATTTGTAAATTTTTAAAATTAGCATTAATTAAATCCTTTAAAATAAGAGTCATTTTTTTATCAATTTCTTCTACTCTTTCATCATCTAATTTAATATTTCTTTTTACACTATTTTTAATTTCATTTAATGTTTTTAAAACATAAACATCAATAAAATCACTTTTGTTTATTGTTTCCATAAACCCTCCTAAATATAATATATAAAATTGATTTTAAAAATGTAGTAATTATTATATATTAAAAGTAGTTTTTTTGCAATATTATTTCTAAAATTATATTAATTTTTATCTTAATCATTTAAAATTAAATACAGTTCTTTATTTGCGGTCAAATTTTAACCCCATCCTCTTTAAATTGTCTTTTTTGCAAGTTTAATGTATAATATTTTTATTGAATGGAGAAATGTTATGTTAAAAAATATTAGAAATAATAACAAATTAGCTTTTAATTTTACTATTATAACTTTTATAATTGGTACACTACTTTTTTATGAATCATTATTTAGACCAATTAATATTATCTTAATAACACTATTAATAAGTTATCTTCCCTTTATAATATTTTTTATAATTTTTTTATTAAGTTATCACTTAAAAGATAATTTAAAAGCAATAAAAAATATTAAAATCGTTACCAAAATACTCACCTATTTACAAGTTTTTTATTATTTTATGGCAATATTCATGATTACAATTTTAATGGCTATAAATCCTGTTACTAATCCAAAATATTATAAATTTTTTGTAAATTCTGATGAATTAACTAAAGTATTCCCAAAACAAATACCGGATAACATTGAAAATGTCCAATTTTATTATGCACCTGGTGTTTTACAAGGTAGTACTGATTATGTTTTATATTATATTGATGAAAATATAAATTTAGATAAATTTAATGATTTATTTAAAGATAAAGCAATTTGGATTGGACACGAAAAAGATTATACTGAAAAAAGAGGATTATTAACTGGCATATTTTCACATACATCTATCGAATATGAAAACAAAAATAATTTTATTATATATTTAATAGAAGGAGAATGTGATGATTCAGGATACTGTAATCATGGAAATTATTTGTTGGTTGCAATAAATGAAAATACCAATGAAATTATTTATGAATCGAGCTCATGGTAAATATTATTTATCTAAATATTTAGTAAAAATTTTACTTGCAAAAGTAAGTGAAATTGTTTTACTAGTAGCCAAATATACTTTTATATTTGGTATTTTTTTATTAATTTTTAATTCTTGTAAATTATTATAATTTCTTTTAGCTAAATCAATTATAACAAATCCAATTCCTAATCCTATATTAGCAAATTCAGTAATTAATTCTTGACTAACAACTTCCATTTTAGGTATTAATTTTACATTGTTTTGAAGAGCAATATAATCTAAAAACTTTCTACTATTTGATTGTTCTTTTTGTAAAATAAGAGGATAATTATTTAAATCTTCAAAATTTATTATATCATCACTATAAAACTTTGGATTATATATGAATCCTTGTTTTAATTCTTTAATAAGTTTTAAATTCAAAGATGTTTCTTTTATATTTCCTTCATTAAATACTACAAAATCAAGTTTTCCTAATTTTAAATCATTAATTAAATTACTAGTTAAATCATTTGTTACATTAATATTTATATTAGGATATTTTAAATGAAATTCTTTTATAGAATCTAATAATACTAATTTTGTTAAAGTTGTCGAACATCCTATTTTTATTTCACCTTTTGATAAATCTTTAAAAGAAGTAAATTCATTTTCAGCATTATTAATAAGTTCTAACGCACCTTTAACATATTCATAAAACATTTTACCTTCTTCAGTTAATTCCATTCCTTTATTACTTCTTAAAAATAATGTACCGCCTAATTGCTCCTCTAATTTTTTTATTGATTGGGATATAGCTGGTTGTGAGATATGTAATTCTTCACTTGCTTTCGTCATATGTTTGTTTTTTGCAACAACATAAAATACTCTATATAATTCTAAATCAATATTCATTATAATCTCTCCTTATGTATATTATAACATAAATATATTTTACTTATTAATAAAATTATAATAGAATAAATTTGAAAGGAAGATTTATATGAGTTTTGACCAATTAAAGCAAAAATTTATTAACCTAAAAAAAGAACAATTAAAATATATAGCTGATATAGTTATTTTAAGTAAAAAAAAATATTTACTGAACAAGAAAATTTAAAAATATATAGAAATCTTAAAAAATATGAAAAGGAAATTTGTGATTTGGCAAAACAAATTATCGAAACAGCTAAAAAAGAAAATATAAAATTATTTTATTATGATGTAATTATAGAATTCGATTTAAATAATTACTCTGATTCATTAAAAATAGATAATCAATATAGAAAAGAATATGTTTTAAATATTTTAGATGTTAAAGAAAATAAATGTAAGTTTACTTTTCAAAATTTACAAAGAATTTCTAAAAATCATTTTAAAACTATAGATCCAGATCTAATTGAAAATGGACAAAGACTAATAAATAAACCTATATATATTTTTTGTGGATATTATGACTATAGTGAAGATTGTTATGGTCCATGTTTTGGAAATAAAGATGATTATCTTTATGGAATATATAAATATATTTTTAAAGACGAAAAAGAAGAAGTTTTAAAAAGTCAAATGGAACAATTTGAACAAAATAAAATTATTATTAGAACTGAAGTATTTGTTAATACTCATGATATTGAAATCTTATTTAAAAAAGAATTATTAAACCCCAAAAATAGTACAATAGATGATTGTATCAATAATACTAAAAGAGGTATTAAATTACTAAATTATTTAAGAAGTTCAGAATATAAAGAAAACGTTTTATTAAATAAAATTAACGAATTATACAAAAAAATAAAAGGTAGATGCATAAAAGAAGAACTTTTATTTAGTGGAAAATTTTTAAAAATTTTAAAAGAAACTTATCAATTACCTAATAATAAAAAAATTGTAAAAGAAAAAATTATTAAAAACAATGGAAAAATTCTGTAATCATTATTGCTATAACAGATGATAAATATATTATAACTTTTCAAAATAGATTGAAAGATAAAATTATTGCTGAATTTCCTTCTGGATATATAGAAGATAATGAAGATATATTAACCGCTGCTAAAAGAGAATTAATAGAAGAAACAGGATATACTTCTAATGATTTGCTTATTGTAGATGAAGCATATGCATCTGTCGGTATAGATAATTCTATTTCTTATATAGTAGTTGCTAATAATTGTATAAAATCAAAAGATGTAAATCATGATGGAACAGAATTTTTAATATATGATTTATTTTCTAAAGAGGAACTTGAATATTTAATTAATAATAACATTATGAATGGTGCCATGAACAAATTAGCTTACTATAATTTAATTCGTAATATTGATAATAATAAAAGATTAAGAAAGAAAAATATTAATTCTTTGATATAATTATTATCAATTAAATCAAATAAAAGCTAATCTATTTGTAACTAAATTTCTTCTAAAAATATTAAATATAAATTAGTATTAAATTTAAACAATATTATAGAATAAATTCACTTTATATAGTATAATATTGTTATTAAATAATATAAAATAGTTTTATACTATATAAATTGGGATAATATGAATAAACATCAAATTTCAACTATTAAGTCTAATTTTATCAAAAGGAGTAATACATGATTTATTTAGCACAATTATTTGGTTTTTTTGCATTAGTAATATTAATAATAAGTTTTCAAAGTAATAATAAAAAAACATTATTAAAATATCAAATATTTTCTAGTTTATTTTTTGCAATACAATATTTATGTTTAAACGCTATTACAGGTTGTTTGATGAATTTAATGACAATGATCAGAAATATTATATATAAGATGTTTAAAAAAACACCTTTATTATTTGTGTCACTAATTATTATAATAATGATTATATTAAGTGTATTTTCTTATAATGGGTTAATAAGTTTATTACCTACAATTGCAGTAATATTATATAGTGTTGCATTGTGGCAAAAAAGCTTAAAGATAACTAGGATAACAGAAATCATTTCTTGCTCTTTGTTTATTATATATAACATAAATGTTCTTGCAATTATAGGTTTAATATCTACAATAATTGAATTGTTATTTGCAATTATTGCTGTATATAAATTTGATATAAAAAAAAATAATAATGTTTAAAGTTAAAACAATTAATTTTTAAAATTTAAGAATAACAAATGAAAATTAATACAATAAATAATATAATGAAAAATTATTTATTAATACATGAAAGTTCATTTTTTTTATAATATTATTTCGCACCAATCCTTTCTTTTAACAAAAAAAATCAACTTTTCAGTTGATTTAATCATTAACGTCACATTGGTGCGACGATTTTACCTTATGGAGCGAATAACATACAAGTTACGAACTTCGTTCTCTTTCTATAAATATTATATATGAATTATTATTAAAATTCAATGGGAGTATGGAGAAATTTGTTGTTTTATAGTATAATATATTCAAAATCTAACTTTATTTTATATACAATGAAAAAGGAGGAGAGTTTTTAGATGGATATAAGATATGCCGTAAGAGTTTTTGCTTTTAAAGATAATAAAGTTGCTTGTATTAAATATAAAAATATTAACAAAGATTATTTTGATATACCTGGTGGAAAGATTGAAGATGGAGAAACTGAAATACAAATTTGTATAAGAGAATTTAAAGAAGAAACTGGAATGGATATTGATGATTTAAGGTGCATTGGAAATGTTGAAATTATATATCCAAGTAGAAATAAAAAATTTATTATGAAAACATATATAGCAAATAAAGTAAATGGTAATCCATTGGATTTAGATGATAATTATGCCTATTGGTTACCTATCAGTAAATTAACAAATAACGAAAAGAGATTTGCCATTACTCATTTGTTAGATGATGAATTGATAAAATACTTTCAATCAGAAAAAATAAATATTGTATTTACTTGTGATGAAAATCATAATGTTATAAATATGGAAATAAAGGAGCTATAATGTATGGGAATAATAATTGTTGGTGGAGTAATTCAAAAAGATGGTAAGTTTCTTTTAGTCAAAGAAGCGAAAGAAAAATGTAGAGGTAAATGGAACATCCCAGCTGGACATTTAGACCCAAATGAAACAATTTTTGATGGAGCCAAAAGAGAGGTCAAAGAAGAAACTGGTTGTAATGTTGAATTAACAGGTGTTTTACAAATTGGTAATCGAGTATTAGAAGATGATGTATTTGTAAGTGTTATATTTTCAACTAAATTATTAGACGATAATATTAAATACAATCCTAATGAAATTCTAGATGTTAAATGGTTTACTTATGAAGAATTACTTAATATGAAAGATGATTTAAGGTCATATAATTTGATTGTTAATAGCATAACTGCTTTGATTGAAAATAAAGTGGCGGATATTGATTTAGTTAAAATGATGTAATCAATGGAGTATGTAATATATGAATAAAAATCACGATTTATTAAGAAACAAAGATATAATTGCAATATTAGATGGGGATAGTCAGATAGAAGAAATTGATGGTATAAGAATTTCTATGCCATATCTAAGCGGGCCTATGCTTTGTGAACTTTCTCAAAAGTTTGGATGTTATCAAGAATATTACTGGGGAAATAGTTCTAAACCAAATTTAAGTAGATGGCAATATATGGACAATATTTTAAAATATGTTATTAAAGAAAATAAAGTAAGTCAACTTTTAACATATATGATGGATAAAGAAAGATTTTCTGATAGCTTGAGTAAACTAAATACTGTAAGTGATATAGAAAAAATGTATAAATATATAATTCAAAAAGTTATAGACCAAATTAATTCTATATTATACTTTGGTGGGCATGAATTGGTTATAATTAATAACCAATTTATTGTTAAGAACATTGATGAAAAAATTAATATTGATATTCCAAATATAAATGTTGTTAATAGAGATTATATTAAAGATTTATCCGAACGTGCAATGAAAGATATAGATGAAGGAAATTTAGACAGTGCTATTACAAAATCAAGAACAATTTTAGAAGAGACTTTTTGTTATGCTATTGAAATTAAAGGTGAAGAACCGTCTGATAATGGTGATATTGGAAAGTTATATAAACAAGTAAAAGATTTATATAGTATGCATGCAAATAAGGACATGGATAAAAGAGTTAATAAGTTATTATCTGGACTTGAGAATATTGTTCAATCAATTGCAGAAATGAGAAATAATGGAAGTGATTCACACGGCCTTGGAAGTAAACGAGTAAATATTTCAGATTATCATGCAAGATTAGCAGTGAATTCTTCTACTACTATGGCAGAATTTATTCTTTCTGTGTCTCAAAATTCAAAATAATATCTAACAATAAATGGATATAGGAAACTCCTATAATAGAATTTGTGCGAGAGTACAAATTCAGTGCTGGCTAGGACATAAAGTTTAATTTGTACTCACATTTTTAGAGTTGTAATTTTAAAGGACTGTAGCTGTTGCAGTCCAATTTTTACATATAAATAAGTTTGTTAAATATGATTTTTTCAGCAATACTTTTGTAATTATTCATTAGTTTTACAAATTCTAATTGGTTAGTTTCCTTAACTTTTTTGATTAGTAAATTTTTAAAGAGCAGTATAAAGTGCTTTGTTATTCTTTTTCAGATAATGCAATAGCCAAAATGATAATATTATATTTTCAAATAAAAACTCACGAACCTTTTATAGTCCGCAAGTTGTATTCAAATGGAGCCTTAACGATACACGTATGCGAAATTAAGAATCTAAGATTTGATTAAATCTCTCTGATAAATTGATTATAGCAGATATTTAGTTTTTTTCAAGTGGGAGTATGGAAAAAAATAGTGTTATATAGTATAATTTTATTAGTAATCATTGCTTTATTAGGAGGGGTGTCGATGGATTTAAAATCAACTATAATAAATAAAATATTAGGTATGAATAAAAGAAAATTAGGGATTATTGTAATTATTGTTTTTGTATCAGTACTAATCCTGTTTCCTTTTATTGATACAAACTTTTTTTACTCTAATAGAATTAAAAATAGAATAGATATTTTGCAAAAAATTACTGAATTAGATATGGATAAGATAAATCAAAATGAGAACTTAATGAAGGAATATAATAGTATTGTAAAAGAAATTAATGAATCAGATAATAATTACATTAACAAAGTTTTGAATAATAATGAAAATGATCATACAATTGGAAAATTTATAAGTGGTGGCATACTATGGTGGTTATTAGGCATAGTAGTTTTGTTCTTTTATAATAAATTTAATAAAGAAAATAGTATTAAAGGTAAGAATTTGGGGTTAAGAATTGGTGGATTTGTATTATGTATAATTATAGGTGGATTATTAGGTGTTATTTGTTCCATCATTCCAACTATATTTAATATTTGGGTAAATTATATAATTATTCCTATACTTATTCTTATATTAATGGTTTTGTTATTATATAAAACTACATCTAATAATTAAAAGGAAGGTGTTATTATGTTAGATTCTAATTTTAGTCAAATAATTGAAATGATTGAAAAAAGGAAAAATAATGCTTATAGAAAAGTAAATGAAGAAATGATTTTACTGTATCTTGAAGTCGGGAAGTTTCTGTATGGTATGAAAGAAAATAGTAGTTATGGAGATAAAATTACAACTAAAGCAGCAGATTTTATGAAAAATAATTATCCTGCTATTAAAGGTTTTACCAAAAGAAATATAGAAAGAATGATTCAGTTTTATATTACTTATAAAGATGATGAGATTGCGACACCACTGGTGACGCAATTGTCGTGGACAAATAATTTACTTATTTTAAGTGGTGCTAAAACCAAAGAAGAAAGACATTTTTATTTACAATTATCTATTAGAAATAATTATTCTAAACGCGAATTAGATAGACAAATTACCTCATCATATTATGAAAGATACATGCTTTCTGATGGTAAGCAATTGCCAACAGTAACGAAAACTATTGATGAAGATGATTATCCTAATACAAAAATTTTAGATACTTATAGTTTAGAATTTTTAGATTTACCTAGCGAATTTTCGGAAAAAGATTTAAAAAATGCTATTATTAAAAATTTAAAAGATTTTATATTAGAAGTTGGTAAAGATTTTACTTTTATTGGAGATGAGTATAGAGTTCAGGTTGGAAACCACGATTTTTTCATTGACTTGCTTTTTTACAATAGAGAATTATCCTGTTTAGTGGCATTTGAATTAAAACTAGGGGAATTTAAGGCAGAATATTTAGGAAAAATGAATTTATATTTAGAAGCATTAGATAGAGATGTTAAAAAAGAGCAAGAAAATCCTAGTGTTGGTATTATTTTATGTAGCTCCAAAGATAAAGATGTTGTGGAATATTCATTAAGTAAAAATATGTCTCAAACTTTAATTTCTGAATATAAACTAAAATTGATTGATAAGAAATTATTAGAAACAAAATTAAAAGAAATGAAATCATTAATTGAAAATAATGAATAAATTCTCTTGAAATGTAAGGCAATCATAATGAAAACTAATATTGAAGAATTTTATGATAGAATAAATTTAAATACGGAAATATAAAATGTGTAAAAAAAGTGTCCTAAAACTTGATATAAGTTCATATTATGTAAATAACAAAAAGAAGTAAGTAATACACTTACCTCTAATCATGGATATATATCATTTACACAGATTTCTATACAAATTCAAAAGATGATGAATAAATTATCGTCTTTTTATTTTTTTAACTATTTATCATAAATAACTTTTTCTAAATATCTTAATAATTTTTTCTCTAGAGCCAATATGCTCTTTCCAGTATATTTGCTCTTGCTTATGCCAATAATCATTAAAAAATGGATTATTTTGATTTAGAGAATGGCATTCTCTAAATCATGGTAGAACGAATCCATATTTAATAGAATTTTTTCTATTACGACCGCCGAATATTTCGTGAGATTTCCTATAATAGAAAACTTACGAGAGTATGTTTTCACTGCTGACTAGGACATAAATTTTAATTTGTCCTCACACATATTTAAGGTTAACTTTTGAAGAACTGCTTGTTTTGCAGTTATATTTTTTTAACTAGATTTATATAAAATAAAAACTTACGAACTTTAATTAGTCCGTAAGTTGTTTTCAAATGGAGCAAGTGAGCGGAATCGAACCGCCGTCCCAGCCTTGGCAAGGCCGTATACTAACCGCTGTACTACACCTGCAAAACTAAATATAATTATACATTAATTATATTTAAATGTAAATAGTTTTATTAAAAAAATATTAAATAACTATAATAAAGAAGAAAAACAAATATCATCATTGCCCCTTCTAACCTTGAAATAATCATTTTATTTTTACAAAATATATAGAATAACAAAGGAGATAACACTAACATAAATAAGTCAACATAATTAAATGAATTAGAAATTACATTACCAAATATTAATATAGGAAGTCCTAAAACTATACAAATGTTAAATATATTTGATCCTATAATATTCCCTACTGTCATATCAAACTCCCCTTTTTTAGCTGATGTAATAGTAATCATTAATTCTGGTAAAGATGTTCCTATTACAATAACTATCATAGAAATTAATTTAGGAGCAATATTATAAGTACTAGATAAATAAAGAGTTGAATCAACTACTAAATCACTACCTATTACTATAACAAATAAAGAAAATATAGTTAAAACAAATGATTTTAATTTATTAATTTTAATATCGGTTTCTTCTACTTTTTTAAATCTTTTAATCATTTTATACAAATATAAACAAAACAATAAAAATAATAACATCAATACTAAAGAATCAATTCTTGATAATTTACCATCTAAAAATAATAAACAAAATGATAAAGAACTTAATATTAAAAGAGGTATTTCTTTTTTTACTGTAGCAGTTTCAATTTTAATTGGTTTTATTAAACTACCTATTCCAATAATAAGTAATATATTAGCTATACAACTACCTATTACATTAGCAATTGAAACGTCATAATTTTCTAAACTAGAAAAGGAAACCGCTAATTCGGGTGCACATGTACAAAATGATGCTATCGTTAAAGCTACTACCATTTTAGGTATTTTAAAACTATTTGCTAAAGATGTTGAACTATCAACAAATATATTGGAAAATACAATCAATAAAGTTAAACCTAAAACTAATAAAATTATTTGTATCATTCTATCACGTATAATCAATCTTATAGAAATATTAATCTATTAGATTGATCC
>ERZ1643251.1354-NODE-1354-length-28147-cov-6.628934_pt1 | contig 28147 bp, 22 predicted proteins | sample MGYA00579261_ERZ1643251 | MGnify/ENA primary metagenome ERZ1643251 (study PRJEB29033, sample SAMEA4952267) | chicken gut metagenome | biome: Broiler Chicken; feature: Gastrointestinal Tract; material: Caecum | place: Ireland | collected 2018 | study: Broiler... | reverse complement strand
GCCGTTTGGCTATACCGTCCCTTGCTTCAATGTTTTCTTAATTCACCGCCCCATTATCGCGCGGATTTGTTTTGCGGTATGAAAAAGGGAATTTCAGGTATGCCGTATATAATCGGCGCCGCGGTGCTGTGGGGACTGTTTCCGGTGTTCACGCGGATAATCTACGCCGAGGGAATAACGGTCATGCAGGCGGTCGCGGCGAGAGCCGCCGTCGCGGGACTGATATATCTGGTAATCGGCTTTGTCAAGGGCTGCTTTAGCGGACTCGGGGGACGTGGCCTCGTGTTTTTGTCGCTGTATGGCTTCGCGTCGCTGCTCGGGACGTATGTGTTCTATTCGCTGTCGATAAAGTATCTGTCCGCGGCTATGGCGGCGATGCTGCTCTATACCGCGCCGGCGTTTGTGATAGTCTTTGACCGGATAATCTGGAAAGAAAAAATCACGCCGCCGAAGCTGATTGCGCTCGCGGCGGCGTTTTTCGGCAGCTGTCTGGTCGTGCGCGCGTATGACGTGGAATCGCTTGTCGTGAATACCGCCGGAATAATATTCGGTCTGCTGTCGGGAATCTCGTATTCGATGCTTACCGTTATCGGGCGCGCCGCGGTCAAACGAGGCTACAGCGCGATGCAGAATACGGTCGTTCCGGCAGTCGCGGTCGGCGTACTCGCCGGAGCGGCAATACCGGTCTGCGGTCTGCCGCTTGATTCGACGACAATCATTTTGTGCTATCTCGCGCTCGGAGTGGTGGGCAGTGTGCTGCCATATTTCCTGTATCAGAAGGGACTCGCGTCGGGCATTGACGGTTCGGCGGCGAGCATACTCGCGAATATCGAGCCGGTGACCGCGACAATGTTCGGTGTGCTGATTTTCGCGGATACGCTCGAAGCCGCGCAGATTGTAGGTATCGTCGTAGTCCTCGGCGGCGCGGCGGTAGGTACGCTGGGGCAGGAAAGATTCGCGGTCGGCTCAAAAGAGAAGGCTTGAATACACGAAGCGAGTCAGTTTTGTCATATTGTCATTTTCCGTACGGCATTGTTCCGGTCGAATCGACCTTGTAGCCGCGCTGCTTGATGTAGCAGTCGCCCGGCAGGAACTCGTCTCCACGCTCCTTCAACATCAACCGCAGGCGCGCGTCGAGCTTTGACTGTATCTCCGCGTATTCGGCCTCGCCTATAAGATTGCGCAGCTGATACGGGTCGCGCTCGTTGTCATAGAGCAGCCACGGCGCGTCGAGTCCGACGACATAGGTGTACCGCCTTGTTCGCAGACCTCGGTATTCACGTCCGCCGCGGTCGCGCGTATACTCTCCGAACGGCGAGATACACTCGATGATAACCGCGTCGCAGCTGTCGATGTCGTCAGCGTTATCATTGCAGTCAGCTTCACCCAAAATATACGGCGCGATGCTACGCCCGTCCATGCTGTCGGGCAGCGGCAGTCCGCACAAATCGAGCAGCGTCGGCATTATGTCGATTGAATTGAACAGCTTGCCGCAGTGACCGAGCCGATTTTGCCAGTGCAGTACAAACGGCACCCGTATCGATTCGTCCCACGGCTTCTGCTTGCGAACCTCGCCTTGCGAATAGAGCATATCGCCGTGGTCGGACGTGTAGATGAAAATCGTGTCCTCACCGATACCAGCGTCAAAAATCGCGTCGTACAGCTTGCCAATCGCGTGGTCGAGCGCGGATATGTGCGCGTAGTAGCCGGCAATGTCGGCACGCGCGCGCGCCTGCATATCCTCCGGCACGTTAGGGCGTAAGATGATGTCGTCGGGATTATACATACGCTTGTATTCGTCCGGTGCGGTCTCATACGGATTGTGCGGCGGACCGTAGGACAGTATCAGGAAAAACGGGCGCTCGCGGTCGTGCGATTTTATGTAGTCGATCGCGCAGTCGGTCTGGGCAAACGCGTCGTAGCCCTGCCACAGCTGCTGCCTGTCACTGTCGCCAAAATAGGGCGAGTGATTGTAGTCGTGCGTACACTCGAGCACCTGCCAGTAGTCGAAGCCGCGCCGGCGTTCGCGCGGTATGAACGACTCGCGTCCGTGACCGTCGAGGTGCCACTTGCCGACATACGCGGTATCATAACCGCCTCGCTTGAACGCCTCGCCCAGATATTCACCTTCTGTGTCGAGGCAGAGGTCATTGAGAAACACTCCGTGCCGCAACGGATACTGTCCGGTCATCAGCGACGCGCGGTAGGGACAGCAGACCGGCATTCCGCTTATTGCCCAGGTTAATTCACAGCTCTGTGACGCAATTCGGTCAAGATTCGGCGTCTTTACCTGATTGTTGCCGGCATATCCGACGTCGCAGAGCCGGTGCTGGTCGCCAAAGACAAAGACTACATTCGGTTTTTCATCGTCATTCGCTTCGCTCCTTTCAAACCCAAATAAACCGATATGGGGAGATGCCAGAATCGGCAGCTCCCCTTTTTTGTTATATTTTGAGATTGTGCATTTTATCGCAGTAGTACTGTACATTTTCGAACTTCGCGTCGGGCGCTATACGGTGGTCGGGACAGGGTATGTAGCCGCCCAGCTCGATAAGCGGACGCAGACGCTCGATCTCGGCGTCGACCGCCTTGTAGTCACGCGCGAACACCGTCTTGTTCATACCGCCGACTCCGCGCAGCTCGCGACCGTATTTCTCACGCCAGGGCGCGATTGAAGCGTTCCATGTGCCGACCTCGATCGGGAACATCGTGTTGACGCCGTTTTCGATCCAGGTCGGAATCAGGCTGTCGATACAGCCGTCGCAGTCGAGCGAGACAATGTCGATACCGTGCTGATTAAGCAGCGTAGTTATCTTCTTGTACCACGGACCTACATATTCGTCGAATACCGACGGGATTACGAGCGGACCGTTCTTGAAGCAGATGTCCTCCCAGAAGTGACCGTAATCGAACTTCGCGCCGGTCTCAAGCATAGTCTTTATACACTGGTAGCAGAGTCCGCACATCGTGTCGATTATTTCAACATACAAATCGAAATCATCGGCCATAAGATAGGAAAGCTGTGTGACGCCGAGCAGGTCGCGCATACGTCCCATCAGCGAGCCACAGAAGATACCGAGCGGCAGCTCGCGCTTCGAATCGTCGCGCAAAGTCTTGAAGTAGTCGACATTCACGCGCTCGGCTTTGTATTGCAGTCTCGGCAGGTATTCGGACTCCCAGACCGAGCGGTCGGTCAAGGTAGTACCGATTTCAGCCGGTATCGAAACGATGCCCGGCTTGACCAAGGTGATAAGACCGTTGCCGTCGCGCACGACCTGACTGCCGTCCGGACGGGTCTCGATAAGCTTGTGCTCGAAGTGCGGGAACAGGTCGGTCGCCGCGCCGGCATTGTGATTCCAGTTGCAGTCGAAGCCGAGCTTCTTCATGATAGCGACGTCGCCCGGACCGTTGTCGCCGCGCGTGTTGTATAAATCGGCCTCCTCTTTGGTGATGTGTCCCTCAGCCGCCCATTTGTTGACCGTCTCGCTCCAATAGCCGAACGCCACGACCGGCATTCTCTCATATGGCTGGTAATGCAGTATCGCCGAAATATTTTCGCGAAGATTCATGATATTTCCCACCTTATCATTTTATATATTGCCAATTGTAATTTTTTGCGCTATAATAATATGTAGCCGTAGCTGATATACAAATTATATAATAGCAGATCGGAGTCAAAAAATCGAGTGCTATTCCTGCGATATAATTCCGGAATCTTGCTTTTTGCAATGATGCCATATAGGGAGTGATTCGAATCATGATGCTGAAGTTTTCAATGGGCAGCCGACAGGACAATCGCACAATAAATATACCGCACAGCACCGCCGCTAAGCTGCTGCCGTTCACATTGACCGGCTGCGGCAATTTCGTCTGCGACTCGAGCTACTTTACCGAGCGCGAGGGGCTGGCTGAATGGCTGTATTTTGCGACGGTGTCCGGTCGAGGGATATTGCGCTATGACGGCTGTGAGGTCGAGCTTTCCGCCGGACGCGCCGCGGTTATAGACTGCACACATCACCACTATTACGCTACGGTCGGCGACGAGCCGTGGCACTTTTTCTGGATGCACTTCACCGGCAGCGCGGCAGACGCCATGGTGCAGCTGATAAACGGAGGTTCGCTTCGTGCCGCGGAGCTTACGAGCGAATACTCGGCGGGGCTTTATGATTCGCTCTGCGAGATTGTGAAGCTGCCGGGCAGGCAGACCGACTTCGAGGTGTCGCTCTGGATACACCGACGGCTGACCGAGCTTGCCGGCTCGGTGGAGGTGGGGGCGGCGATGAGGTATCAAAAAGAGATGCGCGAAATTGCCGAATACATTCGCGAGCACCTGTCGTCAAAGCTGAAGATATCCGAGCTTGCGCGGATGAGCGGGCTTAGCGAATACCATTTTTTGCGCACCTTTCGCGGGATAATCGGACACCCGCCCTACGAATACCTGACGCTGCTGCGAATCGAGCGCGCGAAGCAGCTCTTGCTGTCGACCGATTCGAGCATAGCGAGTATTGCCGTCGAGGTCGGGTATGCCGATTCAAAGGGACTCATCGAAAACTTTCGCCGCCACACCGGTACGACTCCGTCCGCCTACCGCGCCTCAGTGGGCAGAGACATCGTTATACCATGATTTCAGCGAGAAATCAGTAGTCAGAATCGAGTAGTTTCAGCTGAAATTTTTAACGGTAGTATTTCTCGTCAAGCGGCTTGTCGTCGGCCATAAGCTCAATTCCGCCCGAGCGCTCTCGCACCAGCTTGACCACATCAGCCATTATTTTCGCGTCGCAGAGCTGTACCTTCGCGCCGCCAAGCATACCGTCGACGATTGCGCCGTAGTACCGAAACGCCGGCTCGTATTTCGGATATCTCGCCGACACGTCGGATATCCCGTCGGCGTGGTGCATACGCATTTTGCGGTGAATAATTCTGCCATCCGGAAGCTTGAGCGTCACATCTTCCGGCTCGGTGGTCAGACGATTTGCAACGCCGATCCATTCCTCGACCGAATGCAGATAGGTGTCGCGGTTGTGTACGACTCCGACCAGCAGTATCTTTCCATTTAGCTCGCGTATCTTTCCGTAGCAGCCGTCGGGCGACGTCGACGTCAGAGTCGCGGGGGCGCGGTCGTACTCGCAGGCGATGAAATCCTCGGCTTTGCCCGGCTCGCCGGCGCGCGTCTTGCCGTCAAACACCGCCATGGAGTGGGTCGGATGCCATGAGCGGTGCGCGTATGGGTGATATGCCGCGATGCTTGGCAGCGTGCCGATGCAGTTTTTCACATCAGCCGCGCCGTCGGGCGTCAGGTCGAGCGTCGGACGCGAACGGTCAGACAGGTTCTTCCACGTGTGCGTCGGTACGCAGAATAGTCCGCCGTCCGCGGTGAAATATTCGATAAGCGCGTCGAGCAGTCCCTCACCGCGACCCTCGACGTCGCCGACCGACTTCAGCGACGTGTGCATCAATACAATCGAGTCCTGCGGCGCGCCAAGCTCTTTGAGCTGGGAGAAAAGCTGGGATTTTGTATACATGATGTTGTCCTTTCGTTTAGAAAAGAGCGGCTGCGTGGGCAGCCGCTCTTATTGATGTGTGTCGTACCGGTCAGACTATGATTCAGCCGATTCGGGTGTTCCGGCTGACCGTGCGTCCGGCGGATTCGGGTGCTCCGGCTGACCGTGCGTCCGGTGAATTCGGGTGCTCCGGCAATCCATGCGTCCGGTGAATTCGGATGTTCCGGCTGACCGTATATCCTCTGAATCCGACTGACCCTATATTCAGTCAATCCGTACAGTCCAGCCGAGGGTGTCGGGCAGTCTGCCCCACTGAATGCCGGTCAGATTGTCATACAGCTTCTGCGAGATCGCGCCTATCTTGCCGCCGTTGATAACCAGCTTGTCGCCGTGATTGTTCAGCTCGCCGATCGGGCTGATGACCGCGGCGGTACCCGTGCCGAACGCTTCGTCGAGCTTGCCGGCCTTCTGCGCGGCGATGACCTCGTCGATAGCGATACGGCGCTCGGTGACCTTCATGCCCCAGCTGCGAAGCAGCTCGATGCAGGAAGCGCGGGTTACGCCCGGCAGTATGCTTCCGGTTTCGAGCGTAGGAGTTACGACCTCACCGTCGATTACGAAGAACACGTTCATAGCGCCGACCTCGTCGATATACTTATGCTCGATACCGTCGAGCCAGAGCACCTGTGCGTAGCCCATCTCCTCGGCCTTCTTCTGACCGATCAGCGACGACGCGTAGTTGCCGCCGCACTTGGCGAAGCCAGTGCCGCCCTTGACCGCGCGGACATACTCGTCCTCGACGAAAATCTTGACCGGATTGATTCCCTCGGGGTAGTACGAGCCGACCGGCGAGAGGATTATGCAGAATATGTAATTCTTCGCGACGTGAACGCCGAGGTGCGCGTCGCAGGCAAAGATGAACGGACGGATGTAGAGCGATGTTCCCTCGGCTTCGGGTATCCAATCGCGGTCTACCGATACGAGCGTCTTTATAGCCGTGAGGATGTCGTCGGGGTCGACCTGCGGAATGCACATACGCTCATTCGTGCGGTTCATGCGCTCAATGTTTTTCTGCGGGCGGAAGAGCTGGATGTGACCGTCGGGCGTCTTGTAGGCCTTGAGTCCCTCGAACATCTCCTGCGCGTAGTGGAACACCATCGCGGCCGGGTCGAGCGAGAAATTCTGATAGGGGATGATTCTCGCGTCATACCAGCCCTTGCCTTCGGTGTAGTTCATAACGAACATATGGTCGGTGAAGTAGTTGCCGAAGCCGAGCTTGTTCTGATCCGGCTTCTGCTTTGGCGCTGTGGTTTTTTCGATTTTAATATCAAACATATGGTTTACCCTCCGTAAAAATATCATTAAAGTAATTATACAACAAGTTTATTAACATTTCAACCAATTAAAGTTAAGGATATGCGGATAAACACGTCAGCCTGATTTTCGAGCTGCGCTCACAGCCTGATTGCGTGAAAGCATCGGACATAGTTTATGCGGAATTTTCTTAACTGAGCATTTTCATACAAAAATCATGCATAATTTTTTCCGCCGCGGCAAAAATAGGGAGGAAGCCAGCTTCATCAAGGAGGTAATTTCAAATGAAGCGAACACATAAAATCATCGCGGCGGTACTCGTCTGCGCACTTGCAGCAGTCAGTCTCGCCGCAGCCGCTTCTGCGGTCGACAATTATCTGCTCTCACCCGGACTCAATGTATTGAAAGCCGATTACTGCATGGCAAAATGGGGACTCGCCGGTTCGGACATCCGGTTCGACGCCGCCGAATTCGCCGCGGCGCTCGGCGTGGATGAGGCGGAAAACATCACGATAACCTCGCTGCCTTCGCGAGAGGCGGGACGACTTATGCTCGGCTCGCAGGAGGTCGAGGTCGGACAGACGATCAAGGAAAAGAATCTTTCGTCGCTCCGCTTTGTACCGAACAGCTCGGACGAGCTTGAGACCGAATTTTCGTTCTGTCTTGGCAAAAGCCCGCTCGCCGCTGAATACAGCTGCACGGTATTCGCCCTGACCACGCCTAACGCCGCCCCGGTCGTATACCAGCCCGACCTCATTGAGACCGGCGTATACTCGGGCACACAGTACCTCGGCACATTGAACGTAGTCGACCCCGAGGACGACGACGTCGTCTTTGAGATTGTCGACGAGCCGGACAACGGCAAGGTCGAGCTGACCGACATTGCACGCGGTTATTATATCTATACGCCCGACGCCGATTTCGAGGGCCGCGACAGCTTCACAGCCCGCGCGCGCGACTGCTACGGCAACTATTCGAACACTGTCAAAGTCTCGCTTGACGCGGATATGCCAAAGGTCGACGAGGTATTCAGTGACATGAACGGTCACTGGGCAAACGCCGCGGCGATAACCTGCGTGCGCGAGGGCATACTGACCGTGGGCGGCAGTCTCAACCCCGAGCAGCCGGTCAGCCGCGCCGAGTTTCTGTCGCTTATCATGACCGCGGCCGGATATGACGGTTTCTATATCGAGAACACCGGCTTTGCCGACGATAATCAGATTCCGGCTGAATACAAGGGCTGTGTCGCCGCTGCCGAGGCGCTCGGCGTCATAACCGGAATCGACAGCGACGGCGGAAAGCTGTTCTGTCCGAACAATCAGATAACCCGCGCCGAAGCGGCGGTGATGATCTCCCGCCTGACCGGAATGACCGGCGACAGCACACTCGAGGTGTTCGCCGACGATAGCGTCCCTGCATGGGCACAGAGCGCGATGAGCGCGCTCAATACCGCCGGCATCCTGCGCGGCGACGGCGACTCGCTCGACCCCTACGGCGTGCTGACCCGCGCGACCGCGGTACAGCTCGCGGCGTCGATTATATCCTGACGCTGAAACCGAGGAAAACATCATTATTCTGTCCGCAAAAATACGCGGACAGAATTTTTTTGTTTGAATACATTTGGCGTCAATTCGAACTCCATGTACTTGAATTGCAATTTCTGATTTATCGTGAGGTCAAAATTCGGTATAAGCTCTTGCCAAACGCTGCTTTATGAGGTATAATATCTGTGGGTTATTATCATGTTTATCTGGCGGCAGGCGAAAACAATCGTACCAAAAAAATCTGTGAAGTTTTACCGAAAAGGCACTTTTTATCATATTCAAAAGGCAGATCCCGGGATAACCAAAGAAATAATGCAATGACTAAGGAGGTAACCCAATGAAGCCGAATATACTGCATATTTTTGTCGACCAGCAGCGGTTTGACACGATAGCCGCGCTTGGAAATCCGATTATAAAGACGCCGAATCTCGACCGGATCGCGAATCAGGGCGTCGCGTTCACGAGCGCATACACTCCCTGTCCGGTCTGTATCGCCGCGCGCTGTTCGATGATATACGGTCAGTACCCGTACAGCACCGGCTGCTATGAAAACACACCCATGCCGGACGACCGCCGTTCATTCATGGACGAGTTAGCCGCCGCCGGATACTACACGCACGGAATCGGCAAATGCCATTTCGCGCCCGACAGCTATTCACTGCGCGGCTTCATGTCGCGCGAGCGTCAGGAGGAGGGCGGAGCTCGGCGCGGCGACAACGAGCCGTATCTGCAAATGCTCGCCGACGAGGGTTATGGCTACGTGATGGAGCCGAACGGCAGCCGCGGCGAGATGTACTACATACCGCAGATTTCTCAGCTGCCCGAGCGGCTGCACCCGAGCGCGTGGATCGCCGAGCGGTCGATAGAGTTTATCCGTTCTCGCCGGACGGACACACAGCCGTGGTATCTGTTCGCGAGCTTCATACACCCGCATCCGCCGTTCGCTCCGCCGAACCCGTGGCACAAGCTCTACCGCGCGTCGATGATGCCGCTGCCCAATCTGCCGCTCGAATACGAGTCGCTGCAAACCTTTGTGAACCGCATACAGAACCGCTACAAATACCGCGACAACGGTACAGACTTCAACCTGCTGCGCGTGATGAAGGCATACTATTACGCGTGCATTTCATTTGTGGACTATCAAGTGGGAAAGCTACTCGACTGCCTTGATGAAAATGGTATGACCGAAAATACAATGATTGTATTCACATCTGACCACGGCGAACATCTCGGCGACTACAACTGCTTCGGCAAGCGCAGCTTTCACGACTCGGCGGCACACATTCCGATGCTGGTATACCAGAAGGGACGCTTCGAGGGCGGCGCTCGCTGCGATGTGCCGGTGAGCCTTGTGGATATCGCGCCGACTCTTTTGTCGGCGGCAGGAGTAGACGCTCCTGATATGAAGCTCGACGGTGTGGATATGCACGATATTCTGACCGGAGTGTCCGAGCGTAAGATAGTGTTCGGTCAACACAGCTACGACCGCGGCAGTCCGATTCCGGAAAATCTGTCCGAGCCGGACGCGGCACTGCGCCGTGCGGCGAGGTCGACCTACATGGCGGCTTCAGCCGACTGGAAGTATTTCTACAGCGCGGGCGACGACAAGGAGTATCTGTTCGACCGCAGGTCAGACCCGCGTGAGACGCGGAATGCAGCCGGTGTTCAGTTCGCCGCCGGAGCGAAAGGTCAGCTGAAGTCGGCGCTCATCGCCGAGCTGACGGCTCACGGAGAGACCGCGGGACTCGTCGGCGCGCCGTCGGGTGAGGTCGAGGGAATACATTCGGGAAAAGTCGACGGTTTCCGGAGTTTTCCGCGGTATGAGCTGCCGGACGACCCCGACTCGGGGTTATTGATACAAGATATGTATTCTCCGTTCGCAAAGACAGAGGTGGACATAACCGGATACGACAAGTGACGTTACATGCTGAAAATGGCATTGATAAATTTGACAAATGTATATACGAGCAAAAAGGGGAGACACTAAGTGACTCCCCAATTTTTATAAATACATAATGCATCTTCAAAATTATCAATGTGCCCATGTGATTTATGCGCTGATTCATAATATATTAGTAATTTCCGATAGTTCAAGGTTCGGTATCTCGCCGTGTATTTTCACCGGAATCTTTGCGTTTGTTATTACACGGCTGACTGTGATATTATGCATATCTCCGGTCACGGCGGGTGATACGGTAAAGTATCGTTCGTCTCCAATGCGGACAGCAGCTTGATTTCTGATGTCGCCGCAATCTACATGTCGGTCATATATATCACATATGGTCACATTATACAGCTTGATTGTATCGTGACAGAGCAGCCGCACGACACCGTGACCACCGGTCACATCGGTGTTGATGCCGCGTATTGTCACATCGTGTATATCGCGGCACTTCGAGCTGATCTCGAAGCAGTGCTCACTCTTATTATTAAGCGCAGTGAGTGCGACTGTGTCGTCTCCGGTCGAACCGCTGATGTCGCGAATTGTGATGTCGTGGCAACCACGCCGCAAATCGATTCCGTCCTGATTCGGCATATTGTTGCGCGCGGTGAATTCAATGTCAGATATTTCTCCGTGTGAGCAATAGTAGAAGGTCATACCCCAGTAACGTGGATTCTCGAGCCGCAGTCCGGATATCCGGAAACCGTCTACGTTGCGCAGCAGTATTAATGTGTTGTTTAGTACATTCGGTCGACCGTCGCTGAACGCGGTCTTTTCAGTGAGTCCGTTTGGATTACCTCCGTCGAGTGTTGCGTTAACTCCAGTTATGCTGATATCATACAGTTCGCGCGGCTCGGAATCCCATGCACCGCGGCTGATGAAGATATTCGAATACACATTATCACAAAGCCGCAGCGTGCAGCCGTCGAGTATTATATGACTGCCGCTTGATAAAACTAGCGGTTGGTCGATTTCATATGGTGTGCCGTCCAATTTCGGCAAAATGCGCAGCTCGCCGGTGTGGTCGAGCAACCCTTGCAGATATTCGCGGTCTGAAAGCTTATTCATTACATTAGCTCCTGTATTTAGCCTTCGATTTCGGCTATGATATTGTCAATTGTGGCTTGTGCCGTGGCTTTGGTCGCGGCGTAGCGGCTGGCGAAATTTTCAACCTCACCAAGGGCGGCGTCGCGCAGTAGTGTCGCAGTATCGTTGAAGTTGAAAACGGTGACCATATCAAAATATGCGTTTTCATAGATGAGATCGAGCATTAACGAAGAGTTGTCGTCGCGAGCAACCTTACCCTTGAGTGTGACTTCATAAGTCGCCGGAGTGAGGTACAGTTCGGAATAATATGCCATCGTTTCGGTCACAAGACCTGTACGCTCTGGATCGGAGCAATATTTCGGCACGCAGACTCCACTTGGCAGCCAAGTATTGCAGGTGGTAAGGTATGCGGACTGTGTCTCGTCGTATTTCGGAGTGGGGATTATCGAAAAGTCATCCTCCATATCGCGCATATTAGATATACCGAGTATCGTGTGATCCATGAAAATTGCGCGACCTTCTTTGAAGATGTCAACAACAGTGCCTTCACCCATGCGGTCGTTGAAAACATTGTCACGGCTGCCGAACATATTTGTTACCTTGTCGATTATCTCGACCGAAAGGTCAGAATCGAGAAGTAGAGTATAATTGTCGTCGATATTATTATAACCGGAGCTGTTATACAATACATTTCCAAAAGTTCCGTCTACAATGAGACCATAAAAATCTTCGTTATCCATCTTGCCGTCACTGTTTAAGTCAGACGCAACATCTTTGATGTAAGAGTGAAGTAAATCGAGCGTCCAGTCACCGTCGAGTACAGTCTTGTATATATTGGGAATCGAGTAATCCTCTGCGAGTCGGTTATTCATCATCATCGCAATCGGAGTCATGAAATATTGTAATGAGATAGGTCCGGTTGTAAAGAATAGACTGCCGTTAAACGTCATGTTTTCGAGTATAGAAGCGTTCCATAACGACGAAGACAGCGACAGGTATGGCAGCTTTTGCAGGTCATATAGCAGATTCCCGAAGGTGAGTGTGTTGATGCCGCCTGACAGCGAGTTCATCACAAGATGATACGCTTCGTCGTCGGCGAGTACTGACTTCTGCACATCGGTGGTCAAAACGCTGCGGTCGTCACGCGACTCGTAGACAAGGTTTACGTTCAGCCGCTCTATAACCGCAAGGTCTCGGTCATATAGTGCGTCATTGCAGACATCTCCGGTTTTTTCGTCAAGATAGAAGTTCTGGCGCGCGTTATAACTTTGACCAATTATAACAAAGTCAGTTCCTTTATAATCGACTATCGGTAGAGTATCGATGTATTTGGTCTCTGATACTGTTGTGTCGCCAGAATCAGTAGGGTTGGTGTCAAGTTTATTAAGATTGACTTCCCCTGTCTGTTCACATGAGACAGCCTGTGTCATTAGCATTGCAGTCAGAATCAAAATAAGTGGTTTGTATTTCATTTATTATTTTCCTCCGTGAAGCTTTTACTCATTTCGAAAAATCAGCAATCAGCTTATCGAGGTCGGCGAGCGCGGATTTTTCGATTGACGCGTAGGTCGATGAAAATGCGGTCGACTGCTTACTGCCGAGACTGGTGAAAATATCCGAAAGTCCACTTATCGAATATATGACCGCCGGCTCGTAACGTATGCCGTCAAACGTGATGTCGAGCATAGCCGCGCTGTCCTGGTCGTAGGTGTATTTTGTCTTGCAGGAGACTTCATAATACGCTTCGAGCGTTGTGTCGGTTGAAGCCGCGGACAAGGCTTCGAGCATGAAGCCGGTGAAGTCGGGATCAGAGCAGGTTGCCGGAATCGCGAACAGCATTGCCATTATGTCGGCGTAGGTGTAATATTTGTCCTGCGATTCGTCATATTTGGGATAGGGTATAATGCCGTAATCGTCGACACATTCTGCTGAAAAGTTTTTAAGTCCATGAGGGAAGGTGTTGACGAACAGCGCCCTGCCTTCTTTGAACGCTTTTCCGGCAAAGCTCCAAAAATCGTAGTCGACCTTGCCATTCCAGCTATCACAAGACGATGCCGCGCGACCGTCATTCAAAAGATTTACTATTGTCTCAATAACATCGACCGACGCTTCGGTGTTCACTTCGATTTCATATTGTCCCTGTTCATTTTTATCGACTATTTTAATACCGCAGCCGGTCGCGAACGCCTGAACCGAGTTGTATGAGTCCATAGTGACGCCAAATGAGTCTTCGTCGTCGATAGCTCCGTCGCCGTTTAGGTCGCCGCCGGCTTCAAGCGCCCACCGCGAGAAAACATCGAGCGTCCATGTGCCGTCATATACCATGTCAATCGGATTTCCGAGCTTCAATTCATCTGCCATTGTACGGTTGTATAGGAGTATATACGCACGGTTTTTGTCGCGCAGCGAGAAATCGCTGGTTGTAAAATAAAGCTGATCGTTTATTGAAAGCGTTTCGTTTATGTCCTGATTCCACCATTCCTTGGTAAAATCTATGTAGTCGACGTCCAATAGATTGTATAATAATTGTTCGCGTGCCATTACTCCGGACTTAAACGCGGTAATGAATACAAGATCGTAGAGATCATCGCCCGCGAGTACGGTCTTGCGTATCAATGGTTCGGTCGCGGTCGTATAATCGGTGTTGCTCGAATCCTTTATTTCAGTAATTACAACGTTGTATTTTTCCTCTATCGCCGTATTGCGGCGGAATACCGCGTCGTTAACTATGTCTCCGTTTTCGCCGTCCGAATCGATTTCGAACGTCGAAAACTGCGTGCGTGAGTTTTCGTAGCCGAGGACTCGGAATTCACGCCCCTCCCAGTCGATGTCAGGTAAATCGAGCGTCTTATTTTTATCTTCAGTTTCGACTGTGGCAGATTCTGCGGTCAGGGCGGTTATTGCGTTATCGCTGTCACTGACCTGATTTTGGCAGGAAAAAAGCTGGGACATCAGAATTACCGCAAGAGTTGTCGCTGTGGATTTCGCAGGATTTGCCATTTTATTCCTTCCTTTCTTTCTGTTATCTATTGACAATTGCATATGATATTTGTTATTGTCCGAGCGGGGCTCAGCACAGATTAATTATGATCAGCGACACAATTCCCAGCGCGAGTCCGGCGACGCTGCGCGGCGTCAATTTCTCGCCGAAGCAGACTGAAGCAGTTAGCGCGGCGATTATCGTCCCGCCGCCGTCGTTGATCGGGAACATAATTGCCGACGGTATCACACGCCCGGCGAGCGTCGCGAGCTGGTTTATTATCAGCAGCGCGACCGACAGTATCGCTCCGTAGCCCCACGCCGCCGCCGGCAGTGACGCGAACTTCTCGCGCTCACCTTTATTCATAAGGTGTGGCAGCAGCATGACAAGCATCGCGACTCCGGCGATGCCGAACGACAGAAACGAGAATATTGACACGCTCGTGTCGGGCAGATATTCCGAAAACATCTTCTGTGCTATCATGATGAGTCCGTTCGACAGCATACCTCCGAGCAGCAGGAGCAGAGTCTTTGTCGTAAAACTGCCGGTCAGCTTCTTCGAGTAGCCGACCAGCAGATACGCCGATACGAGCAGCAGCCCGATTCCGACAAACTGCATTGCCGACATCGGCTCATCGAACATGAATATGCCGAATATACAGGGAAGCAGCAGTCCCGCCGAGCTCGCGAGCGAGACGAGTATAATCGCTCCGCTCTTCATCGCTTCGAGGCTGCAATAAATGCTCACAGCCAGCGAAAGTGAGCCGAGCGCGGAGATTCCGAGCGCGGTAAGCCCGAAATCTCCGGCGTCCCCTGCAAAAAGCAGCAATACGAGCGCCATAAGTCCGGACAGTATGTACCGATACGCGCCGTAGCCGAGATACTGCGCCGCGCCGTCAATCATTACACTTGTCTTTTTGTTGAGCAGCTTCTGAACAAACTTCATCAGAAGAATGACCGCAAGATATGAGTATTCTATCATTAATATAGGTCTGAGATTTTCCTGAATGTCTGGGCTATTTGATTATAACCGATGTGTTCGGCTCGAGGGTGATTGTTATTCGACCCTCACACGGACAAATGCGCGCGATCTCGTCATAGCGGTGAGTCTCGTCGAGCAGATATACCGCAAGCTCGCGCGTGTCGTCGACACCGTCGAATTGCACCTCGAAGGTCTTGCTTGGAGCGTCGTCATTGTCGGTATAATAGGTGATGAGTAACAGCTTATTATCGCCGTCGGCCGCCGCGGTCACGTAGATGTCGGGAATGTCGCAGACGGTCTCGCACGCATTGCCCATTTTCAGCATTTCGCCCCATGCCTTTATCGGGTAGTAGCCGCAGAGCGGCTTCTTTGTATAGAACGAGAACATACCGTTCATCACGCAGGGACGCGCGTCGTAGTACATCAGCATATCGACCGGAGCGCGCTGGCAAACGCTCATGACCGCCGCGATGAACGCCGCGCCTTTCATGCCGATCATCGTCTCGATCGACTTTATCCAGCCCTCGCCGTTCCAGTCCTTGACATAGTTCCATTCGTTGAGTATACTCTCGGTATTGTCAAGACCATATTCGTCGAGAGTGTTTCTGAATATGCGGCTGAGCGTACCGATCCAGACAGCGTCATAGGTGTATACGTGCCACGACAAAAAGTCGAGCGGCACGTTGTCTTTTTTGACGCGGTCTAAAAATCCGCGCACCCATTGCTCGTTATAGCCGCAGAGCGCGGGACCGCCGATTTTCAGGTGAGGGAAGCGTTCCTTCAGATGCTTTGCCGCGACCGCGTAGAAGTCATAAAACTCAGCTGCCGTACCGCCCCATGTGAGCTTGTCGTTCGAGTCGTCGGCAGAGAGGTCGGGCTCGTTCCATATCTCCCAATAGCGCACTCCGAGGTGAGTGCCGTCAGCCCAGCCCTCATTGATGTGCGCGATGATATTCTCGCAGATGACCGCCCATTTCTTGAAGTCACGAGGCGGGAGCGTGCCGTATTTCTTCGATTCGTGCTCGATCTTGCTGCCGAGACGGTAGAATGGCTCGGTTCCGGCGAGCTTGATTGTATCCATATATTCGTCGGTCAGGTGGAAGTCGTACGACGCGGGGTCGTACGGGTCGGCGTCGAAGTCGCGGAAGATCAAGTGAACGTCGACCGTATGCTCGCCGCCGTAGCTCGGACAGAACGACGCGTCATGCGTCCGTGCGAACGGGATATTCGCGGCGGTGTAGGTGTCGAGATTGCCCGAGTTCTGACCGCCGGTGCGCTTGTAGACCGGTCCGTTGTTGACCGCGTTCATCGGCTTTATCTTGCCGGCTGCGTTGTTGTAGTTTACATGGAGTTTCATTATTGCTTTGTCCTTTCATTGAGTTTGGAAATTATTATATAAATTCATGTGTGCGGCTTTGCTTTTGCGGTAGTGTCCCTAACTATCAGCTCGCATTTTATCATTATGTGCTGCACGATGTGTCGTTCGGGCGCTTTGATACGGTCGAGCAGCAGCTTGACCGCGCGCTCTATAAGCTCATTGCTGAATGTGCGTATAGTTGTGAGCGGTACGCTCGAATAGGACGACACCGGTATGTCGTTGATGCCGATGACCGAGATGTCCTCCGGCACGGATATTCCGTTCTTTCTGAATGTGTGTATCGCTCCGAGCGCGACCTCGTCGTATGCCGCGACCAGCGCGGTCGGCGGGGAGGTCAGCTTCATATAATATTCGGCGGCTTCGCACCCGATTTCGGCGAAACGCTTGCGGCTGATGTAAATGTATTCGTCGCGCACCGGCAGTCCGAGCCGCGACATTGCCGACTTGAAGTATCGCAGCTTTGCGTCGGTGTGTTTTTCGCTTATAAAGCCGATGCTGGTGTGACCGAGCGAATGGAGATATTCGAGGGCTTCATACATACCGCTCTGCATATCGCTGCCCAGTGCGTCAAAGCGGGGATAGCTCTGCGACATTCCGAAGCCGACTATAGGTATTTCGCAAAATGAGGTGTAATCACTTACGCCCAGTGTCAATATGCCGTCGGCGAGTTTTTCCTCCGAGAGCATATTAACGATTCGGCAGAAGCTCTCGTCGTCAAAGCCGCAGAGGTACATATACGGCTCAACGCCGTACCGACGCAGCTCATCGATAAGCGCGGTCGCGACCTGCGAATAGTAGACGCTGATTATCTCGGGTATCAGTATCGCGACGCGGGAGTGAGCGCGGGCTTTGTGGTAATTCGGTCGGCGAACGCCGTTTTCCTCGGCGATTTTCAGTATGCGTTCGGCGGTTTCGCGACTGATTTCACTGCTGCCCGAAAGCACCTTCGACACGGTTGACGGCGAAACTCCGGCGAGCTGCGCGATTTTGCGTAGAGTCATTTGTCCTCCTTGGTGCTGTATGTGGTTTCTATGCTTTAATGGTACAATAAATCAAGTGAAAAGTCAATAGTGGGATTTCGAAACATTTTCGAAATCCACAATTAATCAAATGAGATTGTGATGGGTTATGTAACTGTATACAAAATCGCAAAAATATTTTGTCGATAATGATGATATACCCATGCGATATAGTTAATCCGGCGATTGTATAAAAGCAAAAGGAATCCACCGGAGCGAATTCCTTTTTACTTTGATATCGAATTTCACACAAAACGCTGACCGAAACAGCTGCCCTCACACCGTCTTGCCAAATATCAGCTCGTAAGGCAGTATCTGTCCCTGACCGCCGTCAAGCAGGCAGTCGACCGCGAGCCGCCCGATATCCTCGGTCGGATAGGCTATGCCCGACAGCTCGGGTATCAGACTGCCGATTATGCCGAGCCGGTCGAAGCCGATGACTCCGCAGCCGCGATCGAGTGTCGGCAGGCACTTCACCGTGTAGGTGTCGCTCGGGCAGATGAACACCGTGCGGCGGGGGGATTTCGCACATTCCGCGATACGCCGTTCGTAGCTGTCATAGCGGTCGATGACCTCGTATTCGACTTGACCTGAACTGAATCCGGCTCCAGTGGAGTCGAGCTTGGCTTCAGTTAAGCCAATGGCGTCGAGAAAGCCTGAAAATCGCTCGGACTGCGCGCCGATGTTCTGCGTCGCCGCCTTTTCGAGCAGTGGCGCGACGTATACAAGCCGTTCGTAACCGCGCGCCAGCACGTATTCGGTGCTCGCGCGCATCGCTGCCCGGTCGTCAATACCGACATACGGGACGTCGCCAGCGATTTTGTTGCCGACCGTGACAATGCGTGTGCCGCCGTGTATCAGCGACTCGTAGTAGCCGCTGTCGGTGACTACGCTCATCGCGATGATTCCGGCTACATTCATCGAGCGCATACGCGTCACGCAGTCGCGCTCGGTCTTTTCCGAATAGTTGGAAAGCATTATAAGAGTCGAGTATCCGCGCCGGCTCGCTTCGGCTTCGATAGATGTGAGCAAGGCGGACGGAAACTCGTTTTTTAGGTTGAATATTATAACTCCGATGAGGTTGGAGCTGCCCGACGACAGTGTGCGGGCGTTCTGATTCTTGACATAGCCGTATTTTGCGGCGGCGTCGAGTATCTTCTGCTTGGTTTCGGGATTTATGCCGCCGCGGTTGTTTATCGCGCGGTCGATTGTGCCAATGGATACGCCGCAGAGCTGCGCCAGATCCTTGACGGTTATCTTACGATTGGACAAAGGTGACCTCCGTGATTATTGGAAACCTCTAAAATTATATATTGAATGAAAAGATAAATCGATACCATGGGCATCGATTTGCTTTCCCCGCGAACCATATGGGGTTTTTGAGATTTCCTGTAGCAGTTATAATTATAATATCATATTTTCACGGCGTTGTCAATCAAAAAATCGATGAAACGGTTGACAAGCGCGGGGAGGTGTGGTATAATACACGTGTACGTACACGTCAAAGCATACGTAATATTTACAGTCAAATACGCGGCGGAGCATACGCGGCGTATCTATAAAGGAGGTCAGAGCTATTATGAAGCGGACGACATATGAAAGAGAGAGGACAAACGAGATATCCTTTCCGCTCGGCGGAATCGGCACCGGTTCGATAGGACTTGCCGGAAACGGCCGGCTTGTCGACTGGGAGATATTCAACCGCCCGTCGAAGGGATCGGTCAACGGCTACACGCACTTCGCAATCAAGGCGTCGCGTGACGGCGTGACGCGCGACGCGCGCGTGATCTGCGGCGACGTCTACAAAAACCTCGCCGGACAGACCGGCATGAATTTCGGCTTTGGTCTGTCGAATACGACTATGGAGGGCTTCCCGCATTTCCGGAACTGTGAATTCAAGGGCGAATTTCCGATAGCCGAGCTGTCGTTTTCCGACCCCGACTCGCCGTTTGAGGTGAAGCTGACCGCGTTCAATCCGTTTATCCCGCAGAACGACCGCGACTCGAGCATACCGGCGGCCTTCTTTGAGCTGCTCGTCAGGAATAACAGCTATGAGGCGCTCGATATCTCAATTGCCGCGACACTTAAAAATCCATTCGGCGGCTCGGTCAACAAATACTTCGAGGACGGCAAGGTTAAAGGAATCCTGCTCGGCGAGACAAACGCGCAGCCTGATACTCCCGAATGGGGCGAGCTTGCGCTCGCGACCGACGGCGCCGACATCTCGTATCAGGAGAACTGGTACCGCGGCTCGTGGTTCGACAACCTCGAGACCTATTGGCGCAACTTCACCGAGCACGAGCGGTTCAACAACCGTACATACGAAAATCCCGGCAACGGCGACCACGCGACGATAGCCGTGCACGGTAAAATCAAGTCGCTCGGCTGGTACAGAACCCGCTTTGTAATAGCGTGGTACAATCCCCTGAAGCCCGACCAGTGGAAGAACAACGACGAGGAGCCGATGAAGGTTCCGAATTACTATTCGTACCTGTTTGACGGCGCGGCTCACGCGGCGAAGTATTCGCTCTCGGAGTGGGAGCGACTCTGGCGCGACACCAAACGCTGGCACGACGAGCTGTTCGAGTCGACACTGCCCGAGGAGGTCATCGACGCGGTCAGCGCGACGTCGTCGGTGCTCAAGACCGAGACGTCGATACGCATCGGCGAGAGGGGCGACTTTTACGGCTGGGAGGGACTCGGCGAGAAGGTCGGCTCCTGCCCGGGCACCTGCACGCACGTCTGGAACTACGCGTATGTAATGGCGTATCTGTTCCCGAAGCTCGAGCGGGGCATTCGCGAGAACGACTACAAGTACAATCAGAAGCCATCCGGCGAGATGGTTTTCCGCACGCGGATACCGTTCGGACGCGGTATCGGCGGCTTCCGCGCCTGCGCGGACGGTCAGCTCGGCGGCGTCATCAAGGTCTACCGCGAGTGGAAGCTGTCTGGCGACACCGAATGGCTGAAATCGATCTGGGAGCCGGTCAAGAAGTCGCTCGAATACGCATGGAGCGATGAGAACTACGACCGCTGGGACCGCGACTTTGACGGCGTGCTCGAGGGGCGTCAGCACCACACGCTCGACATGGAGCTGTTCGGACCGTCGTCCTGGCTCGAGGGCTTCTATCTCGGCGCGCTGAAAGCCGGCGGCGAGATGGCGGAGGCGCTCGGATATGAGGACGACGCGAAGAAGTATATGTCGCTGTATGAAAAGGGCAGGAAGTGGTGTGCCGAGAATTTGTTCAACGGCGAATATTTCATACAGAAGGTCGATCTTTCGGACAAGAGCCAGCTCGACATATACGAGGGTGCGGGCGGCTACTGGAACGACGAAGCTAAGCAGGCGAAGTACCAGATCGGCGAGGGCTGCGAGATCGACCAGCTGCTCGCGCAGTGGCACGCCGACATTGTCGGGCTCGGCGACCTGTTTGACGCGGAGCAGGTCAGAATCGCGCTCGCGAATATGTACAAGAACAACTTCAAGGAGAATATGCGCAGTCACTACAACACATTCCGGCTGTTCGCGGTCGACGACGAGTCGGGCGCGGTGATCTGCGACTATCCCGAGGGCAGGGAGAAGCCGGCGATACCGATTCCCTACGCGCAGGAGACGATGCACGGCTTCGAATACGCGTTCGCGGGACTCTTGATGAGCCGCGGCTACATCAAGGAAGGACTTCGCGTGGTACGCGGTGTGCGCGACCGTTACACCGGCGACAACCGCAACCCGTGGAACGAAATCGAGTGCGGCTCGAACTACGCGCGCTCAATGGCAAGCTTCGCGCTGATACCGATTCTATCGGGTCAAAAGACCGATCTGACGCGCGGATATCTCGCGTTCGCGCCGAAGATAGCCGAGGACAATTTCCGCTGTGTATTCGCCGCCGGATCTGCGTGGGGCAGAGTGACGCTCGGAAGTGAGAATCGGCTCGACATATTCGCGGGCGAGCTCAAGCTGCGTCGGCTCGAGCTGCCGGTAGAGTCGGTGAGCGAGGTCATTGTCGACGGCAAGCCGGTCGAGTTCAGCTTCGAGGACGGCGCGATCTGCTTTGACGCGGTTGTGCGCGAGTCGGTTGTTGTTAAGTGAGAATGAGGCAATCCCCTTTCTGCTAAAGCAGAAAGGGGATTGATATTAATTATTAATTCTATTGACATTGGTATGTATTTGTTGTAGAATATATATAGGAGGTGCTGAATATGAACAATATTACAACAATTAATGATAAGAGCGTAAAAGCATCTGAAATCATAAGAAAAAAGCTGCTCGATTGCGGCGGCAAAGTGACTGTTTTCACACTGGATAGAAAGCCGTGCAATATAGTGGCTTGGTCTGACGGTTTATCATTTACGACAGATAAAATTATGAATTACTCTCTTGCATATAAGTTCAGCGTATTTGATTTTATTGTTGACCTACTTTGTGAGCAAGGTGGCAAAGCCAAAAAGGGAAACGCTCATGGAAAAGAGGACAAAGTCGGAATGGGTAACTGCACCGAGGATACCGTCGTCGGAGCGATAGCGGTCAGATATTGGGGGAAAAGCTATGGTGAATCCGCATTTGATCCTATGTTCATGATTGCGGCGGTTCTTGAGTGGGCGGGGATAGTACATATCCGACGCGGATATCTTGAATTGACGGCCGAGTATAAGGCTTTGCTCGGTGCAAAACAGTTATAAAGCTAAGCTGTCTTATAATTTTAGTCCTGACTGTTATAATATCAATATGAGGTGATACCAATGAGTGTCGATTACACATTGATCGGCAAGCGGATAAAACAAAAGCGCACCGCGGCGCATATCACGCAGGAACGGCTCGCCGAGATGATCAACGTCACAGTCGGGTATATCAGCCAGATTGAACGCTGTATCACGAAGCCGAACCTCGATATGCTGTCCGAAATCGGGCGCGCGCTCGACTGCGATATCGGATATTTCATATCCGGCGCCGATTACAATAAGCAGGAATATCTCGACGACGAGCTCGTGCGCAAATTCACGGCGCTGTCGAATCGCGAAAAGCGCATGACGCTCGATTTCATGGAGCTGCTGGTACGAAATCGGTTTTAGCCCCAACTATAATCGCGGGAACTTTTTTTCTTTTTAAGCGTCTAAACATATATAACCTCGGCGCACAGCCGCCGAATATAAACTACTGAATATTTCTTGACAGGAGGTATATCATGTTTCGACGACATTATGCGATTATTCCCGCGCTGTTTGTTATGCTCGCGGTCATGTCCTCGACCGCCTGCGGCGACAAGATGCCTGACGCGTCCGAAGCCGATACGGAGATTGCACAAGATGGCATATATACAAGTCCGCCCGAGCTTGCAGTCACGGTCGGCGGCTCGAGTGTGACCGCGCGGCGCGGCGGTTTCAGCTGGAGCTGCAATATCGACGACCGCGAAACGGCAATCGAAGCCGACGCTCTGCACCCGCTTGATGAGGACTGCCGCGAGCTGACGCCGGTTATAAACGGTACAGATATCTATGAGCGCGTGAATCTTGATTTTCAGCTGCCGCCGGACGAAATCACAGTCGGCAGTTGGTCAGCCGAAGATTGGGGAAATATCGGCGCCGAGTATGAGGTAGTAGAGGTCAATGGCTCCTCTTTTGGGCTGAATACCGGTGAGCAGATATATTATATCACCGCGGTCTGGGACAATGACGGTGGCAAATATCACGGAAGCTCAACCTATTCGGTCGTAATCTCATCCGAGTAACTCCGCTCCTGCACAGCTCGTCTCACAAAGTCGGGATTTTTCCGCGTAGATATGCTACAATATTGTCGGACAGGGGGAATGAGCATGGAGTCAGGCGAAAGACTGCGGCGCGCGGTCGATTATATCGAGGAAAATCTGACTGGAGACATCGACCTTGAAGTGCCCGCCCGAATCTGCTGTATGTCGAGCGCGGGCTTTCAGCGGATATTCGCGCTCGTCACCGATATGACGGTCGCCGAATATGTGCGCTGCCGCCGGCTGACGCTCGCCGGAGTAGAGCTCGCCGCGGGCAAAATCAAGGTCATCGACGCCGCGCTGAAATACGGCTACGACTCGCCGGACAGCTTCGGGCGCGCGTTTCTGCGCTTTCACGGCATAACTCCGTCGGCGGCGAGACAAGGTCAGCCGCTGCGCTCCTTTTCCCGAATTGTCCTCAATATTTCGCATAGCGGAGGTAATATCATGGACTATCGCATCGAGGAGCTGCCTGAACTGGTGCTGACCGGATATCGCAGCCGATTTCACGGCGCGCCGTATGGCGACGAGCGTATGGAGCAGGAGGAGCGGTTGTTCATCACGACGCGCGGCAAGCAGTATTTCCTGCGCGGCGCGACGGAAGATCGCGACGAATACTGTGTTGTCAGCAACATCGTCAGCGACGGCTACGACTTTTTCTACGGTGTCGCACTCAGCGACTGGGTGCGCGAGCATCTGTATGACCACAGCGTCACCGGCGTCGAATTTGTCGAGGGAATGGGGCTGGAGACGGTGACAATACCGCACAGAACCTATGTAATTTTTGAAACCAAGGACAAAAAACAGGTTATCAACAATTATTCGGAGCTGCTCGGTCAGCGTGGATATATCCTGACCGAATGGCTGCCCGACATGGGCTTCCGGCTCGCCGACGCGCCCGAGTTGTATATATACCACTGGGAGCCACGCCGTGAGCGGAACATACAGATACGTCTGCCGATCGAAAGGCTGAGTTGATAATCGCGATATGAAGCTATAACAAAAGGACTGCCATAACAGCAGTCCTTATTTGATACAATTTCAGCTCCGTATCTCCCAGTATTTGAATTCTTGCGGCGCGAGACGACCACGCACGACAATATTGTCGCCGTCGACCTCATATTCGCCGTCGGCGAAGCCGTGCAGCTTCTCTGTGTCAAGCCCGTATTCGCGCGCGTTGAAGCTGTATGTATAGCCTGCCTCGACCTCGGCGATGTTCGCGAGCAGTATTGTCGTCATACTTCCGTCGCGGCAGCGCCACGCGCCGCCGAATACCTGCTCCATCGTGATCGGCTCGCGGTCGGACCAGAGCCCGCTCGTGGACGTGGTCACATCGGCAATATCACTTCTGACGCGCAGCGGACGGAGCATATCCGAGCTGCGGAACTTATCGCGCAGCTCGTAGCGCAGTGTGACCGTCTTTTTCAAAAACTCGGTCCATCCGGGCTGCTCGAGTATCGACGCGGTGATCCAGCCGAGCTGCTGCGCGTACATCAGCGACTTCGCGGTCGTGTATTTGAAATACTCGAAGTCGTCCCGCTTTGCGCCGAGGTTGAAGCGGCCGATCATCTGCGTGTAACCCGAATAGACCGCCGGAAACGCCGGAACCTCGTGATTGTTGACCCAAGTCCACGTGAGCTGACCGTCGAACGCGTCCATATACGCTTCGGTGTTGCACTCCGAGAAGCTGAAGCTGCCGCGAGCCATATTCGCGCGCACCTTCGACATCATCAGCCGGTAGCCCTCGCTCCAGTAGCTGCCGCCGCCCGGCAGATGCGTGTGCTCGGGGTTGCAGCAGCAGTGCGCGGCGTGCGCCGAGATTTCGTCGAAGTAGATGCCGTCGACGCCGTATTCGACCGTCAGTCGTCGCGCCGTCTCGGCGACAATTTCGTGCCAGCGCTCAAACGTCGGGCAGATCGGCGCGAGCAGTGATTTCGTGCCCTTTACAGTCGTCTGCGGATATTCCGCGGTGCAAAGATTGCCATATTGATCGATCACCGCGCCCTGACGACCGGTGTTTTCGAAGTTCACGTTGTGTCCCATTTCGCCGTCGAGCGTCTCCCAGCTGACCGCGTTGATATACGGCAGCACCGCGACGCCGTTTGCCTGCAGCTCATGTAGTCCTTCGACGAATATCTCCTTCGGCGGCAGGAAGTGCGGGTATTCGATGTTGAACGGTATCGAGTGCCAGTTGTAAACGTGCATCGCGATCGGTACGCCCAGCTCGCGGCGCAGCTTTATCGCCGATTTGTACCAGTAGTCATTCGCTTGGTTGTCGGTGCCAATCGACAATGTCATCGGCATATTCCGCCCCTGCGACGGTGTGTTCGGTATGTAGCCGACGAGCCAGAATGGGATATCGTAAAACTTTTCGTTCGTGTCGGGGCGTCCGAGCTTGCCGCGGGGCGGCAGCCATTCGGCGTGACTATGGACGAAATCGCCATACAGCTTCGACGCGTCGTACCAGTCGCCGCGTATGTACTGCCATCTCGCGCGGCCGGCGAGCTGAAACGAGTTGTGCGGCTTTGTCATAGCTATCGCCCAGTAGCGCGACGAGAATTTTGCTATACCGTTTGCAGTTGATGCCGTGAAGCGTTTCGCCGAGCCGTGCCCGTCCTCGACTCCGAGGTAGACTCCGCCGTCCGAATTATACGCGGCGAAATACTGCATACTCGTGTCAGCGCCCGGGTAGTTGCCGTAAAACTTGTATTCGCTGTGACCCGCGTCGGGCACGACCTTGCCGCTGTTTGTGGGAACAAACAGCTCGAAGCTGTCGGATGTGACGTCGGGCAGGGGGTAGGCTGCTGACATCACCGAATAGTCGGAGCTGTCGTTTATGACCTCGACACGCCACGATATGCCGTCCGAATCGGCTTCGGCGGTGACGACAAACATTATGTCGGGTATACCGTCCGGCTCCGACATAACGATTCGCAAAAGCTCGCCGAACCGCTCGGCACGGATACTTCCGAACCGCTCCGAAACGGTAAAATCGTGCGCGTCCGACAGACGGCGCAGCTCTACCGTGACAAGCGGCTTTTTCACAAGCGCAAGACCGCCGAAATGTCCGCTCTCAATATAGGCGTTGTCATCGGTGGACGATATGTCGACCGAATAATTATTTCCGGTGAGTGTAAAAATCATTTCAAGCCTCACTTCTTTTCTGCTAATAGCTCATTTAATTTGTCAATCGCAGTCTCGACCTGCGGCGTTACCTCTGCGAGCAGCGACGCTATGTCGGCGCTGGTATTGGCAAGCAGAGTTGTGGTAATGTTGCCGAAATTCCAAATAAGACCGGTGTCGTACATTGCGCTGTTAAACGTGATATCGAGCATTTCAGCCGAGTCCTCGTCGCGTATCAGCTTTTCGCCGAGGACTGTTTCGTACAATGCGGGATTAACATTGTAGTATGATTCACAGGCCATGAGCGATAATACAGTCGCGGTGCGTTCGGGGTCGGATACCGACAAGGGTATCGCCGCGACGGTGGCGGTATACAGGTTGATAGCCGAGCCGTATTCTTCTTGGTCGGCAGTGAGCTTTGGCAGAGGCAGAATACCAAAATCCGAATCCATACTGCGCATGACGAACAGCGACTGTATCGGACGGATAAGGAACATTGCGCGACCTTCGTTGAACATAGCGATAGCGTCGTTAAGCGTGTAGTCGGTGTATTTCTGGCGGTTGAAGTATTGTGTGTCGTCGCCCATGAGCTCGTAAATTGTCTGCAGCGCGTTTACCGCCTTTTCACTCGGCAGGTTGAAGCTGACCGAGCCATCCGCGGTCTTAGTCGCGATCGGTATGCGTCCGGCGTGCAGCAGGATGTAGCAGCCGTCGTTCTGGCAGGACAAAGGATAGGAGTCGGTATCGTCGCGCTTGCCGTCGTTGTTGAGGTCGGCGGACAGACCGGCGCCGAGCTCGAGCAGCTTGTCGAGCGTCCACTCGTCGTTTTTGACCAGCTCATACAGGTTGCCGAGCTTGTAGTCGTCGGCGAGCTGCTTTGAATAGAAGGTGACGTAGGTCGCGAGCTTGTCAAAGTAAGTGGCGTCGGAAACCACTCCGTAGAGCTGGTTTTGAAGCGTCAGCGCGTCGATGAAATTCTGATTCCACCAAGGCTCTGAAAAATCGAAGGAATCGAGCGTCATGAGATCGCAGAGCAGTTCGCTTTGTACGAACGACGGCAGGGTAAACTGTCTCGGGAACACAAGGTCGACCTCCTGATCGCCGGCCATGACCGTCGATTTCAGTCGACTTGCAAACTGTCCGTCGCCGACCTTATCGGAGATGATCTCGACCCCGAGCGTCTCATTGACGACCTGATTGCGCTTGTATACGGCGTCGCTCAGGATATCACCTGATTCAGACTCGACGTAGATGTCGTCGGGAATCCCGGTCCAACCGTTGTCGAGCTCGTTGTCATAGTTCCAGATGCGGAACTCGTAGCCCTCATAATCGATACCGCTCGTATCATAATAAAGGCGGGTAGTTTCGGCTTCGGAGGTTTCGGATATTGTGGATTCGGTCGAGATGACCTCGGACGGCTGGCTCTGTCCGGCGCATGAAATTTGAACTAACATCAGAAGAACCAGTGCCGCGGCGATTGATTTGCGCGATATCATGAGATTTCCTCCTTATATTGAAATTCATTTAGCCGATTGAAAAAGTCGAAAAAGCCAATCGGCACGGTACTTTATTAACAG
>ERZ1643251.1353-NODE-1353-length-28147-cov-23.669301_pt1 | contig 28147 bp, 31 predicted proteins | sample MGYA00579261_ERZ1643251 | MGnify/ENA primary metagenome ERZ1643251 (study PRJEB29033, sample SAMEA4952267) | chicken gut metagenome | biome: Broiler Chicken; feature: Gastrointestinal Tract; material: Caecum | place: Ireland | collected 2018 | study: Broiler... | reverse complement strand
GAAACATAAAAGAGTGATAAAATTTCTTTCATCACTCCTCAATGTTTAAGAACCGCTCTAAACAGAGCTTTTGAATTCAAGTTGGTGCCCAAGGCCGGACTTGAACCGGCACGGGCTTTAACACCCGCAGGATTTTCTTACTACTATAGTTTTCACTACCACTTTTGTGTTTGTAGTCTGGACTTTCTCTTTACCATATCAATAATGACTTAGGTATTGCCCGTTAAGTCTCTACACCTTATTTGCGATTTCTGTAGTTATCTGTTAAAGCATGGCAATTTGGACATAGCAACTGCAAATTGCTATGTGAATTATCTTTATTGTTACCATTAATATGATGAAGTTCTAATGGAATAATTTCATCATTCCAACTTCTTAATCCACATTTTTCACACATATGAGGTTTTATTTTTTCTTTCAATATGCGTTTTTTTAGCTTATAACTAGTAATAGGTATTTCGTTATTAAAATATTTTTCTATCGGTTTTATATCAGCGGGACTATTATTCACATTCCAGCCTTGACCGAGAAAATGTGATGTATTTAATTTGTATACTTCTATATACTTATCAAGAATACGATAATATTCACCATAAGGTTTCAATTTTAGTTTTAATAAGCATTCTCTTTTACTTTTAGAATTAGATACAATATCTTCTAATACATCTTTTGAATATTTTAATTTCAAAGTTACCTCCGCAAATCTTGGCTCGGGATTGCCATCAGCGTTATCTGTAAGGTTTCCCCGAATTTGAGCAAATTCACATAATCTATTTCTAGACTAGTGCTCAAGGCCTTCCATTAATTAGTAAGAGGCCCTAAGTCCTGTGCGTCTACCTATTCCGCCACTTGGGCAGGCACTTGTCTTAATAAATAAGACTTCTTAAGTATAATATGTTTTCTTATCTTTTTCAAGTCTTTTTTTATAAAAAATAGTAAATTTTATGAAATATTGTTAGTATTTACAGCCATAACAAAAGATAAGTGATGTTCACTTATTTTTTTAATGCTTGTAATTCAGTAAAAGTATAAGGATTATCTTCTACTAATCTAGTAAGAGATTCATACTCATTAACACCATATAATCGGCATGTTTCAATATAACTTCTAATATTGGCATAATCTCTTGCTCTTTCTATATTTTGGAATTGTCCTGATATTTTCATCTTTGATTTAATTCCTCTTAAGTTTCTTTCACTTAAGTTGTTGGTAAATGGAATATTAAAATCAAAAATCCAATAAATGTAGTTATCTCGATATTCCATGATTCTCCATATGAGTGTTAATTCTTTATCTGCATAATATGGATTTGGATCATTTTCATTTTCTTCTAATCCCTTTAATAGATTCGTATCAATGTTTAAGATGAAATCATTGATTTCCTCATTATCAAAATGATCAATTCCATTATCCATTAACTCTTTTCTTTTATGATCATATTCTTGGAATAAATGAATCATTTCTTTACACCATACTCTGTTTGGAAGATTCATTTCTACCTTTTTTAAATCTCTAAGTAGATGTTGGCAACATTCGGCATTAATAAATTCATATTCTGGATTATAATTTACTTTATTATGATCATGTTCTACTACGGTGTTTTTATCGAGTAGACTTAGTATCTTATCTTCATCTAATCCTTCTTTATTTTTCTTTTCATGGGCTTTAAATAAGCATATTAAATCATTGCCATAATATCTCATACAGCTTTGTTTTTTATCTATGCTTATTACTGTATCGTCCCAATTTAATAGTTTAGATGTTATACATGCTTTATGTAATTCTTCAATAAAGTTAGTTAGATTCTTACTTGCATTTTTTTGTAATTTAACTAAATATCCTTCACATGGTTCTATTTCCTCCATGGATAATCCATTTAATATTCTTCTGATTTTATTTAGTGATACATTTCCTACATTACTAAGTGTTAGAGCAATACTTTTTACATTACTTCCATATTGACATTCTTCTTTTAAATGGTTTGGTATAGGTGCATGTACCATCTTACCACAACAATTACACTTATATTCCATAAATTCATGTTCAATATAATTAACTATGATTTTGTAATCTTTTACTTGTTTTCTAATAATCTCACCAGTTGGAATTAATTCACTCTTATTACAATTAGGACATTTGTCTAATTCATGTTTGATATGTTCATTTATTTTTTCTTCGCTTACTGGTTCTAATTTATCTTTTTTATGACCTTCCTTTCTTCCAATTTTCTCTCCCGTGTTTTTAGCAAAATTAGGAATTACTTTCTTTTTACCAATTGGTGTCATACTAGTTGGTATTCCTGACGTTGTTCCATCTAAATTCGTAAGAGCTTTTAATCTTTCGATTTCTCGATTTAATCTTTTTATTTCATCAGTCATTTCGTTAATTTTAATATTTTGTCTTTGCTCTACTTTTTTTAGTCTTCTTTCAGCATCTTCGGCGACTAAAACTCTTAACAATAAATGCTTGTTTTCTAACTTAATTTTGGTATATTTATCTTGTAATTTTTCATAGTCTTTATATAATCCTCTAGTATTTGGCTTTGTCTTTACTTCAATAATTTGTTTTTCTGGTTCTATCATTTTTAATCTTTGTTCGACTTCTTCATTTACTCTTCTTTCAAAATGCTCATTTAAATTTTTATATTGCCTGTTTAACATTGTGTTAGTATTCATTAATTGTTTATTTGTATTTTTTAATTTTCTTATTTCAAATTCTTTTTGTAAGTTTTCTGATGTCATTTTAATCACTACTTTTCTATAACTCAATTATATCAAAAATTATCGAAAAACAATCCACAACTTTTGTCTATTTATCCACACAAAAACAAGAGATTATGTTTCTAATCTCTTGCCTAGGCTGTAAACACTAACGAAATATTTAAAAAAATACGCTTATATTAGTATAGAGAAGTTAAAAAAATGAATAAATATGGTTGACAGGCTAAAATATCTTTGTTATAATTGCTTTGTTAACCGAAAAAAACATGGAGGAATACCCAAGTCTGGTTGAAGGGACCGGTCTTGAAAACCGGGAGGTCGAGCAATCGGCGCAGGGGTTCGAATCCCTTTTCCTCCGCCACTTAATTTTACATCGCGGGATGGAGCAGTCTGGTAGCTCGTCGGGCTCATAACCCGAAGGTCGTTGGTTCAAATCCTTCTCCCGCAACCATGTGGTTCGTTAGTCTAGAGGCCTATGACGTCTGCCTGTCACGCAGAAGATCACGGGTTCGAATCCCGTACGAACCGCCATTTTTTTGGCTTCATAGCTCAGTCGGTAGAGCAGAGGACTGAAAATCCTTGTGTCGCTGGTTCAATTCCCGCTGGAGCCACCATAAAATGTTAGTTAAAAACCTAGGAATTACCTAGGTTTTTTCATGACTTAAAGCTGGGACAAAAATACCACTACCCTCTTTCTGGGACAATTCTGGGACAATAGCGAAGTCCCTCATCATAAAAATAAGTTATTTATCATTATTTATTTCCCTTAACTTTTCATTAATCCATATATTTAAATGTTCTTTTAATGGTAAAAAACCATTTTTGTTACTTTCTTCCATTTCTTTTCCATCAACTTTATAGTTGATATTTTTAATTGATAATTTTAAATGCTTTATTTTATTATCAACTTCTATTATTTTAGCGTAAATCACTTCCCCTACTTCAGCGTAATCACTTACATTGTGAACAAAGCTATTAGATATTTCCGAGATATGAATTAAACCATTATAATCATCACTGGCTGCAACAAAGATACCATATTCTTTAAATCCAGTAACTACACATCTTATTGTGTCTCCTACTTTATACATGTCTGTACCACCTAATAAGTATTATAACATGTTTTTCTTTACTTACAAAACATTTTCTTATATAATAAATTAAGGAGATGTGTTATGGAAGAACAAGTAAAACAAATTATTGAAGAGTTAAGACCATTTTTAATGCAGGATGGTGGAGATATAGAATTTATTCGTTTAGAAGATAATTATGTGTATATAAAACTTACGGGAGCATGTAAAAATTGTATGTTTCAAGATGGAACAATTAGTTATGGAATAGAAGCTTTGCTTAAGGATAAAATTCCCGAGATTGAAGGAGTTATAAATGTTGATTTATAACTTTATTTTTTATCTAAAATCCAAGATATACCTTCGATAGGTGCATATTTATTGATTTCGATATAGGCACTTTTTAAGAATTCTTCATAATCATCAGATGCTTCTATAATTGAAATTAATTTTTCTTCTTCTTCCTCTTCATTCATAATTTTTTCATAAATATCAAAGTAATAAGAAGGATAAAGAAGTCTTGCATATAATAGTTCTAAACTATAAATTGAAAATCTAGTAATTGCTAGTGATTCTTTTAGATAACTTAAAGCGTTTTCTCCTTCAAAAAAGGCACTTTTGATATATTCTGCTATATCTCTAACTTCTAAGTCAAAAATAAAACTTAAAGGATTTAAATAGTTTAATTTATAATTAGGATATTTAATTCTTCTATGGGACAAACATACGCGATCTAATCCTGTTTTTTTATACTTTCTATTTGTGTTGTTGAGATAACTTATAGCATTTTCACCTAGACCAACATAATAACTGAAACTATCTAAGATAATTTCTTTTCCTTTTCCTAATTCATGAACTTGATATTCAAAATAATCTATTTTATCACTCCATAATTTGGCCCATGAATTACGATATAGATTACTTTTATTTGGATTTAATATCAGAGTATTATTCATCTTAAGCATTTTTGGTAAGTCATATTCTTCATAGATGTCTCCAATTGGTTTTATTAAAATATAGTTTGCTTCATATATATTTGTAATTAATTTACCAAATTTATTTAAAATTAAATCATGACATTCAATTCCTCTTATTTTGAGTTCTTTACTTACTTCTATTAAATCCATTAGTTCTCTTTCACTTCTTTTTAAGAGAACAAAATAAAAATTTTCTTTTTGCCACTCAAAAGTGTAGATTGTATCCCAATCTTCTACACTTTCTATATTAAAATTATAGTAATAATTAATCATATCTTTCATATTTCATCACTTATTTAAATGTATGAAAAAACTGATGGTTTAATACATCAGTTAGTTGTATTTTGGTTTGGATTGACTGGCATAAAATTGTTTAAATCCATTACCCTTTTAGCATTATCATGAGCTATATTTGCCACTTGCTCTCTAGCCTCAGCATTTGCTAAATGTTCACTTGCATCATGCATTTTAGCATTTATTTCTGCTTCTTTTTTAGCTAAAGCTTTTTCTCTTTCTTCAAGAGCATTTAATTCTTTTTGATATTTAGAAATTAGAGCATCAAACATATTTTCACAGGCTTTTAAGAAGGTTTCTTTATCACTTTCAAAATTAATTGTAGGCATATTTGCTGTTTCATTAACAGCAGGTGTAGTATTAGGGGTTTGTACACTTACACTAGATACTGCTTGATTAATCTCTGGTACTATATTTATCTTGGGAGTTGATGCTTGCTCCGTTTTAGGAGGTTCCACTACTTTATTTATAACTTGTTCTACTGGTGCCGCAGTTTGTGGCGATGCACTATTCATGTTTGTTGCTTCATTAATTAAATTCATTACTGATTCATTTTCAGTTGGAGTAGTTGCTACATTAGGTGTTATGGGACTTACATTTACACTTGTATTGCTAACTGTGTTTACACTTGGCATAACAGGAGATGAGCTAGATGCTGGACTAACTTCAGGAGTAACAACAGGTGAAGCTGGTGTTAAAGCTGGAGAAGCGACACTTTGACTTGGAGCATCTTCTACTACATAACGTGCTTTTATGGCGTCAAATGAGCTTTGAGGTAAAGTAAGTGGTGTATAATATGCTTCATCAGCATTTACTTGATCACTAATTTTTACATATTCAAAATTAGTTCCACTAATAATTCCTTTTAAATAATTTTTAACACTTTGCCATTCATTTGCATCAGTAATTTTCTCTAGTTTTGTTGTGTATTTACTTACATAGATAATGGGTAATCCCATTGATCCTGTCTTTTCTCCATCTAATACCGCATAAGTATTATTCTCTGCTTTAAATACACTAATTAAATTTAAACTCTCTATGTTTCCTGTTGGTTTTGTAATATTTATTTTTGCCATTTTAATCCCTCTCTATTCTTAAAGTATTATATCAAAATATTTTTTATTCTTCAATTCTTTATTTCACTAATCATAAACCATCTGCAGCCATAAGCACAATTCTTTTTAATATATTCTTCTACTTTGTCTACATCATTTAATTCTTTAAAATTTTTGTTGGTTTTGCTGTTAAATCCTTTTAATCTTAATTTTCCATAAGCAATATCCCCTACTATATAATCAAAATCATCAAAGTATTCAGTGATTTTTTGTTCTAATTCTTCTATATTAATTGCGTCTTTATAATTGTTTAATACTTGATATTTTCGATTATTTACTGTTATTACTTCCATAAACCCTCCTAAATTATACTAAAAATAATAATAGATATTACACTTAATGAAGTTACAATTACACTCATCAGTAGCAATATATCGACATAACCATTACCAGTAGTAATCTTTTTACCATATAACTTGTAATAATCTACTGCTTTATTTAAATCTTCTTCCCTATTTGGACTTTCTGCATCTACTTCAAAATATTCATAAGCTTTGTTTTGTGAGTCATTAATCTCAGCATTACTCATATTTTTTAAATTAGATAAATTGATTCCTAATAGGTCTAAAGCTTCTAAGTTTAAATTTCCAGTGATTGTTTTATTTAATGTTAATTCTTTTGTTACATCCATCTCATTTAATTTTGAATAATAATATTTTTCAATAAAATTTGGATCATCACTCATAAAATAATTATAGGATATTCGATAATAATTTTTAGTATGAGATGAATAAATTAATTCTAAGAAGGTTTCTTCTTCTGATAAAGATACATTTTCTGTTTTCTTTTTAGCTACGAACATGTCAACTAAATATTTTTGAATACTTATAAAATACGGATTTTTTTGTTTAAATTTTCTTTTTTCATTTTCACATTCGAATTCATAAAACCTTAAAAAGTCATCCTTAAATAAAGCAATTTCTCCTTTATTTAAACCAAATTTACTTAAATTATTCATAAAAGCAATACTGTTTTTTAAATAATAGGGATTGATTATATCTAACTTGCCATAAATTAAAGCAAGAAGGCGAATGACTACAACATAGGAAGTGTTGTAAGCTAAGCTTTCTGTGTCACTTTTACTTGCTAAATATTTTTTTATTGATTCTTCAAAAGCCATGTTCACAAAATACTCTTCCCTCATATTATTCACCTAATTTATTATATCAATTAAATTTGTAAAAAACAATTATCAAATTATGTCAAGTGATTTACATTTTATTTACTTTTTTCAATAAAAAATTTATAGAGAGGAATGTCTAGAGTATTAGCAATAGAATTAATTACCGTTAAACTAATTACTAATCCCTTTCTTCCTTCTTCAATATTTCTAATTAAATTTAAATTGATACCACTTAATCTTGCTAGTTTTTCTTAGGTTAAATACCCATATTTAAAATTATTCATCCGATAAAAGCAAACATTTTTGCTTATTACATTATATAACTCTTTTATATTCATTTTTCCACCAAAAAAGCACTTGACCGTTCGAGGGCATATAAGCCAAAAGAGAGTTTGGAAATATGGTCAAGTGCTTAATATGCACAGAAATTAATCTGTACACTACTATTATATATTTACTCTCAGTAATAATCAAGAAAAAGTGTTCGACAATTTTTGCCAATTGCAATTTAACCCTTTTTTATTCTATTCATAAAATATGGTAGGTGATTAATTTATGTGTCCAAATCGTCGTGGAAATAGCTTCTTTACAATACTTGCTATTTTTTGCCTTTGTATATTGATATTTTATCAAATTATTATTACTCTTATTTTGCCTTTTCGTTTTAATATTTTTATTTTGCTTATTGAAGTATTTATTTTGTTTTGGCTTTTATTTCGAATTATCTATCCCCGTTGTTAGGGGGCATCATGCTTTTTATTAGGTTTTCTGTTTTAAACATGTAGTCTAGTTTTTTTCTAATTTCTTTAGTTATATTGAGTTCACTTCCTTCTAAAGTAACAATAGGAGGAATACTTATTACAATAAAAAAAAGTTGTTTTTCGCTTGGACTTAAGGGATAGTTTCTCAAATAGCGTTCTAAGATTGGTTCAAAGTTTAAGTTCATATATTCTTTTTGATAAAAAACAATTAAATCAAGAACGGGTGAATCTATCTTTGAGTTTTCCCAACTAATTAAATATTCTCTTGTATTTTTTATAAAGTGATCTGTTTCTAAGTTATTATGAATAAATGCTACTCTGGTTTTTAAATCAGCACGCACTTGATCAAACCATTCATCTAATTCTTTTGTGCAAAAATCTAGAGCAGCAAAAATTTTGTATATGTTACGTATTAATAAATAATGGCTAGGTGAAGGATATATTTCCTCAATTAACTTTTCATATAAGAAATTATAATAGTTTTCTGTATAGATTATGTTATCTTTTAAATTTTCATATATTTCTTTATATTTATCTTCTGTTACTTCTTTAAAATAAGTAGTCTTGCTATGAAGAAGAGAAACAAGGTCTATCATATCTATTGCTTTTTGTTCTTTAGGGATAGGTACATCTTCTACATATTCAAATACATTTACCTCTTCTCTATCTTCTAAAGCAAGTTTTGGAAAATAATCAAAGTTTCTACTAATTAGGTATTCATAGGCTTGAGCTACTTTGTTATCTTTTTTTTCTTTTACCACAAAAGTTCCACTTGTTGAGTCAATGATAGTTACATTTTTCTTTTTGGTTAATCGATAGGGTCTAAATTCTCTTTTTAAAGTTTCTAAAGCATTATTCATTGGATTCAGGAATAATTAACTTGTCTCCTGTACTAATATTTGATAAATCATTGTAATCTTGTAAAATATTTAAATTGGAATTATACATTGTGCATATTGTTTCTACACTTTCACCATCACTAACCATGTGAATATGATAAGTAGCATATTCATTATCTTCCCCTTTAATATTACTTATTATTGTATCTTCACTCTCTCTTTCTTCTTCTACTTTTTCTGTTTCTGATATATCTTCTTCTTTTCTTTCATCAATAGCTTCTTCTTTTTCTAAAAAGGCATTTTCAGCATCTTGGAACAATGGTTCTTCTTCTGGCTCTTCTTCCCTTTCTTTTAGACTAGCAATTACATTGAAATCGATGTTTACTCTAAGAATGCAGCTTTCTATGATCTCATAGGTAAAGTCTTCAATCATAAATTCAATTGTGTTTTCATCTACATCTTCAGCTAAATCAATTTCAAAAGGTAAAATATAAGAAAATGCTTCTTTGTTAACACTTACTTCGTGACTTTTGAAATCTCCTGATACAATAAAGTTTCCTTTTAACACTCCATCTTCTACTTTAGTTTCATGTTCTAGACTAATAGAAGTAATTTCACTAACTTTTTTTTCAAAATCAATATCTTTTGTAAATGGTATTTTACAATTCAAAAAAATCATCTCCTAAAAAAATGTATGTTTTACAAGCATAAATATACCGAAATTTACGATAATAAATTGACTTTTAACATATTATATGGTAAAGTTTTATAAGTAATGAATTTATGGAGGTGGCAAAATGGCTAAGAAAGTTACAACAAAGAAACCTTTAACAGGGAATAAAAGAAGTCATGCACTTAATGCAACTAAAATGAAACAAAAACCTAATATTCAAAAAAAGACTATTAATGGAACAAAAGTTAGAATCAGTGCTAGAGAAGCTAGAACTATGGAAAAATAACACATCGGAGTTGATGTGTTTTTATATTTCTTCTTTTAAATTCATTTTTTCTTCTTTAAATATTCTTGGATCCATACGTTTAATATTTTGAGAAATAATTGGTTTAAATTCCATAAGATCTAAAATATCCTTTTTTAAATCTATACCAGGAGCTATTTCAATAAGTTCCAATCCCCCTCTTCTTAATTTAAAGACTGCTCTTTCTGTTACATATAAAACATCAATATTATTTTCTAAAGCATTTTTAGCACTAAAAGTAATTTGTTCTAATTGATTAACAAATTTCTTCTTTTCTCCTTCTTTTAAAATTTCTAATTTATCTTCTATTATTTCTTCTTTTAGATTGACTGCTGTAAATGTACCCATAAATACGATTTTTTTCGTACTTTGTGTAATATTAATAAATCCGCCTGGGCCTGTTACTCTGGAACCGAATTTTGATACATTAACATTTCCGTTTTTATCTACTTCGGCTAGACCTAGTATAGCTAAATCTAAAAATCCTCCATCATATAAATCAAAGTTGTCTATAGTAGATATAATTGTTTCTGGATTTATACTTGCCCCAAAGGCTATTCCCCCAATTGGCAAGCCTCCTGTTGGACCACATTCTATTGATAAACATATATCATTTAGAAATTCTTCCTCACTAGCTATTTTAGCAATTAAATCAGGCATTCCTACTCCTAAATTAATCATGTCTCCCCTCTTTATTTCCATAGCACTTCTTCTTGCACATACTTTACGAATATTTAATGGGTAAGGTTCTATGTTTAATTCTATTTTAGATTCTCCTGTAAGTTCAGGGCGATATATCGGTAAGTTATAATCTCCTAGCGATTCATCTGGTTTAGTTATGACAACATAATCAACTAGTTTATTATGAATTAGACAATCTTTTGCTTTTAAGCTTCCCTTTGGTTTTATGTCTTCTACTTGAACAATAACAATTCCTCCACAATTATGAGCTGCTGCGGCCATGGAAAATTGTTCCGAAATTACTGCTTCATGTTCAAAGCTAATATTCCCATCCACATCAGCATAAGTGGCTTTAATTAAAGCTACATTGATAGGAAAACTCTTATAAAATAAATAATCTTTTCTATCTATTTTGATTAGTTCGACAATTGGTTCTTCCCTTTTGGCAAGTTCATTAAGACTACAACCTTCAATTCTTGGATCTGCAAAAGTGTCTATTCCTATTTTGGTTAAAACGCCTGGCTCTTTTCCAGCAATAGCACGATATAGATGATTAATTACTCCTAAAGGAATTCCGAAAGCAGGAAATTTATTATTTCCGACTGCTTCTCCAAAAACTTTTCCCATGCCCAAATGGGCACAAATGGCTTTTTTTACTAGTCCATCAAGACTAAGCATATTCATTCCTACCATATTTTCTGTTAAATTTCCTGGGGATATTCCTGTAGTAACGGTTAAATTATTGGGAGTTTTTATTACTTTATAACTATCCATAATACTTTTTAAAAGTGCTTCTGGGGAACAGCTTCCTCCACAACCTGTAACTGCAATAGTGTCTCCATTTTTAATTAAACTAGCAACTTCTTCAGCTTTTATTATTTTCATTTTGACCTCCTAATTAAAAAAGATAGTTTCCTATCTTTTAAATACTAGTTCATCCATTAAGAACTTAGTTAAAATACTTAGAGCAATCGATATAATTGTTACAGGCCAGAATATTGATGCCCAGCTATAACTTGCTTGATTAAATAGTTTAACTAGTAAATAAACTATTGGAATATGAAGCATATAAATATAAAGACTTAAACTTCCTAAATAATTAAATAATTTAGATGTTGTCTTGTTATTCAGCCATTCACTAATAAAGTCTTTCTCTAATAACGTTAATCCTACTACAATGATACATAATAAATGTACTGTCATACGGTCTAAAGATATATCACCCATAATTGTTGGATTTATTGTGTATACGACTAAAAGTACAGCACAAACTAAATAGAAAATTGACAATAATACTTTTTGAAAACTTGAGAATTTCTTTTCTCTTAATTTACGTACGGCAAAATAAAGTAATATACCTCCACATAAACCAACTAATACAAATAGTAGGCCATTATTAAAGCCAAGCATACCTGCTGTTGAAGATGAACCACTTACACTACTAGCAGATGGGTAGAAATTACCACCAATTGTTGAGAATGCTGCTTGTGATGCTCTAATTCCAGTTTTACACCACCATCCTTCAAAGAAGAAGAAAATAAATGGTACTAATAAACCAGTGGTTAAATCTTCTTTATAGCAAAGTAAAAAGTAAAGTATAAATGAACAAATGATTAAAGCAGATATAAACCATAAAGCTCCATTAGATTGACCAAAAGCAGCGGTGAATCCAAGCGAATAAAATCCCAAGAATTCCCATAGTCCATTAAGGACATTGTCTAAAATATCAGTAAATGATGCACTGTAATAAAATGCATAAGCGGCAATTCCTAGTACTATTCCTAGAATTAATACTGGTAATAAACCTTTTACTCTCCCCCAAAAGTATTCCCATGCTCTAGATCCTGCACTCCTTTTAGCATATTCTTTATCTTCTTGTTTTCTCTTGAAGTGACTCATCATGAAATATCCTGATGTTAAAGTAAAGACAAATAGCACTTCTCCTGCTCCTGCCATCCAATTAGATGCTGTCATTAAATCGGGGATATATGCCATTGGAAATATTACGCCAATGTGGTATCCTACGATAGCAATTGCAAAGAAGAAACGCCATATCTCTATTGCTGAATTTTTTTTCTTTGTTGTTTTTGTTTCCTCATTCCCTTTCATTCTTATCCTCCTTTATTATCATTATAAAGTGCTATTTAAAATTAGTCAATTAGCAATTTTAAATTTTTAAAAATTAAAGTAGGATTTATTTTTATCTAACGTTACTCCTTTTAGTTCAATCATTTCATCAATGGTTACAAATGCATACTCATCTTTTAACTCTTCCATAGCAAGTAGCGCTCCTTCAACAGATGTCATATAAATATCATGAAGTAATATTATCGCACCATCGTGAGCATGAGAAACAATATTATCTTTGATTTTTTCTGCATCTTTATATTTCCAGTCTTCAGTATCAATATCCCATAATATAGAATACATATTACTTATTTCTCTTATATGCTCATTAGTATTTCCATAGGGAGCTCGAAGTTTATCAGGGCGAATGCCAATTATACTCTCAATTGCATCATTAGTATTATTTATCTCTTTCATGATATCGTAATCTCCTAATTTAAATAAATTTAAGTGACTATAGGTATGACTTCCAATAAGATTCCCCATTTCATAAGCTCTTTTCAATGAGTTTTGATAAGTATTTACCCTGCTTCCTAATACAAAGAAAGTAACTCTACCATCATATTTATCTAAATTATCTAATAATTTATTGGTTGGAGCATCACTTGGTCCATCATCAAATGTAAATGCTAAAAGTTTCTTTCCTTCAAATTTACTTAAGTCTCTTTTTGAGGGATTAGTTACTTGAATAGGTTCTTTTTCAATAGATAAATATTCTTCTTTTACTATTCCCTCTAATTTTTCCTCAGGTATTTCTATTTTGATTTCACCATCTGAATGAGGACCAACTTGATAAAGAGCAAAAAATAACTCTAAACCATTTTCATTAAAGTTAAAATTAGTAAAATTTTCTTTTTTAGCACTAGTTCCTTCTTTTATCCAATCTTCATCATATTCCCTGTTGTTATCTTGATAATATTTTAGGGTGTAATAGTAAGCAAGATTTGATAATTCTTCTAACTTATTTTCATTTAAAAAGTTAGTAATATCTACTTTTTCTCCAGTTTCAGGATGAAAATAATAGGATTTTTCTTCTTTTATATAATGAGCTCCACCTGTATATGTATATACATTTACATGTAGGGCCTGATAGTCAAATAAAGAATTTAATGTGTAAGTAATTGATAAATCTAATTTAGTTTCAGTTATCTCACCTAGACTTTCAGCTGTTTTTAAGAATTCCTCCTTTTTAGTGGTAATAAACTCTTTTACTTCTTCTTCAATAGTTGCATTAGCAAGTACTGGATAATCAATTTTCAAAGTATAATTTTCTTCTTCTTTTATTTCATGAATTTCTTCCCCTTCTATATTTAAAGAGCGGAAACTCATAGAAAATAAAACAATACCAATAATTATTATACTAAAAATTATTTTTGCTTGATTTGTTAATTTTAATTTTTTATTTCTTTTACTTCTCATAATCTACCTCGGGAATATTATACTATATTTTGCTATAAAAAAATCAAGTGTTAGAGTGCACTTGACATAAGTTAGACTAAAATTCTTTATTTTTATAGATTTTATAGGAAATTAAATAGGATATATAGAGAATAAATAGGATTATAGCAATAGCAATTAAAATTAGAATAATAAAGTTTATTTGTTCTAATTGGTTGAAAAATAAAGCAATATTTAATTTTGAATTTTCAAATAAAGAAATAATTATTCCTATTAATAAAGATATACTCATAATTGCTATAAATAACATTACCCTTCCTTTTTGAACACCAAATTTATAGAAGAATGGAATTAGTAAAGAGATGACTAGTATTACTCCCATAATTGATGCTGACGTGGAAGCAAAGGTACTAGCAAATTCCATTTCTTCATTTAATAGTGGAATAATTAAAGATATTAATAAACCGATTAGAAATGAAGCGATTATACTCATTAAGCATAATAAATATCTTGCTTTTACTATTTCTTTTCTACTAAAAGGTAAAGCAACAATATAAGTATTAGAATTATTTAAATCGTCATAGCTAAATGTTGATATCATTAGCATAACAATATAAAAAGGAATGACAAAAGCTATATAAAAATAATTTTTCATTATTATAGATAAAATAACAAAACCTATTATTACAATTAATACATTACGCATCTGATTTTTTAATATTAATAAATCTTTTAAAATTAATCCCTTCATTATTTTTCACCTCTAACTAATAAATACATCATTTCATCAATACTCGCTTTATCAATATTTATCTCTTTGTATTTTTTCTTGATTTCTTTTTTGTTCTTGATTAATATTTCATAATCATATTTATTTTTTCGATAACTTACTGCATTATCTTTTAATTTTTCAAACATCTCTTTAGTACAATGAATAATTCCATAGTTATCCATAATATTGGTAATTGACTCTTTAAATATTAATTTCCCTTGATCTAGTAAAGCTATATAATCCGCGATACTCTCTAAATCGCTAGTGATATGAGAGGAAATTAAAATACTATGATCATCACTTTCCATAAACTCTCTAAATATATCTAATACTTCTCCTCTTACAATAGGATCTAGACCACTGGTGGGTTCATCTAATATTAATAATTTTGGTTTGTGAGCAAGAGATACTGCAATTTCTAGTTTCTTTTTCATTCCTTTGGATAAAGATTTAATTAGCAAATTATTGGTTAAATTAAATCTTTGTAAATATTGATAAAATAATGTTTCATCCCAATTTTGATAAATATTTTTCATTATTTTGTTTATATCATCTATTTTTAATAATTCTGGAAGAAAAGCATCATCTAAAATAATTCCTATATCTTCTTTATCTATAATATAAATGTTTCCTTTATCTTTCTTTATAATTCCTAATAGTAATTTAATTAACGTTGTTTTTCCAGCACCATTCGCTCCTACTAGACCTATTACAGAACCACTTGGGACTTCTAAACTTAAATTATCTAAAGTGAAATGACTATATTTTTTGGTTAAATTTTTTACACTTATACTATTATTCATTTTTATTCCTCCTTTAAAAGTGTATCTAACATTTCTTTTATTTCCTTAAACTCAATATTATATGTGTTTGCTAAAATGAGCGCTTCGTTTAACTTTTCTTCTATTTTGGTATATACTTCTTCTTTTAAGAACTCTTCACTTTTTTTCTTCACAAAATAACCCTTTCCTGGTATGGCTTCAATAAAGCCATCACGTTCTAATTCTTCATAAGCTCTTTTTGTGGTAATGTTGCTAATACGAAGGTCTTTTGCTAATGAGCGAATTGAAGGAATACATTCTCCTCCCATTAATTCTCCTTTTAAAATGCTTTCTTTGATACTACTTGCAATTTGTTCATAAATTGGTGTATCAATTGAATTACTAATTATGATTTGCAAATAATCACCTCTTCTGTATATATACACTATATACAGTTTATATGCATTTGTCAAGTAGAAAATTACTAAATATGAAAAAAACTTACTTTTTAAGTAAGCCTATTCCTAAATGAAAAGTCTCTCCTTTTAATAAATGCTCTTTCACTTTCTTTTCTAAGCTTGTATCTTCGGGTAATTCCTTATAATCCCTACATTCTGTTAATTCAAATATAAAGTTTAAAATATCTTCTGTACATTCTTCACCTTCAGTGATAACAAAATGCTTAGAAAATCTGACAATATTAGCATTATTTTTTAACATGCTCAATATTTCTTTACTAAGTAACCAAGAAGAGCAATAATAATTGGGATAATCTAATTTAAAATATTTTTTAATTTCTTTAGGAGCTTTTTTTAATGACTCAATTACTTCTTCATCCTTTAAAGATTCACCTCTTGGAATATGAATCTTAATTCCTTTTTCTTCTTTGTTAGTTAAAGGATTTATAAAACAGAGTTCATATTGTAATCTTCCTATTTCGAAAATTCGCTCTTTTACAAAGTAAATCCCCCATAACATCTGCGAGATTCTAATACTATCATAACCTCTTTTTACTATGTCGTTTAATAAAGATTCCCTAATTCTTTTCTTCGCTATTTTCAAATACTTGTTTGATAAATTCCTGGGATTACTTTTTAAGACTGGAAAAGTACTCAATAAAATAATATTGGTTAGAAAAGGTAATGTGTTTTCTTTTACTATTTCTTCTAATTCTTGATAATTCCATAAACTTTTTAAATAAAGATCATCTTCTAGCATTTTCTTTCTAATTTCCATTACTTTATCTTTTAAGTTTTTGTTTTGTTCTAATTTTTCTATACATTCCATACATTTGTTATAATAATCTTTATCTTTAATTTGATAAAAACTTAATGCCTTTGTTATTTCTTCTTTATCCATTTAAACACTCCCTATAATCATTATAGCAAATTTTGTACTTTTTGCATATTTTTATTTTTTCATCCTATGATAATAATGGTGATATTATGACTTTGAAAAAATGGAAAGTAATCAGTGTTATTTTTATCTTTCTTTTAAGTGCTTTATTTCACTTTATCTATGACTGGATTCCTTCTTTTTTTACTAGTTTATTTTTTCCTGTTAATGAAAGTATTTGGGAACATAATAAAATCATTGTTGGATCTTTCTTGATACTCGCCATAATAGAAAAAATATATTATAAAAAAAGGAAGAACGTCATTTTTGCTGAGGCTATTTCTTCCCTGGTTTGTATGATTCTTGTTATGCTTATTTTTACTCCAGTTTATTTATATATTTTAAAGACTAATGATAATATGATTGTTACTTTTGCTATATTTTTAATTGCTATTATTGTTAGTCAGATTGTATCTTATAAACTACTTAATAAAGAGTATAATTCTAGATTAGAAGAATTGGGTATTATTCTTTTTGTTATTTTTTTCTTGATCAATATTATTTTTACTTATTATCCACCAAAAGTTGCATTATTCTACGATTTTACAAATAAGATTTATGGTTTAAAATGAGAATCTTTGTTTTCCACTTTTAATTCATGATCTATTATCCATTTTATATCTTCAATTGATTTATCTATATTAAATCTTCCGTTACCTATAGGATAATATACAGAATAAAATTTATATTTTGTTCCTTTAATATCTTTTAAAAACAACTTTTTTCTTACTTGTGATACTGATATTTTTTTATTCAAAACAATTGAACTTACTTGATTGCCAAAAAGAATAATTACTTTAGGTTTAACAATATCTATTTCTTTTTCTAAAAGATGTAGGTATTTTTCATAAATGGAATCAGGAAGAGCTCTAGCATCTATTTGGGTGCATTTTCCCAGATTTGTTATGAAATATTTATGTTTTATTACATCGTCATATACCTCTTCAGCAAAATCTTCTGTCCATTCATTTCCTTTTTTTGACTTTATTTTTTTATATAATTCTTTATCTAAAAGATCTATATTCATAAATAAATCCCAAATGTTTTTGGTCCCAATCCACGGAGATTTAAGCCCTTTCCATGTTTTAGAAGCAGCAATATTTCTGCCAGTGGGATTCATAAAGACAAAACAGATATCAGGATTATTAGTGCATCCACCATTATAGATAGAATCTAGTTCTTTAGCTCCATATTTTTTTCCAAGTTTATCATATTCTTTATTTAGATCAGCTAGGAGCATTGTAGTACTGCTCATCTTGTTACCTTTCTTTCTTGTTTATTTTCTATTTCAAAAATAGTTTTTAAAATAAAGTCAAAAATTTCTTTTTGTTCTACATCTATTGTTTCTTTTTCTTCCTCTATAGCAACGCCTTTTAAAAAATATCCTAACAAATTACCATTTGTTCCATTATATTTACTTGTTCTAGTTTTAATAAATATTCTTTTTTATCTAATCCTCCTGCATATCCTGTTAAATTACCATTTGTTCCTACTACTCTATGACAAGGAATAATAATGGATATAGGGTTATGACCAACAGCTCCTCCAACTGCTTGTGCTGACATACTTTTTATTCCTTTTTCTTTGGCTATTTTATCTGCTATTTCTTTGTAAGTTATAGTTTTTCCATAAGGAATCTCACAAAGGATTTTCCATACCTCTTTTCTGAAATCTGATCCAATAGGATTTAGGGATAATTCCTTTATATTTGGTTGTTCTCCTTTAAAATATCGGTCTAACCAATTCTTAGTTTTTAAAAATATTTCTTCATTATTTTTTTCCTTTGTTTTTTCTTTTATTGGTCCTAAAAAATATTTTTGATCTTTAAACCATAAACCTACTAGTTCATTATTTTTACTTGCTAGCAAGATATATCCTAGTGGTGATGAATAGGTACTTGTATAGATCATCAGAAACGGCCTCCGCCGCCTCCACCTCCTCCAAAGCCTCCTCCAGAAGAGAATCCTCCTCCCCCTCCAGACCCGCTAGACCAATTAGAGCCTCCAGAAGAACTATTATGTGTTCTGGCACTGCTAATAGATGAGGATACAGCATGGGAAATGATTCGTAAATTAGTAAATGTTATCGGATCAAAACTAAAGGTGTAATCGATATTCATATTTTCTAATTTTATTTTCATTGTTTTAGAAAGTTTATCTGCACATCCTAAAACAACTGCATAAACTAAATATTTTTCCCAAAGAATAATTTCTGGCAGAGATTTTTCGTCCATTGTACCAAAATCATTTAGAAATTCTTTAAATGCTTTCCACTTTTTATATTCTAATGCTCCTTTTTCCGTTCTTTTTTTAGCAATAGCAGTATAAATTATTAGAATCAGAGCGATGAAAATAACAACTAAATAAAAATTTAAAACATTTTGAATAAAATGGTTATAAACAAATAAATGAATTATTCCTATTATAGAATAAATAATAGCTAATATGGCAAATATTCTAGCATATTTTTTGGTACGATAAAATTCACTTTTAACTTCTTTTAATTTGTAAGAAATTGTCTTTCTATTCCAAATAATAAGGATTATAAGAGCAAGCATAAAAACAAAGAATCCTAAACTGGCTGTCACTAAAAGAATAATTAATATAACAAAGCCTTTCCATGCTTCTTTTTTCTCTGTAGAACTTTCAACTTTTGTTTTATCTTCTTCATATAATTTTTCACTTAAAGCAATATTTAACATGATCTTGTGTGCTTTCTTCCAGTCTTTATAGAAACTAGTTGTTGTTTTAGCAATCTTTTTTAAATCTTTTAGCCAAATTTTTTCTTTTCCTCTAAAAATTAAAGTCATTAATGCTTTTTCTAATTCATTTGTATGATCAAGTTCTAATCCATTTTTTTCTAAAAGAATGTCTTTCTTTTCTTTGTCTTCGGTAGCTTTTATTTTTTTCTCATAGATTAAGTTTAAAATTTCAGCCGAAATCGATTCTTCGGTTATTTTCTTTTTCATCAAATATTCTACTGTAGATGGATTAAAATTATTTGGGAAATCTCGCATATATTTGTGGTCAAAATCAACAATATATTCTTTATCACATTTAAAATAAGTGTAAATACCTGTTCCTACTAAACATACGATTACAACACTGGCAATAATTGATGCTGTTTTATTATAGGTTTCTTCTTTATCAATAATTTCTTGTTTTAGAGGAACTAGTTTCTCTAATAGTTCACTCTTTAATTCTTCATTTTCTAAAATGGTTACTGACTCCATGGCTATATCATACCAATAATAATCTCGATATTCTAAAGCTATATCAACATCTTCTCTTGCTGTTTTTTCTTCTTTTTCCACAACAAGAATATGTAATTCTTCTAATTTACTTTCTAGATCCCTAAGTACAGTTTCATTTTTTACTAAAGAAACATAATAGGAAGCATTTTCATAGCATGATCTAGTTGGATAACGGTTACAATAATCTAGTTCTTCATAAGCTTGCTCCTGGTTTTGGTATTCTGTTTGTTCCCGCTCATAATTGGCTTGATTCGCTAAATCATTTTCATAATTTAATATTTTTTCTAAGGCATCAACATTTGTCGTTTTGGTAGAATTTGATACAACACCTTTATCAAAAACTGCCCTTATATCCACTGGTTCATAGCTGTAAACATTGGTTACTTCAGCCTCTAATACTTGACTTGAAACTTTGTTTATTACACCATTTAAGGGACCATGCGCCCATACCCGAAATTCATTTTCATTTTCTGGAAAAGTTACGGTTATTCTTAAAGTTCCAATCGATTCACGAAGAGAATCTCCTATGGCATTCCAGTAAAGTTCTGCTACATCATTATGAACAATGGCCATGTTTTTTAATGTGTATTTAATATAAAACGCTTCATTTTTACTATCTGGTAAATAAATTTGATAAGATTCTCCATTACTAGACGAGTCAACTGTATAAACACCATAATCTCCTTTGTCAGCACTACTTACTTCTTCAAAAAGTGTACCATTAATATTTTCAAAATCAAAGTTATCATCGATTGGTAAAGCTCTGATTTCTATTAGTTCTATCCCGCTTCCATTATGAAGTTTACTCCCACCATAATAGTCTAGTTCAGGATGAAAATCATATAAACCATCATTGCTGTAAAGAATTTCTCGTTCCATTCCATTAAATTCACCATTTAAATAGAAGTATTCTTCAACTGTTAAATCCCCATTTTCTTCAACTGTAGCATTAATATAAAACTTTTCAATTCCTGATTCCGCGTAAACAGATATTGGAATTAACAATAATAGAGTAAATATAATCTTTTTTAACATTTCTTTCATAATCATTTTCTCCTATTAATTTACTTTTTTAATCTGTTTTTATATAACTATTTACTTTTTTTAAAGCTTTTATTATTTCACTATAAGGTATTCCCTCTGCATATTCATAGTTTTTTTGATAGTTATCCCATAATGAAATTAATACATTGTCAATTTCAATTAACTTTATATATTCTTTTGATTGTTTTATTTGATCGTAAGTATTTCTATTTTTAGACGTATTTTTAATTGCTTGCTGTAATGTTTCTATGTTTATTTCATTCCATTTTAATTTTACAAACATATATAAATCATAAAAGTCTTTCATTCTAGTATTATCTATATTTCTACTTATAATTGACTCAAATTTTTCAGCTATAATAGTTTCATAATTATAAGTTAAAATATTGATTTGTTCTTTATCAAGTAAAGTAATATAATTAAATTCTACTGCTTTAAAAGTAATTACATCTCCTGTAGTTATATCAATTAATAGGTTCGTTCTTAGTCCATCAAACTCTCCTTTTAAATTAACATTATATTCAGGATAATTTTCTTCTATTCTTATCTCTTTTATTCTTTCAAGCTCAAATGTTACGTTATCATGAATATTAATTTGAATTATTTCATTTATTATTTTTGTAATAGTTTCTTTGTTTAAAGAAATACCCCTAATTGTTGCATCTAAATCCATTGTGCTTCTTAAATTTATTCCAAAAATAGAAGATAATAAAAAGCCTCCTTTTATAATAAAATTGTCTTTATAGGTAGATTTAGATAACCTTTTTAATAATGCTTCAAACATAAAACTTGAATTATGTACATGTTTGGTATTTTTGATATTTTTGAAAAATTTGAGGCTTTAGCTTTTAAACTATTTCTACTTTTAATCATTTTAACACCTCAAATGTATCTCTTACTTTATTATAAATATTCATTTTCTTTGCGTATTCATATAATTTTATTGTATTTTTTTGTTTGCTGTAAAAATATTCTCTTATTGCTTTATTAAAAAGTTCTGGATCCAATCTTTTTTTATTTTTAATAATATCACAAATTGTTTTATCTAAATCATAAACTTTAATCTTATTACCATTATCTAATTTATGATAAGTGATTCCTAAATTTAGTAATTCTTTTTTGGTATAAAATAAATTTACTTTATTATTTTTTTGCAATGAACCATTATATCCTACATTAATAGTAATATCATATTTTAAAGGAATATTATTAGAAAAGCCATGTAAATATAATGCAGTTGTATTAGAAAAAATTGCATTCTTACTTTTACTTTGTAAAAGAGTAAAATCATCTATAAAATTATTTTTCTTTACATATATTCCTCGACTTGCTCTTTCTATTTTATTTTTTCTAATTAATTTAGTTAAATAAATTCTTGGAATATTATATTCACTTACTTCTTTGGTAGTTGTATATCCATTATTCATTAGTTTTAAAATTTTATCCTCGTAATTCATATCCTTCCTTTCCTTCCACGATTAAATTATAACATTTTTAATCGTATTTGAAAATAGAAATTTTATAATTTTACTATTTTTTTATCAAAACAACAAAACTTTCAACATGATAAGTGTTGCTAAACATATCCATTATTTTAAAATCACTTATTTCATAATTACTTTCTAATTCTTTTAGATCTCTTATTAAAGTATTTGGGTCACAAGATACATAAATTATTTTTTTAGGTATCTTTTTTAAGATAAACTCTCTTGTTTTTTTATCTAAGCCTTTTCTTGGTGGATCAATGATTAGTGTGTCAAAAGATAAATCTACTTTGCTAATCAATTTTGATACATCACCAAGCATAAATTTAATATTATCTCTTTTATTTAATTTAGCATTTGTTATTCCATTTAAAACGGCATTTTTAACAATTTCCATACTATAGACTTCTTTTACTTTAGTTGATGCAACAATTCCTAATGTTCCTACTCCACTATATAAATCTAGTACTGTACTATCTTTATCTGTATTAATGTTAATTAGATCAAATAATTTACTAGTAATGTTTTCGTTTACTTGAAAGAAGGAATTGTATGACACTTTAAATAATTTATTATTTATTCTTTCATAGAAGAAATTCTCACCATATATTGTTCTATCATTATAAATTATTCCCACTAATTTTATCTTTTCTTTTAATTTAGCTAATTCAATATTATATTCTTTTTTCTTTGATTCAATAATTAATAAAATCTCATCATTATTATTAGATCTAATTGTTAGTTTAGCATTGTCTAAATTTAATAATTTGTAATTTTTAATTACTTCATTAATAGAATGCTTAGTCGTAATGCATTCTTTGATTTCTATCAGTTTATGCGTATTTTCCTCATAATAGCCTAATTTGCCATTTTCTATTTTTAAACTTATTTTGTTCCGATAATAAAATGGATTGTCATTTTTTATTATTTCTATTTCTTTATCATAATTTATCTTATTTTTCTTTAATAATTCTTTGATTTTATTTTGTTTAAATGTTAAAGTATTTTCATAATTTAAATGAAGTAAGTTACAGCCTCCACAAACTTCAAAGTATGGACATTTACTTTTTATTCTATCCTTACTTAATTTTAAATAATTAGTTACTTCAGATACACTAAAACTATTTTTATCATTTATTATTTTTATTTCTACTTCTTCTTCTGGTAAAGCATTTTTTACAAAGATAACTTTATTGTTAATATGTGCTATTCCTCTTCCAAAATCATCTAATTTTTCTATTAATACTTTAGGCATATAATCACTTCCATCAATATTCTATCATGAATTTTCTAATTTTTAAATAAAAGAAAAGAGATAGCTTATTTTTTTAAACTATCTTCCATTTCTTTTGTTTGTTCTTCTCTTGTTTCCATTAAATTTTGTTGTTCAGTTAATAATGTTTCTTTTTCATTTTTTATATTTGTAAGTTTTAACTTTGTTAATTCGTTTTTACATTCTTCATAGGTATATCTTACATTATCAGCTAAATAAATTGTTTTAAATTGAGGTAGTTTAGTATCTAATAACTGTTCAAGCGTTAAACTCAATAAATATAAAGCTTCCTATTATTTTTGGTAATATTACTCCTTCTAAACTAGTTAGGGATCTCAAAATTAAATCGTATCCTATTGTCTCTGGGAATGTTACATTTTTTAGACTAGTTAGTGAGAATAAATTTAAATAGCCCCCTATTGTTTTTGGAAATATTACCCCTTCTAAACTGGTTTAACCTCCTATTGTTTTTGGTAATATTACTCCTTCTAAACTAGTTAGGGAGCTTAAATTTAAAGACCCCCCTATTGTTTTTGGTAATGTTACATTTTTTAGACTAGTTAGGGAACCTAAGTCTAAATTGCCATAATGATATACAACATTTCCTAATAAGGCTTCTTCCTTTGTTAAACTAATTTGGTCTTCTGTACAATTAAATGCTTTAGATAAGTCTTGTTTTATATTTCTTCCTGTAATTATTTCTTTAATTCTTGGATCTTCATTATATCCAAAGCCTAATATTTTTCCATCTATTTCATATAAAAAACGTAATTCTTCTTTTGTTAGTTCTCTAGTTTGGTATTCATTATATATTTTGGTAAGCCTTTCCATATCTCTTACTTTTTTTAAATATTTATCTTTATCTGGAAATTCCTCTAATTTTATACTTAATGCTTTTTCCATATTTGTTTCTAAGTTTTGATCTTTTGCTATTCCTTTTATTTCACCAATATTACGCCCTTCCATACGAATAGCTATTCTTGGTATTACATATTCACTATTTTCATTTTTGGTATAATATACATAAAAATCACCACATCACCATTTAAAACTTGACTTTTCGCTTTTTCTGTTGATGCTGCTGTACACCAACCTGTATTATAGCCTTGAAGGGAGTTATATAGTTTTAAATAGTTTGGTTCTTCACCCTTTTCTTCTTCCCTTTTTATTTCTTCAGCACTTTCCCTTAAATACTTTATCCATATTCCTTCATTTCCTTGGATTTTCATTTCTTTTTTATTTGCAAGAAGATATCCATATATTTGGTTAAAGTTCTTATTTTTAATGTGTTCTTTTATATCAGCTGGTAATTCTTCACCATTTAAATATGCTTTTAAATATTCCACACTTTTTCCAAGTAACTCAGAATCAATACTTACAAAGGGATTTACTGCTGTTTTACTTCTTCTTACATATTCCGTTTTATCATCATTTAAATTACCGATTTTTTGCATTCCACTAAAAGCCCATACTTTAGCCCACATTGGTAAATAATCAGAATCAGGACTCATCAAATAATTTAACCAGCCATCTAGCGAATCCATTTGTTCATTTCTTATTTGGGTTATATGTCCTTCTCTTAAACTTTTATCTTCATAAGTTTTAGGTTCCACAAGATTATATTTACCATATCCATTATCAAGATATTTTTGCTCTAAGTGATGCCAATAAGAAGCAGGAATCTTCTCTTCTTTGATTAAATATTTATCATAGTATAGTTTTTTTAAACTATGAATATATTCCTCTTTTTCACTGGCTTTTTTGCTTACTCTTTCTAACTTTTCTAGATATGCATTTAATCTATCTATTTTTTCATCTAAATCTTTTGGTTGTTCTTTTTCTATAATTATTTTCTTATTTACTAAATCATCATATATTGTTCCTAAAAATGCTTTAAAATTCATTTCTGCACCTCTATTCTAAATAAATTATAGCATACTTCCTTATAAAAATTATTTTTTTATTAATACTCTTTTTAAAGATTCCCCTTTATTTATTCTTTCTTGGATTAAATACTCTTCAATATGAATTTGATGATGCTCATAGTCTAACTTGCATAGTCCTTGATATAATTTCATAAACATTATATTAAATGGTTCATATCTTGAACCACTATTACGAAACCTTACAGTAATTCTTCTCGGATCCATAAGCATTAAATCAGCATCATTTTTATATTCTGGAGGAATAATTGGTTTTCCAAACTCTAATATATAAGCATTTTCTTGTTTTTTTATTTTAATGAATGGAGCTATTTCGTCAAAGTACTCATCACTTTTCCAAATAATCACACCATCTTGAACTAAATTTTTATACTGTGTACTTTTCCTTAAATTCCTTTCGTATTTTTCTCTTTTTTTTAATTCTTCTGCTATTTTTTGATGATAATCTTCTTCCTCTAATTCACTCATTAAGATAATAAAATTAATTTCCTTATCTGTTAATTTTTCATATATATTCGCATTTACTATACTATTATATAAAACATCAAATAATGCATATATTTCATAGTTATCTTTTCCAATAACAAAGGTTGGATCATTGCCAAATTTTTTTAAAGAAAAATATAAATCTAAATTACCACCAAAAAAGATAGATAATGTTTTATCTTCTCTTGAAAGTTCTATATCATAATAATTTCCATCATTTCGTTCTTTATATAACTCATATTTTTTAGCTTCTAACCAGTTCATTTAAAACCCTCCTCATTTTTCTTTATCTTAACATATTCAAGTTTTTTCTTCAACTAAAAACAGCTTGTTATCCCTACTTTTTTAGTGTATAATTATTTTAGAATAGGTGATGTATTTGAGAACTTTTGATTTTGAAAATGTTAGTATTGTCGAAATAGTTAATGATATTATTTTGGATGCGATTAGAAAAGGTGCTTCTGATATTCATTTTGATCCTCTTGATGAATGCTTAATGGTGCGTATACGTATTGATGGTGAACTTAGGGATTATGCTAAAATACCTAATGAACTTAAGAAAAATGTTGTGACAAGAATTAAAATTATTAGTGGTATGAATATTACTGAGACTCGTATGCCTCAAGACGGTGCTATAAAAAATATTATTAAAGAAATTGCTTTGGATTTACGTGTATCTTCTCTTCCCTGTGTTAATGGAGAAAAAATGGTTATTCGTATTTTAGATTACAGTATGAGTTTAAATGGACTAGAAAATTTGGGATTTTCTGAAACAAATTTAAGAAGACTATCTGAAATGATTAAAAAACCAAATGGACTTATTTTAGTTACTGGTGCTACAGGTACTGGTAAATCAACTACGGTTTATGCAATACTTCAAAAGTTAAACACAAAAGAAAGAAATATTATTACTGTTGAAGATCCTGTTGAAATGAGACTAGAAAACATTAATCAAGTTCAAGTTTTAAGTGAAATTGGTCTTACTTTTTCGCATACACTCCGAAGTATACTCAGACAAGACCCTGATATCATCATGGTTGGAGAAATTCGTGATAATGAAACTGCTCGTATTGCTGTTAGAGCTAGTATTACTGGTCATCTTGTTTTATCTACAGTTCATACTAATAACTCTTTGACTACTATTGAAAGAATGCTTGATATGGAAGTAGAAAGATATTTGCTTGGTAGTGCTCTAACTGGTATTATCAGTCAAAAATTAGTAAAAAAGTTGTGTCCTAAATGTCGGGGAACTAGACCTACTACTCCTTATGAAAAGAAATTAATTAAAAAACATTTGGGTATTACTGTAAATGAAGTGTACACTCCTGTTGGTTGTAAATATTGTAATCATGGATATATTGGTAGAATTGCTATTCATGAAGTATTAAGTATTAATGAAGATATTCGTGAAGCCATTATTACTAATATGAATAGAAAAAATCTGAAAGAACTTGTTTATCATGCTAAAAATGATATTACGACAATGTTTGAAGATGGATTAAGTAAAGCTGTTGGTGGACTTACTAGTATAGAAGAGATTATGAAAACCGTTGATATTGAAGCTGATGAAGAACTTGAAGTATAGAAAAGACTCCTTAATTGATATGAACCCCGTTTCTTGGACATAGAAACGAGGTTTTATATGAGTAAATTG